>BNJU01003487.1_pt1 | contig 306473 bp, 321 predicted proteins | sample 8539281 | NCBI WGS metagenome assembly BNJU01 (sample SAMD00202456, study PRJDB9452) | human saliva metagenome | isolation source: human saliva | place: Japan | reverse complement strand
CAATGAGTCTAACTCGTCTACCAGCGAACAGCAGGGGAATGATAGCTCCCAGAGCTCAAGCCTCAGCAATGGCGGCGGTAGCGGCGAGAAGGACGGTCAGGAAGGTGATGGCACCTCTAATACCAATAATGAGGATACCGGCTCCAGTGATACCTCCGGCGGCAACCCCAACAGCGAGACTAGCGGCTCTGATAGCGGCGAAACCCCTAGCAGTGGCAACCAGCAGAGCAATGGCGCTAGTGACGGCGATAATGGTGCTCTTGGCGGCAATGACGGTACCTCCGGCGAAGCAGGCTCCACTGATGGCAATGCCCAGCAGGGGAAGTTTACCGAGATGACCGACCAGTTCGTTACTGCTGAAACGCTTCAGAGCCTCATGGACGCGCTGGGTATCCAGGCGGCTGACGAGCTTATCAAACGTGAAAGCCGCAACGACATGCTCGCCCTAGTACGTGCAGAGCAGATGCGTAAGTCTATCGGCAACACCCACCTAGACAACATTCTTAACTGGGTGCTCAAGATTGACGCAGGCAACTATGTCGTATGGTCCACACAGCTTAAGAAGGTTCTCGCTATTGCGTCTTCTCACCGAACCACCGGCAGTACCCATCGTACCTTCCGTAAGTTCAACCGACTAAACGCCGCCCTGCCAGATAAGCGAGTGCTACTTCCAACTCGTTACGCAGTCAAGCCGACCGTGTACATTGGAGTAGACACCTCTGGCTCCATGCGCACCAGGGAAGATAGCGGGCGTGTGCTAGGTAATATTGAGCGCATTATTGATAGCTTCAAGAACCGAGCAGACCTACGCATTAGCGCTATTGACACTGTTCTGGGCGACTTTCAGCCGGTCAAGAAACTATCTGACGTGGTGTTTAAGGGTGGCGGCGGTACCGCAATGGTTCCTTTCATCCACGCTCTCAATGAGTATGAGACGAGCCGCGAGAAGAAGAACCCTCCCGCCGCACTAGGAATCCTCATCACTGACGGATACATCGACTGGCAGAACGTAGCCAACGCCCTTAAGTGCAAGCATAACTACGGGCTGGCTATCGTCCTAACCTCCAAGCATAGCGACAAGGACATCATGCACATGCATGAATATTTCAAGTCGCTACCGGCAAACTGCAAACCAACCATTATCCGAGTTGCACACTAAGCAACACCTCTACACCATCCAAGAAGGAGACTAACCACCATGTCTAATGCAGTAATGACAGACGAAAGCCCACCGGCGCAATTAACGTCACCCCCGTATCTCTGAGTACCGCAATGGAACTAGTGAAGTACGGCGCATTCCCCCATATGGGCGCAAACGGTGAGCTGAAGCCCGGCAAATCTATCGGACTCATCGGTAGCCCCGGCATCGGCAAGACCGCATCCATCCACGCCCTCAAGGACGAAATGGGTTACCACAGCGTAGAAGTGCTTGTCGGCGCTCAGCTTTCCCCTGAATCCATCGGAGGTATCCCCCTCCGTAGGCTCTACCACCATCATTGACGAAGAAGGCAACTTCACCGAAGTTCCGTCTACGACCTACCTCAACGAACCGTTCCAGGTACGCATCCTCAAGCACCGCAAGGTCATTCTCTTGCTGGATGAATACAGCAACTCGAACGAGAGCGTTCAGGCGGCTATGCTGTACATCTTCAACGAGCGCCGCTTCCCTGATGGCACTCCCATCCCCACTGAGACGGTTATCGTCTTGGCTACTAACTCAATGGCTAGTTCAGTGAACCCACCCCCATTGCGCCGCCCACGCAGAACCGCGTCACCTGGATTCCTGTCCACCAGCCGATTGGTGACTGGCTGGAAGGCTTCAAGGTCGCCTGGGGTAAGCCTACGACGGATAACGAGCGTCGCATCCGAGAGATGATTGCAACCTATCTCGACAAGCGCACTGACAGCACCCTGTATGAGATGAACCGTGATGCCCGCATTGAACGCTTCGCAGAGAGCATGGACGAGAACTGCCGTGACGCGGCAACCTACGCATGGCGCTCCCCGCGAAGCTGGGAAAACCTCGCAGACCTCCTCGCTTCGCTTCCCACCGAAGAACCAAAGAAGTTCTACGACCTGGCGATTCACTTTACCCAGATGACCATCGGCTTTGACGGATACAACGCCTTCGCTGACGCACTCAAGAACTACGCAGATTCCCTGACTGGCGGCGGGTCTGCCATTGCAACCATGTCGCTTACGGAAATTTTCGAGAACCCTGAGAAGGTTTCTCGAACTACCGCAGAGAACGACCAGGATAACGCCTCCCGCCTTGCAGAGCGCCTAAACACCTATATTGACGACTTCCTCCCGGAGAAGTCCGACACTGCCCCTGATGAGGAAGCTAAGGCGCGCCTACTGGAAGGTATCGCCAATGTGACGAACCTTATTTCGGAGTTGGTGGATGAAGAGTCGCCGTATTGTAACCGTGTTTTCCGCGCGCCGCTACACGCAGTCCTGGAGTACCTTATCAACAGCATCACTAACCGTACCGACATTACGGGCGGTGGCGTGAATGACCCTATGATTATGGTTCCTCACAAGATGCTCTCCAAGAGCCACAGCGAGGGTCTACTGAAGACGTTCTCTGCTGAAGAGTTGAGTCTCCCCAAGTCGATTAACCTACATCCCACCACGAGTAGCCAGCAGGAAAAGTTGGATAGCCAGCTTGAGTCTCTAGAGCACAACCCGCTAACCATTGCAGGTGCCCTAAGTGCCCGACTCTACCCCGCGCTCTTCGCGGTAGGCAACAACGAAATGTAGCCACCACTACCACCCCTGAAACCGTACCAATTTAAGGTAAAACACTAAGTGGAAACCCTTAAATTGGTACGGTTTTACTACTAAATCTTAATGAAAATCATGCACTACTCACACTCAGGAAGAAACCCGTGAAAAACGTCAATAATGTAACCGGAAACAGTGTCCTTCATGGCGACCTGAATCGCATCAGTGACAATGCCCGTGTCCACGACGCGGAACTAACCGCCTGCGAGGTTCGCGATAACGCATACATTGAAGGCGGAACGCATTACATACTGCAAGCATCTGACAATGCCCATATTGCCTGCCGAGAAACCGACCTTACCGCAACCTTCACCGGAGATGCAACCGTAAAGGGCAACTTCCATATCATTGGCGGCGAATACGGCGGAAATTTGAGCTCCACGACTTCAACGCCCTGCCGGAGACAGTAAGCATCAATAACTACTGGAACACCCCCATCATGAGTGACATCTCTCGACTCATCACCGAAGATACGACTATCACCAATCAGACATTCCAGTCGGTAGCTACATCCGCCGCAAACCTCATGGATAAGCACCCCGAGTATGTCAATATTCGTTTCTGCCTCAACAGCGAAGTCCACTCGCAGAATATGCCGCGCTGTCGTTGCGCCCCCTGGCTTCCACTCATCCTCCTAGGCGACCCTGCCGCCACATTTTACTTCCTACGCGCAGAGGGGAAGCTCCAGCCATGCAGTGATACGCATCGAAGCATTTATGCTGAAGGTACTCTCCGTAATCCCTACTATGCATTTAGTGCCACTCGCCTTGAAAAACTGATGCGCGTATCGCTAGATGACGTTCGCAAGCGCTACTGGCTGGCATCTCGCCAAGTCTTGCAAGCAAACTGCTCTAAGCACGGCATTGAAGAGCTTTTCAGTAAGGAAGAGACCACCAAAGAGTATCAGCTGAGCGACTGGCATCGCTTCCTTGAGCAGGTTCTAGGAACCCCGTACATGGGGAGGTGATGCACTGGAACTACATAGTGGCTATTTTGTGTGGTACACTAATTTTACTTACTTATTTAGGAGAGAATCATGAACTACACCACGGATAACGTGACCATCAATAACGCTAAGCTGGGGAAAGATGCCCGAATTATCATTCCTGAACGAGAAACACCCCTCATGCTCAACGTGGGTAGCTATAGCCTGGTTTACGACATCCGCGAAACGAAGCCTAACCTAAAGACAAAGAAGTTCTTTAACGACGGGAAATCTTTTCGTCGGGACAGTTTGTTTGCAATGGCTGATTTAACTATGCAGGTATTGGAAGATTCTGCCGCCATGACTGGCACGTGGTGCCTAAACTATGAGAAGCATTGTGAAACGATGCATACCTGCCGTTGCCTTCTCTGGTATCCGCTGTACCTCATGGGGAGCCCCATTGCAATGCACTACTTCTTCCGCGCAGAGGGGCTTCTACAGCCTCTAGGTAAAGCGCCTACTATCCAACTGGAAAAGTCGCCGCGAAACCCATACTCAATACTATCCCTATCTGTTCTGGAGGAGAGTATGCGTCAGCGAATCGTTGAAGTATTCACTGACGGCTATGCTGATGCCAAGAGGTATCTTCCTGAGTATCGTGGCGGCTTTGCGAATCTGAACTACCGCAAGTGGGAGAACGAGATTAAGTCCTACATCCCGCGAGATGACAATATCCCTGTCCCGCTATCTCGCACTATCTGGTATAACCATTGGTGCCGAGCGACTGGTCAGCCTGAGTTGTGCCTAAACATCTCTATCCCCAACTAGAAAGGAGCGTAGCCGTGCAGAGTGAAGCGTCAGGCGTTATTATTGGTGAGAAAGCTGAGCTATCTGGTCTCAAGTCACTCAAGGGGAACGCACAAATATTGGGTGGACAGCATCACTACCTAGACGTTGGTGATGATACTGTTATTGCTGGCAACTCGTGGAGTTACCGTCTAAAGATGCGTGGCAATGCTACCGTAAAGGGCGCTGTACGCCTCCAGAAAGTTTCGCTTGATGGAGACGTGCTAATTGATGTGCCTAATGACTTGGAGCCGCCTATGGCGCTTTCTGCCGTTATTGACACTGAGGCTGGGGATTGTGAGTCCCTGCGCTACGCCTTCTATGACATCACGCCGCATCCTGAATACCTAGACACGGTGCGTGACAGTAGCTTCGTGTCTCCAAGCTCAGGAATACTGCGCACTGCCGTAGCTACTTATGGGTTCATTAAGCACCCTGCATGGCGTGACTCTACCATGTGCCTCAAGGCTTCCACTCACCTGCAAGTAAACCTGCACTGCCATTGCCTCCTTTGGTACCCTCTAATACTTACAGGTAACCCTGTAGCCCTGCATTACCTCTTCAGGGTAGAGAGACTTATTCAGGCAGGTATCCGCAATTCAGACCACCCAGCACTAGATGGGACTGTCCACAACCCGCTCAGCACGCTCAGTTGGGCAATGCTAGAGAATGCGCTTGCGGGGAAGGTGAGGTCACTCATTGAGTCCCCGTATAATGAGTTGGCATCCCGCAATAGGGAGCTTCACCCCCTGGGGTGTTTACCATGCTGAGTATTGGAGGGAGGGGGAGCCTTTGAAGTGGGTCAATAACATCATCCTTGAGTTCACTCAGCATATACAGCCGGTATACATTAGCTCGTCTGAGGTATTCCATATGGTTAAGGAGGACTTCAAGCCGGAAGACCATCTCACATGGGAGAAGTACATCAGGCAACTACCTGAGAGTTGGCTGGCTCACTACAGGAAGCTAACCGGGCAAGACCCCGCGCCGTAGTTACCGAAAGCAATGCCCCTGGCAAGCGTTTTCCCTTCGCATGTCAGGGGCATTGTGATACCCATAGATTATGTGGTACACTTTTTATAAATGTTTTAGTTATGGAAAGGTAACCATTATGACTAGCAAGTCGCAGAATGTTAGCGTGCTCCTCAAGCACCTCGATACCCCTAAGCGCATCACCCCCGCAACCCTTGTTCCCATCTGGGTACATAATCCCGGCAATAGCTCTCTTCCCAAGAAGACTAACCGCAACCAGCGAACCATTGACAGCGTGTGGCGTATCCCCCCCTCGGCGGAACTCTTTGGGAGAGGGGGCACGAAACTTTCGACTACCCCAAGTCGAACAACTGGAACGAGTGCGACCCTAACCACTACAGGGAGGTTCCTTACAGCTCTGTACTTTACAGCACCTCAGGAGTCTTCAACCCGGAGACTGGTAAGATTGAGATGGATAAGGCACAGCCGAAGAAGACCTTCATTCAGTTCCCCGAGCTCAACATCCCGACTATCTTCGGTGAGATGCAGAGCGTACTCTACAAGTACGACAGCGTGTATGCACTACCGGAATGTGTCGAGAACCTTCTAGGCGGCAACCACATTTTTGACCGCGCAACGGTAGACCCTCGCCACGTAAACATGCGAGATGCGCATTGCCGTGTCTCTGGCTCCGCGAATGTCGAGAGTGGTCTTATCGCCAAGGAGCATATGCCCACTGAGGGCAATAAGCTGACTCACTCTTCCCGCGAGGGAGAGAGCCGTATCATCATTGCAGGTGATACCACCGTTCGCAATAGCCGCATCTACCACACGGCAGAACTCACTAGCAACACCCTAGTAGAAGACAGCACCATAGAGAGAGTGTCTTCACCACTGGCGAGCTGAACCTTACCCTGCGCGACACCACCGTTAGCCACAGTGAATTTACTGGAGCTCACCACAAGGCAGATTCCCCAAATATTTCTGTTACTGGCGGCGAGCTGACCAACGTCCATGTTCGCCTGGGAGCCGACCTGAACCTCGGCGGAAATGTGCTACTAGACAAGGTATTTTTCAGCGGCGGCAACATCTCCATCAGTGGTGATGCACACATTGAGGACAGTAACTTTGGTGGCTGGTTCGACCTCAACGCACCAGAATCACATACCACCATGTCTGACCTTACTGGCTTCTACCTGCTTCCTCTCCTGCTCAAGCCGAAGTTCGAGTACCGAGCACGAAAGAACCACAGTAAGGTGGAGAATGTAGACTTCACGGAAAGCGCATACAGCACCCTTATCACTAGCAGTAAGATGATTAAGGGCGGCTTTAAGATGAAGCGATTCTGCGCCTTGCCGAAGGTTCACAAGCGAGACAATTGCCTCTGCGCACTCTACTACCCTGCACTACTGTTCGGCAACCCGCTTGCGGTAACATACTACCTCAAGGCAAACGGGCTGGAGAACCACATCCCGGAGGAGCACAAGAGCAAGAGCTGGTCTGAGCTGGAGCAGATTCTCAATCGTGAGACCGCTGAGCTTGGTAGCCGTCTTGAACGTGGTGGAAGCGCCGCACACTACGCCATCTGGCAGGAGCGAAACGACATCTACGACCACGAAGCATGGAATGAGCACATTGCCTCCAAGTACCATGTTGCCCCGGCTGACCTTCTGGGCATCCGCTAAGCACTACCTATAGTTGAGGGTGGGGCACTCTGACCGACACCAATACGGCAGAGCGCCCAACCCCACCCCCTAAGAGAAAGTAAATCATGACCCATAAGAACATCTGGCAGGAGCCCAAGGAGCGTTTCTACCTGCTGTATAAGACCGACGGCGTAAACCTTGATACGCGACTGCCTACGCCCCGCCTATCCCCCGATGGTAAGCTTCTCTGGCGAACCCACCCCGCTAAGGCGCGCAACACTTTCCCGTCTAAGATGCACGAGTTTATCCGCGAACATGGTAGCAAATTCCAGCATGTGCTGTATCGCGGCTGGAACAACCACCTGAACGACGCTACCCAGCCCTTGCGTGAGTGGGAGAGCGACACTATTGCAGGCGTTGAGCGCACCCTACGCGAAGATGCACCTACTCTCATTGAAGACGTTCAGGTAAACGTGCCTGCCCTCTGCGGCTCTCTTACGCCTATTGACGGCATGGAAGATGTGTTCATTGTTCCTGCGAAAAAGGCGCACAACCTACTTGGCGGTAACGTCATTGCAGGTAACGCTGTGGTAGACCCGTCTACCGTAAAGATGGACTACGGCATTAACCTCTACAGCGGGAACTTCAAGAACTCTCGATTGAACAGGTCTGGATTCCAGAACTCACCCGCAATGGGCAAGCAAGAGATTACTGTCCAGGACACTGACGTGTGGGATAGCTACACCTTAGAGCATTTCAGTAAGATGGACGCGCATAACAGTAAGCTTTGCTACCTGGGCGCGTCTTCTCATGAGCTCCCCAATACCCTCATCTGTGATAACACGAAAATTAACTTCCTGTACTTGCATGGCGGCAAGCTGGAAGCGAAGGGTGCTAAGCCGAGTATTGACACGACCCACGTCCGTAGCGGTGCTTCAGTTAATGTTGATGGCGCTGTAGCTATCTTCAAGTCCGTGTTCAATTCTGGCACTTTCGACATTCGAGGCAAGCTCTCCATTAGTGCAAGTAGCTTTGTAGGCGCAATGTCGCTAGATGTTCACCACAGCATGTGCCTAGACGATTTGGTTGCCGCATGGTGGGGTAAGGCAGAGGGTAAGGTAATGACCATCAACACCCAAGCCCGCATCCCCTACACCCTTTCACGCATCCTCAAGCCACGCCAGGGGGAATCTCTAACCTCCGCTGAGCAGGGTGAGATTATTCGCCAGACCGCCAATGACGCATACCGCCTCAGCGCGCGTTTGCTGAGCGTTGGCGCGACGGTGCACAAGTTCTGCATTGCGCCCGATATTCACGCCAATAGTTGCTGTGTCTGCGGTCTCGCTTACCCCCTGCTACTTACTGGTCATTCAGCGGGCATTCTGTACTTCTTGCGAGCCGCCGGTATGGTAAGCTCCGTATCGGATGCGCATAACGCCTACAGTGACGCTGAGCTTACTCATATGGTGAAGGAAGCGATTTTGAGCGCATCGAACATTTACGACTTCTGGAATCTTACTGAGCTTTACCTGACGGATGAGTGTAACTTCGCCTCCGTGAGGGAGCACATCTTCGAGTTCTGCGGCGTGAGTGATTTTGAGCGATTCGCGGGCTCCCTCACGGACTCCATTCCCGCCCAGTACCTCAGCGCACCCAACAAGGGGTTCCTGGGTTCTGAGGACTAATCGCTACTGAAAGGTGTTTATGACTACGCATGAAAAACCGAGCGGGCTACCTGACGGTAATCTGCTAACTGGAGATGTGGCTGTGAGTGGCTGTTCATTTGGTGACGACGTTCAACTTCACTGCTCAGGAGAAATCATCAACAGCTCTCTGGGTAAGGTTTCTCAGCCCAGCAATTTTCAGGGGGCAGTTGATGTGCATATTGAAGATAGTAGCATTGATAGTGTTCAGGTTGCCTCTGATGCCACAGCAGAAGGCTCAGGCATCACTCTCGACCTGAAAAACAGTAACGCCTCCGGTGTGACCGTGCATGACGGCGTGAAGCTGACACTGCATAACTCGAATGTTGAATCGCTTACACTGCATAGTGGCGCTACCTATAGCGGCTTTGGTGGGGATGCCCACAAGGTGACTTTGATGGATAGTTCGAGCCTTAGCACCTTTGGGGATGTTCAGCTTGACTCCTGTAAGGTCAGCCCAAAGAGCGAGTTCACGCTCTCCAGCAATTTCTCAATCCTTAGGGCGACCCTTGTGGGGGAAGGCTCGTTTAAGATTGACGACCCGGCGGATTATTTCCGGGCTGGAGATAGCGTGTTTGGTGGTGGCGTTAAGCCTGCTACCGTAGGAACTTCGGGTGAAGTCTGGTATGTGCCCTCTGCGTTTCTGTCCATGTCGGATGAGGAGCTGAGGGTGGGTACTGCGGGTAAGCGCATTGATGACTTGCTATCTAGTAACATTGCGCAGACTTTGATTCGCTCCGCCTCGCTACTGGCTACTGGGGCGCATATTCAGGAGTTCTGCATTGTGCCTAGTGTGCATCTTGAGGATGGTTGTCGGTGTGGACTGTATTACCCGTTCCTTATCGGTGGTGACCCGCTGGCTATTGTCTACTTCTTGTGGCAGGCTGGTCTCAGGTTGGCTATCCCAACTGCATACAGGTTCCTTTCTGTGCGCCAGATTGAGGATGGTTTGCGCAGGCTTGTTGCTGAACGTACTGAACGCACGTTTGGTGGCACATACATGCTTACTGGTGACTATGTGACAGCTATTTCATGGGATAGGGCGCGTTTGACTCCTGAGTCTGTTCGTAGCCGTATTACTGAGTTCTGCGGGTTGGAAGATTTCAGCTCCTTTGGAGATGTTGAACTTTCCCAAGGAGAGGTTCTGGGCTTCCTTGGAAATGGATAGCTAATAGGGCTTGAGTGCTTAAACCCCCTGCTTGCAACTGTTAGTCGTTGCAAGCAGGGGGTTTCTTTGCGCCACAAACATATTGCTTGCATAGCTATTAAAATATGTGGTACACTATTTGTATAGCAATGATTTAGACCTACGGAAGGGGCGACATCATGAACGCAACCTACGCAACCGAAGCAGAACTTAAAAACGAAGTCTCCAAGGAAGAGAGCTTGCTCCAGGTAGCCGTAGGCTGGGTAACCCACTGGACTGCAAAGTTTCAGGAAGCCGAAAGCGCCTACCACGCCGCCCGCGAAACCGTTCAGGAAATCGGTGTCCGAGCCCTCGCGCTTGCCCGTACCGCATACGAGAAGGCAATGAATCGCCTCCAAGATGCTAAGGCACGCGCAGAACAGCACGCAACCACCCTCAAGGAGCTTTACCAGAACTACCGAGAGTTCATCACCCCTTACACCGTCAAGCAGCAGGCAACTAAACACAGCCCGATAGTCACCCAAGACCCATCAATCATCACTCAAGCCAAAGAAGGAGCTCACATCATGAAGTTTAACGGCTACAGCATCAAGCTCATTCAGAAGAACATGTATCGAATCATTGACGAGAACGGTAACATGGTAGGCGTTATTGAACGCAACAAGGAAGCATCCCTGCGCCCCGGCACTGGGCGCTGGAAGGCATCTGGAACCACTAAGCTAACCATGTATAGGGGGCGAACCGCACAGGGAAACAGCCTCAATGAAACCCTAATGGTCTTCGTAGAACGCCCCTGCATGACCTACGTCATCGTCAGCGCGTAAGAGACATCTACAGCCATCTACCCTAGTGGGAGGATTATCACAGTCCTCCCACTAGGGCACTATAGGTGCCTCTGGTATACTTATATGTACCTCAGAAAAGAAGAGGTGTGCAATCATCCATAGAGTTTCATACCATACGGCGCATAGAAATTCACTCTACCAATAAGGAACACAGAAATATGGCTCAAGACACCCAGTTCGTTTACACCGTTACGCAAACCCATCCAGCAGACAGCTCAGACAAAGAAGCATCTGTTAGCGTACTGGTAACTGACCGAGTTACAGTAACCCCAGAAGGCAATAACCTGATACCAAGCCTAATTAACGGCACCGAGTTCACCTTCAAGCCACGCTCATACCAAGTGACGAACACATTCTCTTACGGCACCATTGGCTACAAGAAGACTTTTATTCTCTTCAAGAGCGAACCGCAGGAGCGACGCGGCGGCGCTGACGGTCTACTTGACGGAGGTATGCATAGTGGTACGGCGGCAAGCCTCTGGATTACCGACAGCTCCGCCGTCCTTAAATTCGTTCAGGACTTCGTAAATGCACATCAGGCAGAGCTGAGCCACCTCATCTCTGCAAGTCGCGGATGGGCAAAGGATAATAGCGAGAAGCTTCAGCGCGCACATCAGGTAACCGGCATCTCCGTTCTCTCCGAGAATGTCCAGACCGCGTTTCTGACCAGCTTGCAGGTTCAGTCCAACCTTGCAGACAGCCTTGTCACGAAGTACGTCTCATCCGTCCGCCCGGAGCTCAATGAAAACTCCAACTAGCGGATAAAGGTAAGCGACCGAAGGGCTCCCATAGAATTGGGGCTCTTCGGTCGCTTACCTTTTACCTTTTACTACTCATCACTCAGCCATGAGCACATCTTCAACATGTCTGGAACGTGGTCGTATGCGGGACTGTGGCACACCTTCTCCAGTAGCCCAGGGCACTCAACGCGGTTGGTGGCGGCAGGAGCCAGTAGGTTATGAATTTCCTTCACCAGTTCCGCCCATATTGCAGGCGTGGGCGAGCTAGTGTTTGCGGCTTCATTGAGGAGTGTACATACCGCATCGTGGGGTGTAACACCAGTAGGTAGGGTGTAAATCTCCTTAACCACGTAGATGCTGGTAGGGTTTGCCTGGTGGTAGAGATTCAGTAGCCTGCGGTCATCATCGGGTGTGCGGTTAAAAACAGCATTTAGATAGTGCTCTAAATGTTCATTATGCACCACCTTAGTAATGACGCGCCCGGCAATGCTCATTTCTGCACCCGAGGAGCCATGCGCATTGAGATGAAATGCTTGGGAGGTGGTTGCGGGTAATTGGGTTGGCTTCAGGTTTACTGGCGCTTCACTAAGTGTCATTGCCCTATAGTACCTAACGGGCTTAGTTGAGTCACCAATAGCTTTAGGGTGTGGTATAATGGTAGCCTCGATGAAAGTTGAGATGGTCATCTCGCCGGATAGTTCCTGCAAGGTAGAATCCTTTCTGATGCTCTACTGGTTTATCTACTGTCATTATACAGGAGCTACAGGCGGGATGGGCACTAAGGGATTCATTTCCCTTGCATCACACTGTATTATGTGCTACACTTGTTAAGTGGTAGTTAGAGGTAAACTACTACATCCTGTAGGGGATACCTCAACTTCACCCACTACTTAACTAAACACTATTCCGAAAGGAACCACTTCCAATATGCATAAGAGCATTGACGTACCCCGCATCACCCTGCCGACCAACATCACCCCGGACAGCCCGCAGGACCTTATCGAAGCCCTGACTATTGTCCGCGAGTCCGACAATATCACCAAGGAGACCACCCTTGAAACCCTCAAGGACATGGGTATCACGGCAGAGGAAATCGCCGCGCACCTAGGCATGAGTACCGAAGACCTCCTCAGTGAAGACTTCGACTTCCCGCTGGACGTTCACCCCCTGCACATCGAGTCTGCAATCCGCAAGGTTCACACCAAGCGCATTGGTGCCGGTTTCTATACCACCCGCATGGGCGGTCGAACCTATACCATCGGCGGTAAGGTCACCGTAAAGGTGTACCCGGCAGATGACCAGCACTGGCATGAGGACGACGACTGGGACACCACTGTTGAGGCTATTGTCTACAAGATTGAAGACAATGAGGTTCAGCTGATGCCTGTCATCTCCTACGAGCCGGGTAATCTGAACCTCATGGACATTGAAGAGTGGCAGTCTCGACAGAACGGCTTCAGTGGCAACCCGCTCCGCATCCAGCCGTACAGCGACCTGCATACTTTCGGTACCCGAACCTTCCGAGTCCTCCGAGCAGAAGAGCCGCGTGAGCAGGACAAGCCGACTATTGACGAGTTCCGCGACAGCGGCTTCACTTGCCTGCACAACGTCTCGAACTTCATTACGCCGCTGGAATGGCGACGTATGCACGCCCTGAACGGCTGGGTTGCAACCCAGAGCATCTACACCGCCTAGAAACCCCTAGCGGGACGCTATAAACTTAGGGAAGTTATCAAGCTGAGCACCTACAAGCTCTCTTGGTGGCTTCCCTAAGTTTTTTGCGTATAGACTAGAAGGGCGCTAACCAATGTCAGCAAACCACACCGACTATGAGTTCGAATATGAGTACGAAGATGACTTCAACGAAGAGCTTCCATTCTCCGAGGCGGAACTTCGCCTCGCCCTCATTGATGCACCCAAGTATCTATACGCAACCATCGAGCTACCTAGCAACCTCCCGTTCGAGCTAGGGCTGGAACCCAATTCTCTCATTCGCCCGCTGATAAACATTTCCAGCATCAACGAAGAGCTCACTGAGAATGGCTCCTACCGTATGAAGTGTGACGTGACGAACAACGCAACCGGCGACTCCATCGAGAACCTAGACGGCTACCTGCACACCCACAATGTGAAGCCTATCATTCCGCGTGCAGTAGCTCACAGCATCCATGCCCACACCTCAGAAATTTCTGGGCACGCATGGATTTACGAAAACTTCTACTGGGCAATGTACCAGCCGGAATATAACCGAATCCAGTTTGCTTACCCCTTGGCTGGCACGCAGGTGGACATTGACATCCCCGCTCTGTCTGACCTAAACGCAGGATGCGAAAGCTAACCACATCCGTCACTTTCAGATTGACGAGCAGAAAGAAGCCCCTTAGAACCCGCAGATAAGGTTGTAAGGGGCTTCTGCCGCTCCCTAACACGGTTGTTGCTAGAAGAGTGCCATATCTACAAAATGAGCGTCTACAGGAGCTTCTGCAAGCTCACTATCAGGCAGGACTTTTCGGACAGTGATAGGCGCATCCAGGCTAGACCATTCCCCTGAGTCGTGAGTGAGGAGCCACCCAGCACGGGCGACAGCCTCAGGCATACTCAGCATTTCAGCCAACACCGAGTCCATACGGTCGAAAGCGCCCGCAAGCACGCGACCCAGCGGAGAATCTGCAACCTGAGACGGCTTCAGAGGCACTACGGACTCAATACCGCCTGCCTCGATGAGGCGAGCCAAGTCTGCATAGTCGTAACCATCCATGAAATCTACAGCGGGCAAGAACCCAAGCAGAGCACTAATACCGACAGTCTCCACGAGTTTCTGCATGTTAGTGAAACCATCAGGTTTAAGGTGGCTTGCTGTTCAGCAGTGAACTTGCGGACACCGTGAGTAAATACGGGTGCTAGGGGGTGACTGTGAGCGGCAACAGAAAGCTCCTTTAGGGCTTCCACTCCCGCATCAACATTAAATGCATCTGCTACACCCAAAGATTCGAGCGCCACACTGTATGAGCCTGCCACCAAAGCCGCCTTATGCCACATGCCCGGAGACATGCCGTACTTGCCGAAGCGACTTGCAGGAGCCGGGGGGATACTCATATCTTCCGGGAATCCGAGTAGGCGATAGACGCGGCGCATATAAGAGTCCCAGGGGGTGCTTGCGCAGTCCTTCAAGATGTATTGGGTGAACTTCTCAAAGTCAGGGGATGTGAGGCGTACAGGTTCAACGCCTTCAATGTTCTGTCGCATGTTTGTTTCCCTTCTTGTTTATGTGTTAAGTGTGCTGTGCTGTGGTGTAGTGAGGTTATTTGCTGAACGTCGAGCGCACAGGCGTAGGCGGCTTGCCAGAGGTGATGCCTAGTTCGGCAGTTCGCCCGGCAACAAGACTTGCGAGAGACGGTGAGGCAGTAGCAGGGCGTGACACTTTCTTTACCTGCTGGGCGTTGCGGCGCTTTTCCTTGCGCCCAACCGGAACACTTCGAGTATCCACCTTCACGTAGCGCTCGCGGGTAGCAAGCTTACGCATCTCTTCGGGCGTGTAGTTCACCACCCGGCAACATGTCGTGAAGAGAATGACCACCATATCGGGAGGGATAACCAAGGTAGCATCCTCGCCATCAACGCTGAACGTAAACTCTACGAGCCCCGGCACATCGGCAACAGGCTTAGCCAGTAGAACATCTCCGTACTGGTCTGTAAACTTGCAGAAATTATCCTTCGGGCGACCTGGCTTGACTGCCTTCCTTCGCGGCGCGGCGCGGAGACGTTCCTTCACCGCGTCAGGGTCTTCAATAAGACCACGCTCAAAGGCAAGTTCGCGAAGCTGAGGCTCAGAATAACCCGTCATACGTACAACTGATGCGAAAAAAGCGATAATCTGAACGGGGCTAAGCACAATATGAGCAGACTTAAAGCTCACCTCATCCTTATCCTCAAGACGGGTGACCTGAACTGCCTCTAGGAACGCGCCATGCACATTACCACCCGCAGGGGAGACAAGTAGCGCGTTACCATTATCGAAGTTAAACTCTGTTGGCTCATCTGCCGTAAATGGCTTGCGTGAATGAATAGCCACCACTTCCTTTCAAAATACTATTATTTCACATATTATACCACGTTCAGACACGTGAGGCGGCAACCTCCCCGAGCTGGGTAACATTGCCGCCTAACGCTGAACTTCTAGAATAAGTATATGATATAGTCCCCTTCCAAACAAACGAAACGCCCGCGCCAACAACTGTGACGCAGACCACCCGAAAAACCCTACAGCTGAGTTTGCGAAACAGCTAGGAACTGCTATACTTGTTATCAACGGGCGAAACTAACACCGTCGCCCGAAGCCCACTCAACCCGTGGGCACATGTAGAGCCTACCACCTCTACACACCTGGAGCACTAGCCACCCCTTCTCGCCCACCCTAAGCCAGCGAGACGCTAGCGCTCAAGCGGTACCCGCACCCCATCCCGAATACCCAGGTGCCGGTACCGCCCCGCTAATAAAATGGGAACCCTTAGCCTCACCAGCAAGGGTTCCCATTTTTGCTATGTACAGAGCAACTACACTCACAATGTAGCCATAGGTTTAAATGGCGTATCGAACTGTTGTGAAAACAACCATTCGTTGCACATTTAATTCATAACAGGTGAGCTCTGTTATAGGCACCCTACGATACCTCTAGCCCATCGCGCGAGCGGCTTAGGGTTACATGTAACCAAACCGGGGGGCTAACCATTGCTTCCAGTTTTTGTTACCCCGCAAGAACAGTGCCAGCCTGCATCTCGTCAAAAATATAGGGCGGTCACGGATACACCGCAACCTGGACGGTGGATGCATTAGTTCACCTTCTTGAGGGTGCTGATAGCAACGATTTTGCCTTAGCCTTGGTTCGGTTATGGCTCGTTCATTAGAACCTATGCTTACAGTATGCCATATGCCGTCAAATTTCGCAACAATGAACGACGGAAACATACAACCTTATACAGGTTGAATTAACGGTTAATCATACATGAAACACAGAAAGAACAACTCAATGTCCACCACGGCAAACGTAAGACCTCCTACGGTCAAGTACCATGTCAATAAGCAAGACGAATACGGTAAATGCTCCGCGAAAGACCCCGCAGACTGCCCGTTCTGCGATGAGCCGCACGGCTCGCTAGAGCATGTCTGCGATGTAGTCGAGGAACGCTCTGAAGCCAAGTATGCTCCAAAGTACGCGAAGCAGAAAGCACGCCGAGAGAAAGCCGCACGTCGTAAAGCGCAGAAGAGCGGCAATGAGCCTCAAGCTGGCGCGCCGAAGCCTCCAACTCCTAAGAATATTAGCGACGAGAGCGAATCTCGCGCCAAGAATGGGTACACCACACCAAAGGAAGCTAGGCAGAAAGCACGCCGTGAAGCGGCATCCCTCAAAGAGCAAGAGCAGAAGGGGGAGACTCAGCCCCCGAAACCTACCGCACCGCCGCAATCTACATCCGGCAACACCCCAAAGCCGTCACCTACGCCAAGTGCTCCGAAGTCTTCCGCCCCGAAGCCGAGCGCGCCTCGCCCTGGCGCAGTGCCTCCGCCGAAGCCGCGCACGCTTCCGAGTGTTAAGTCTGTTGAAGATGCGCCGCTCCAGCCAGGCGACATTAGGGTGTCCGGTCTGAATGGTCGCACCTACATCCTCCCATCACCGAAGGAACGTGTTCCTGAGACTGAGGAAGAGTACCTTATCGAGCTTGAGAAACAGCGCATCTACCTTGACCGAGCACGATACATTACCGAGCGCGACGAAAAGATACGCAACTCGAAGACACCACCGCATGTAGCGCGCAAGCTTAACCGTGAGATTGAGCGAGAGAAAGCTCAAGCAGAGAAGAACGGCGTGCTGTGGGATGTTCCTCAGATTCGAGCTCTCTGGGCTTTCAAGCAGAAAACAGCGCGCAAGAAGGGTACGCGCGCTCACTGGCCCCGCCTCACTAAGGGTCAGCGCCAAATCACCTACGCGCAGATGGATGAAGCATCCATTGAACGCTTCCACCAACATGTGAAGGCTATCAACCCAGTGAGCCTAGAGTTCAGTGGGCACGTGTATGAGAAGCTGAATAGCGGAAAGCTTGCAGAGCTCACCGCTGAGGATGTCTACTTCACGCTACAGTCGTACACCCCTGGAACGTACTCCGTGACTGAGTATGATGATAAGCGCAAGTCGGGGCGCTCCATCAGCATCCGCTCATCAGAATACAGTCGAGTCGTGGCACCCGAGAAAGGTGCCCCACCTGAGGAATGCAACCTTATTCTGGTGCTCAGTATCGACCCGCCACAGCAACAGGTAGTCACCGCCTACTGGAAGCCCGTCAATCAGTTCCCCAAGGAATCAGGTATCCGCTTCCAAGACCGATGGCTTAAAGTCACCTAACGTGAGCTATACAGATACCATAAGTATCCGAAAGAAGGAATAATTACGCGAAATGGCACGCCCCACATACCCCGTCATCACCCTCACCTACGAGAATAGACGAACCGGAACATATAGAGTTATCGTCGCGCCAGGGGTTACCGTACAGTCCGAAACAGGTGACATCCCCCTAGAGGCGGTTGCAGGAAGAGCGCGCATCATGTTCAAGATGCGGGAACGCGCAACAGCAGATAGGGATTCGCTCTATCGGACGCTGGAGGATGTATGCACTAACCCAAACATTCGCAGTAAGCCCGAGTTGTGGCGTATCGTCGTCCTAGCTGACGACGACCTGGAGACAGTCTCAGAGCTATGCACTAGTGAAAGCGTGGAAGTTGCTGAGATGACTTTGAAGGAGATTTGCCAGCGCGCCCGACTAATGTATGATGGTTCCTTGGAGCCAGTAAGAAGTACCTCTCGAAAGTAACACTTCTGGAGTTGCATCTTGGCAATATCCCTGCTATAGTAGATATTGTTTCCAAGGTTTCCTTGAGGTTTCCTTACAGCGGGGCTGGGTACTCTCAAACCGAGCAGAGTAGCCAGCCACCTATGGGGTATGGTGTAACTGGCAACACCCCGTGCTTTGAACGCGGAAGTTACAGGTTCGAACCCTGTTACCCCAGCACCATAATTGAATATGGATTTAATGAGGTGTGGTGTAATTGGCAACACGTCGGTCTCTGAAGCCGAAGTTTTAGGTTTGAGTCCTTGCACCTCAGCGGCAGTCAAGTTCATCTTGGCTGTGTTTTGGATAGGTGGCTGAGTGGCTGAAGGCGCTGGTCTTGAAAACCAGAGGGTGCTTAGCGGTGCCCCGCGGGTTCGAATCCCGCTCTATCCGCTTCACAACTGAATATTACCCCTGTTTATTAGGGGGTCTACATTTATTTTCACAGAAGCGTGGCGGTGAGCTCAAGTACCCATAATGAGCTCACCGCCACGCTTCTGTTGCTTAGTCCCGCTTTTGGTCACACATTTAGGTGCCCCTTCGAAGCAGTTAGATACGCCTACCGCATATTTAGTGAGTGGTGCCAGTAGTTCACTCCGTAGCGCGCCCGGTAAACTATGGTAGAATGTGTCAGTAGGTCGGTGCCGTATGCCGCATGTTGGCAGGAGCCCGCCTGTACTACAAGTTTTAGGATGGTAACTATATGTCCCCTACTTATGAACCTCAACAGAGGTATGGTGAGTACATCAAGAACCTTTGGGGCTCACCCAGTTCTGAGTCTGTCTTCAATGTTATGGCGCAGACGGCTGTGTCGCAGGCAGTCGCGCAGAACGTCCCAGATGGTAACCGCACGCTCCTTGAGAAGCGTTGGATTGACTTCTTCACTTACGTTGGCTTGCCGGTAGAGGTTATCTCTGAATCGCTCAATAGCATTTGTAGCCCTGAGGTGGTTCGCGCTATTCAGGAGTCTGCCGAGTCCCAGAATGCTGTGCTGGAGATGCGTATTGAGTACAAGAACAGTATTCAGGCTCCGCCGCCGTATCCATACACTGATGATAGGCGTAGCGCAGATGACCCAACGCGCAGAGAGAACCGTTCACATGGCGCGCTCCATGACCTTGGTATCGATACTGATATGAGCTGGAGTGTTTGGCGTGATGAAGACCTCGCGTACCTGGACTACATCTCTAGCGAGTACTCCGGCAAGTCAATGCCTGCTGACCTGCTCGCGTATTACATCTTGTTTACGCCGATGGAAACGCGGTCATGTGTCCGCGCTTATACTCGTGTCAAGAGCGGCGCGAAAGCGCTACGACTCGCCTGTACCCTGCCCTTACGTCCTCTCCTACGGCGACTATGTGCAGGCTGGGCTTAGCCGCAGGTTCACCGCAATCAACCCGGCTTACCTCTATAATCCGCTCCCCATCTCCGCAGATGAGCACGCACTGAGCGCACTCTCCCGCATGGAGGGCATGGAGCACCCTTGCATTGACACTGAGAAGCTGTCTAATGATGCAGGGCATACGGTAACTCCGCAGAACCTTACCCTGTCTATGGTGTGGTGTGGTGCGTCGAGAGAATATACGCAGAAAGTGGTGGGCGCTTCATTTGGCATTGCCTTGACTAATGTCAATAAGATGCTCGCTGACACGGTGAAGACAAGGCGCGACGGTGGAATGGGTGCCCCACAGCCGGTGTCTCACACCTCGCCCGGCTCGAAGGCACCACTCACGGCATACCACCCGAACGTATACTACAAGCCGACCATCTCATTTACTGGTCGCAATGGCAAGTCGTACACTTTCAAGCCGTGGGAGAATGTTACTCAGCGCTACACGGGTGTATCTCTCAATGAGCGCAGGTACCTAGAGATGTTGAGTCTCAACTACCCTGCCCGTGAAGTTGCCCGCTACGTGGCGCTGTACACCCCCAGCAAGGACTTTAATGGGTTTACCAGAGGTGTAACCGTCGAGGATTACCTGGATAAAGCTAAGCGAACTCCTGAGGAGATGGTGTGCGTTGCTGAGCCGTGCCCTTACCCTGTGCCCTTTGAAGCAGTGTATGACCCCTCAACTGAGACGGTCTTGTACTACGAGCACCTAAACGCTCTAGGTGGCTCTGCCATCAATACCGAATGGGACTTCCATGCCACGTTTGCAACGAGCAAGCCCACGCCTAAGGAAGCCCAGCTAACGGTCGAGACTGTGCAAGAAGAGCCGCCGGTAAAGAACGATGAGGAAGTGACCGTAGAGACTTCCTCACAGCAGGTAGATGAGGTGGCTAAACCTACCGCCACGAAGGATGAATTTATGGAGTCTATGGTTAGGCTAGTCACGAAGAAGCCTGCTAAGGCGAAGGTATTCGAGGAAGTTTCAACGCCCCCGCAGGAAGCACCTCAGCAGGAGAGTACCGCCGTGAAGCTTCCTACGCAGGAAGAAGTTTCTGAGGTGACTCAGGAGAAGAAGCAGGAGCCGCCGCGTGTCGCAAAGCCGAAAATGGCGAACCGCCTACCGGCTAAGAGTGGCGTAGCTGATGGTCAGCAGTCGCTATTTAACGAGTCGATTACCGTGTACAAGCCGCTCCCTGGCGATAGTAAGCTGGCTATCAACTTCGCCTTGCCGGAGATTCAGGAGCATACCGACCACGGAGCTCTCAGCCGCGCCCAGCAGGAGGAAGAGCGTGTTGCGCGCGCAACGCCGTTCCCGCCGCTCCCTGCCCCGCCGAAGCACACGGGTCCTACCCTTGGCGACGTTTCAGTGAAGACCTCACGAGCTGTACCCACGGTGATGCAACGCATCATTGAAGCGAATGAGGAGAAGGTGCTCAACGCCCCACTGAGTGTAGTGGCGCAGATGTTGAACATCTCCGCAATGGATGTCGTTACGGTTCTTACCCGTGAGCATGGGTGGGACTCTGCAATCGAAGGTCTGGCGGCGCTGGTAAGCCTTCACCCTGACACGATGTTCAGCACTTTTGTGAAGAGGCTTGACCCGAACATTCCTTTCTCCGCCGTACCTCAGCTTGCAGGTGTCACGATGCAGGAAGCTATGAAGACGCTCATTAGCGCTAACGCTGGGCTGAACCTACAGAGTGTCCCGCTGTCACTTATTGCCGAGGCTTTGGGTAAGACTCAGGAAGCTATTATTGTCGATAGCGTCGGTCTAGGTTCACTACTGTAAGTGCCTCTAGCTATAGAAGCCCCACGTTTCCCCGCCATTACTCTGGCACCGGAAATGTGGGGCTTCACTCCATTTTGGGGCGAACCCTCTTCCTGTCTGCTATATAGTATACGTCAGTTCCATTGCACCACTAGAACCCCTAAGCTTGAAACGGAATGCGTTGTATGGATAAGTTTCGACATGAACCCCGCAATGGAATGATGTGGCGCAAGCCACACTAGGGGTTCGCGACATATTGTATGAAGATGGAGAAAAATAACTATGGCTGGTCTACACTTTAGCCCCTTCCTCCCCCCGTTCCCCGGCGTAGGTCGCTGTAAGGCGGCAGGCGCAGACACCTGCCCCTACGGTGGTATGGATATGCACATCGTCACCGAGTACCTACCGCCTGAGATGCAGGAACAGCTCCTAGGCGACCCGCCCGTCTACCCGCCCAAGAGCGCCATCAATAAGGCTCTGGAAAATGCGAAGGCTACCGCCGGTACCCGTATGCTGATGAAGTTCCAGACTGACGCAGTTGCGCCGCGTATCTTGCGTAACTACATTTCCAAGTCCGTTTCTGGTAGCCGCCGCCGCGCAAAGACGATTGAGGGTCGTGAAACCATCAAGGTCATGCGTGCCCTCGCCGGTGGCAAGACCCTTGCATACTCTAAGAGCTACATGGAAGCTCACGGTCCCGAGGAAGGCGCAAAGCGCTACAAGGCATTCATCCAGGAGCGCAGGGGTAACCTGGAAGAAGAGAACGCACGTAAGCTTGCCGCAGACGAATACCTGCGCCGTCAGCTCGCTCCGAGTAACAGCAGGTCTGTTAATGAGAAGGATGAGCGTGACCGCGCTAAGATTCGTGAAGCGAAGGAAGCGAAGTACAAGGAGCTTGAAGCTGAGTACAAGAAGCGCAAGGAGGAAGGTGCAAGCCGTGAAGAGCTCAACGGTCTGTACCGAGAGATGCGCAACCTTGTCCCCAAGAAGAGGGGCAAGGAGTACATGCGCGACAAGGTTCGCGGCTCCGTGTACCTCCCTGTAACCTCCGTTACCGCAAAGGGTAAGGGTGGCACGGAGAAGGTCGTGGACTTCCAAGACCTTTCCGAGACGAAGGCTCTGCTGGAAGCTCAGAAGGCTAATGAGGAGGCAACCGTCAAGCGCCTTCAGTACATCATGAGCATTTCCGGCAACCCGTCTGTTAAGAACGGTACTGGTATCGGTGAGCACATTGCTGTTGTTCACGATGACAAGCTTGTCGAGGTGCAGTTTGATTACAACGCGATTGATACCGCTAAGGTTGATAAGCTTCCTAAGGAAGTCCGCGACAGGATTACCGCCCCTAAGTCAGCGTCAATCACCATCGATGGCTGGCGTGCGGCTAGGGATAACGGCGACATCACCGAGGAAGAGTTCCAGCAGGTCACCCGCAACGTGAGCGAGATTAACTACCTGTCTCCGAACCTCTCAGCTCAGGCAGAGAATGAGATTGGCATCAAGTTCACGCCTCCGTCTGCAAACCGCTCTACCAACAGGGTTAAGGATGTCCGCTCTACCCTGAACGATGCGTGTCGAGACTTGGCTACCGCTACGAAGCACTTCGAGGAGAAGACCGGCGGCAGGACTATGGCTGAGCTGGAGAAGGAAGTTCGCGCTGGTTCAACTGCCATTAAGGGGCACTTGGCGAAAGAGTATGCCCCGAACATGAACGTCATTATGGGCACTGATAGCGGTGACATTGGCACGAACATTGTCCAGTCTTCAAGGCAACAGGCGGCTCCGAAGGCTGTACAGCAGAAAGTTCTTGGCTCCAGGCTTGATACTCTGATGAGAACCTACGGTACTCGAAGCGCCGCATACGACTACAAGCTGATGGAGCAGGAGTTCAGCCCTGAAGAGCTGGCTGACCTCACCTACACTAAGGCTTCTATCAGTGTCTCACCGCACAAGAAGAACAAGGACAAGGACGAAGCCGAGAAGAAGTAACGTCACCCCTTGGGTTATGACGTAACCTGATTCGTGTTGTGTATTTGAGAATGGGTGTACCCCGACTGGTCGCTTATGGCTAGTGGAGGGTACACCCATTCTCTGTTTGTTCTGCTATATCTTCTATGTCGCAACACAACACGTTTTAGTTTCACCTTACGTTAGGAGCCTATCTTGGCTGAGTCCGTAACTTCCCCCCGCGATAACTCTGTGTCTGAGGAACTGCGTAACGCGCCTCAGAACCCCGTTGAGGGCATCGCTGTTGATGACCTGTTGCCTGAGGGTGTGCCCATTCGTGACGAAGATGGCACTACCTCTATCCGTGTCGGCAACACCGTTCTCTCGTATTCGCCGGATGAGGACTTCGACTTCCACTCTGTTGCTGAGGTTTATGACTTCTTGGGGGCGTTGAAGGCACCCTTGGATATTGAGATTCCTGACATTAGCGCTCTTACGCCTTTTGATGGTTTCCCTGAGAATGTTACTGACATTGAGGAGCCTGTGATTGGTCCCGGTCTTGCCATGAACCTTCAGGGGCGCGGCATGGATGTTGAGATGAACAACCTTGAGGCGCATTGGCTGGTAACCAGTCTTGCCGCTGAGGGCTTTGGCGAGTCCCCTGTGGTAGACCACGGTAACGGTAATACGGTGCTGTATTCCCATGTCATTACCCCTGATGGTACCGATGCGGAGATTCGTGCGCTCATCTTCAGGTCTGTGCCTGTTGATGAGTTGAGTGACCGTGGCGCGATGGCGTGCTGGGCTACTTCCACTCTGCTGAGCACCACTGAGCGTCGTGTCCGCATTTATGAGCGTGACTCTGATGAGATGGTTGAGGAGTATGAACCTCAGGTGGGCTATGTGGATGAGGATTCTGCTGTTAAGGTGTTCTCTGTGATTATCCCTGACAGTGAGAAGTCTACCCCTGAGGAACGTAACCAGTATTCTAGGTTGCTGGGCTATGTGGTTTCTCAGTGGTTGGAGCCTGACTTTGAGGAGTTGGATGCGGCGGCAGAGTTTGCCGCTAAACAGCGTGAACTGTCCCGCTAAGCCTTAGTAAACGGCTATAACGTGAGGAAGCCCCTTACAGACATCAAATTGTCTGTAAGGGGCTTCCTCATATCTTTCGGTGGCTATTTGTTAGGGGAAATCGACTTCCACTTCTACGCCTAGGTTCGCATAATGCTGAATGATGGCGTTAGTAGTCTTTTGCAGGATGTCTGCCACAATTTCAGGGGTTGCGTCTACAGCATACTCGTGCGCAATGTTCATGCCTTCATCAATGACTGGGTGATGGCTGATGAGCGTTTCTTTCTCGCCGGTCAGATGCAGGTATGTGACGGTGTGAGTGATGTCCCCTGCCGTGATGACTGCATAGACGTTAGGCTGGATGTTCACAAACTCGGTTTCTTCAGCCATGAGCTTCCTCTCTTGTGTTTGCTATGGTTATGGTGGATGTATGCGGTTACGCATGTGAGCTCATTTTGCTCGAACCTCTATTATACATGAGCTCCCTGTGGTCTATATATCCGTCTCTTTGTTTTGGGTGAGAGTTGGACGCTTTGCGGCGGTCAGCTCTGCTTCGTGTGCCCGCCGTGCTGGATGCTGGTTTCCCTTAGATTAGCTCCTATGACGGCGGGTATACTTTTATGGCTTTCATGCATTTCCCCTAGTGCAGAGACGGGTGAGCTACGTATGCTCCCCTGCACATCACCTGAGGGGTGCCCTTACAAGCACCTCAATAGCGAGAATGTTGGTGTCCCTAAGGTTCACGGCGACCTGGCGTTCATGACTTCCGTTATGGAATACGTCGGTTCGGTGAATGCTGAGATAGCCGCTAAAAGCACCGCTCTAGCCACTAGTGGGCAGAAGTTGGACACTCCAGAGTTCCGAGAGTGGCTTACGCGGAAGTTGAGAGATAAGACGAATCCACCTATCCGTGAGATGGAAGGCGCAGGGTATGCCAATGATGACCCGTGGGCTCCGTGGCTACCAAATGGTGAGTTTATGCCGCGTTTCCAGAATGAGCAGGAACGCGCTGAGCTTCGAATGAAGTACCCTCAGGCTTCCGAGAAGTGGATTAGGAAGAAGATTGAGGTTGAGACGAGGCAACAGCCCACTATCACGCAGTATAACGGGCGTGAAGCGTACACGTTGGATTACGAGTACCAAGACGAATCTCAGGCGATTACCGGCACCCCGTCTACAGACATGGCAAGCCACGACGTGTTTATTTACACGCGGGACCCATTCATCCAAGCTAACCACGGCGGCATCCTCAACCTAGACCAGAACGAAGAGTACCTGTTCATCGCAGACTACGAATCGAACCCTGCACGTATCGACCGGGTGGAATGTGACTACAACAACCCCATACTTTCCGGCATGTCTGTAGAGCACATTCAGGGGTACAGGGGTGCCCGCCCATACTTCACCCCTACACTAGCTGACAACCCGAAGGTGGACGGACTACCGAACCGCCCAGATTACGACTTCCCCGATGTCGTACTGAGTGCCCCTCTTATCCGTAAGGATGCTGACGACAAGGAGCGGGCGTGGGTGGCGCGCCGAAAGGCTGGAGAAAGCATCACCGGCAATGCGTATAGGTCTGGCGCTTTTGAGATGACGGGCGGGTTCTACAACTACAACTCTGCAACCATCACTACTGACCATCTTCGAGTGAATGACCAAAACGGCGACTACATTCAGACCCCTTATGTGTATGCGCCCGTGTTCAACAGAAATAGTACCGTACTGAACATTAAGAGTCCTACTGAGGCAAGGTTTTTCGAAGACAGGTTCATCACTTATGATGAGGCGGCGGACACCTACAGCATTGATTGGAAGAAACTGCATGATGCGGGGATTGACATGCTCGTATTTGACGAATGTAAGGAGCTTTGGGATAACGCCCCAAACCCCCGAGAACAGAGAGGCTTCGCATGGGAGGGGTTAGACCATTCCATGCAGGCATACATTGTGAACGGCTCAGCCGTGTGTGGATGGGTGCGTTACGATACGGGTGTAAGGTATGCCCCTTACGGCGGCGCACGAGGTGGCGGTCATTAAGCCCCCTGGTGGTGCTGACCGTTTGATATATATGAGGTGGAGAGGCGAAGCTATTCTACGCCTCTCCACCTGTAACTAAATGAAGATAAGGATAATAGAAAATGGCGCAGAAAACCCATGTCGGCTTCGATAAGAAGGGTCAGCTGACCAGTGGCCCGTGCAAAGCGAAGAAGGGTCGTTGCCCTTACGGTAACCACTTCGCAGACCCCAACGAAGCGCACACCTACCTTGAAGAGGTATCATCTGCCCTTCAATCTCTCCCACCTGAACTAGTCGAGGGTTACCAAGTTCACGCGGAAGTGATGGGGGACTCAAAGATTCCGTTTGATGAGGCGGTTGATATGGGCTTCCCTGAGGACATTGCCCACCTCATTGCGGGTGAGCCGACTGACCCGAAGTATGCCCGCGAGAACGTCGGCAAGGACGTTGAGCCCACTGAGCCTGCTGTAGAAGAGAAGCCCGAGTCAGTCGCGCCTGAGCCTGTCGAGGAGCCTAAGGCTGAACCTGTAGAAGAGGTTGCAGAAGCCGAACCTGAGCCTGTCGCAGAGGTAAAGGCGGAGACTGCTCCTGAGGAGAAGCCGAAGAAGACCCGACGTAAGCGCCAGGAGAAGCCTGAACCTGAAGCTGTGGAGCCTCCTGCATCACTAGATACCCCTGAGGATGTGGAACGCTTCCAGGAGATTCTGAGTGCCTACAAGATGTCCTCGCCAGCAGATTTTAGTGAGGGCAACCTCCCCGACGAGCTAAAGGCTCTACGTGGCGGCATCTTCACCCCTGCTAATGAGCGAGACCCTGCACCCCTTGAGGCTTACCAGAAGTTCGGCAAGGCTCTAGCCGCCTACCGCGTCAATATGCTTGACCAGCTCCCACCTGAAGAGCAGGAACAGTTCGGGTACCTTGTCGAGTCTATGGCGAAGCTCGATAGGGACGCAGACCTGAATAATGATTACTCCAACGAAGAGATGGAGACTAAGGTTCGCTCAGACCTCAACCATTACGGAGAAGAGCGTAACGAACTCAACGGCAAGATTGTTCATGACCTTCTTGCACGTAAGGTTCAGGGTGAGCTACCTGAAGACCGTGAGGAGGCATACAACGCGATTGACGGCAGGGTCGTGCAAATCTATGGTGGTAAAGATAGGGACAGTGAAACCCCTGATGTTGAGCGCCCCTTTGGGAACGCTAAATTTGCCCCGCAAGAGGCTAGGAAACTTCAGCAACACAACTACATCAACGCATACAGTGACATGTTGAGGGCTACTCGTGAGGCTAAGGCGGCGGCTAATGCCAAGGTTCCAAATAGCGTTGAAGAGATTCGTGAAGCGGTCAAGAAGCGTAATGCTGGTATTGTCCACAGTACCCCCTTCTACGACAACACCGCTCACGCAAGTACCCCGGCAGAGTTGGAGTACTATGAGCGTGCGGCAGAGCGCACTAAGTCCATTCTGAAGCCTGGCGCTTGCGTCATGATGGGCGGTATGGATGCTGAGGCTTATCAGATTGACCATGAGGGCGGCATTCGAACTAATGAGGGTAAGCTGTGGGGTTACGTCGATTTTGAGTCAGGTAACATGTACACGGCTGATGGGCAGAACATCTCGTCTGCTGGCGGCGCACGTGTTTATGCAAACAGTGCCGAGCTGATGCGATACGCCGCTCTTGATAACGGCTCCCACAATGAGCCTGGCATCACATCCGCTGACCCTGGCTATAAGAGCCGCTACGAGAGCGACCCGAAATACACGGATGCGTTCGCCAATGTATACAACCACCTGAAGCAGGAGGAAGCTCTCCTCACTGAGCGCTCCAAGCGCGCCCATGAGGTCACTAAGGCTGTCAATTCTCAGGACGTTGAGGACTTGTACGAGTATGCGGTAGCTGAGCTTGGGCTACCGAGGTCTCAGGCTTACGACTCCAACCCGAACCCGCGAACCTTGGGCGCACTTAAGAGCTACACCCAGAGGTACATCGACAAGAAGGTCCAGGCTGGCACGCTGGGCTATGACGCAAGTAAGGGCGGTTTCTACAACCCGAACCGTAAGCCCATTGATGCGTTCAAGCCTGAGGGTGACGCTATGTATGTGGCAGGCACCGAGAACCTTACGCCTACCGAACGGGTTTCGCTAGTGAACGCGGCAAGGCGTAAGCGTGAGCTTCAGACTGGTATGGCTGACCAGTTTGCAGGCGGTATGGACGCTCCACCGAATGACTATGCGGCTGTCACTCACCGCCGCTCAGATGGTGCGAGTAGGCGAATTAGTGGCGCGAGCAACGGTCAGATACTAGTCGAGAATGTTGGCGATATGGTGAGCGCTACCCCCGCGTATGTTGTGGTAGACCGCGATAAGGGTCTGATGGTTCCTGTGAATGAGGGTCTTACGCCTCAGGCTAACCTTGACCCGCGTATTGTGGGTACTGGCTCCGGCTTGTCTAACCCTGTCGCGTCAGAGTACACGATTCAGAACATCATCAACCGTTACAAGTCTGCCGACCCGTACCTTCCGGTGATGCAGATTCCTACGGATGAAGAGAACGATAATGCGTGGCGACCTTTGCGACGCTGGTAAAGGCACCTAGGGGTACCTGTTCAAAACACAGGTTGCAACGTTGAAGGCGGGTGCCTGCGATATATAGATACTGTAGGGGTGAAGGTTTCAATCTTTCACCCCTACAGTGGTTTTATGAAACATTACGGGAAACGGGAAATAGTATGGAGAATAAAACTCACGTTGGGTTTAACAAGAAGGGCGAGCTCACGAGCGGTAAATGTGACGCGAGCGAGCGTGCTTGCCCTTACGGTAACCACTTCACTGACCCTAACGAAGCACACAACTACCTTGAGCATGTGTCAGAGGTTGTTAATTCTTTGAGCCCTGACCTTAAAGAATACATTCATGAGCGCGCCGATGGGGACGGCGGGTTCAAGAAGGTACCGCTAGAAGTAGCTAAAGAAAAGGGTTTCCCTGAAGAAGTGGCTAAGCTTCTTGCAGGTGAACCGACAGACCCGAAATATGCGCGTGAGTACGTGATGTCGGCTACAGGCGGCGAGGAGGTAGCTCCGCTCATCGTGAAGAGCGAGGGGGAGTTCCAGGAAGATGGTGGCGAAGCGCCTAAGCTAAACCTGGATAACCCTGATGATGTCCGTAAGATGCATGAAATTCTCAGCGGCTATAAGGTGTCTGAGAAGAAGGACTTTGAAGCGCCACCACCTTACATCCTTGAAGATATTGAGCGCGAAGAAGATGACGAGCTAAAGGACAAGTTCGTTGAGGAGTATAAGCGTTTCGGTAAGACCTTGACGATGATGCGGCTAGGTCTTACCGATGAAATATCCCCGGAGGATGCCGCGCACATGGCGGAGCTTACGGCGCGTGTCGCTATTTTCAGGGATACGGCAAGGAAAGCGTCTTCGCACAAGTGGCTCTCCAATAGTGCTGATGCCAATGATGCGCAGAAACTTATCACTGATTACGGTGAAGGTGGGCATGAAGTTGAGGATAGGCTCATCCAAGATGGTCTAGCTGAAATGGCGAACGGCGAAAGCTACAGCAACTTCTTGGAAGCTAGTAGGGCTATCAATGGGGAGCTCATTCACCAGGAGGTAGCTGACGAGAAAGGTGAGGCACTTAATTGGGCTAAGCGGCAGAAACATAAAATGATGATGAGGGAGCTGAAGCAGAAGTATGGTGCTCCCCCTAAAAAGGACACGCCTAACCCTAACTATGATGCGCTTATTGCCGCAATCCAAAGGAAAGAGACAGGGGAGTCCCCCGACGAGATGAAAGCCCGCATTGAGGCTTCTTTCTTGGCGAAGCACTCCAGGGCAGTACGCGACTACTCGAAGCTACTTGAAGTAGCGTCCGCCAAGAAAGAAGCCGCTCTCGATAAGCAAGCTGAGCTGGAAAGGAAGTACGCTAACCTGAAAGGCTCTGAACCTACAGAGCGTCCTAAAGGCTTGAACGGCATTAACCCAAAGTGGAAGCCTATTGAGACTGTAGGTAGTAAGCGCATCATCTCAGATGAGTACTATCAGTCAGCTGTTAAGCGCACCCGTGAGAAGCTTAAGCCAGGCTCCTTCGTGATGCTTAATGGACAAGACGCTGAGGTATATCGTCTGGATGAGCGAGGTAACCTGGTTGCACCTAATGGTGGCATTTGGGGGCGTGTAGACTACGATAACGGAGCCATTATCGGGTATGACGGTCACGAAGTCTTCACTACAAGCGGTGCCCGCGTCTACGAGAACGAGGAAGAGCTGAAGAAGTACGCCGCTCTTGACGACTCACCTCATGACGAGGTTGCGGAACATTCAGCAGACCCCGGTCGAGTCAGCAGGTATGAGCAAGACCCGAAGTACAAGAAGCCCTTCAAACGTGTACTGAATTTCTTCCGACGTAAGGAGCGTGCTCTTCGTGAGCGTGCCGCTCGCAATAGGGAGAAAAGCTTGGTTGCATCCCACCCTGCACCTGATGCGATGTATAAGCTGGCGGTGGAACGATTCTCCATGCCGCCTATCGCAAAATTCAACGATAAGCTTGATGAGCGGGGGAAGAAGACGCTCTACAATTACTTGAGCAAGAGAATTGATGAAGGCTCCATCAGGTACTCTTCCAAGAAGAAAACTATCGTCCCTGCGAAGCGGCGGGATGTGGACTCTTATTCGCCGGTAGGGACAACACCTTACGACTTGGTGGATGAGCCACTGTCTACCGAGGAGAAGGTTGCCCTTGTGCACGCCGCAAGGCGGCAACGCGACATTGTCACCTCGCAGGCAGATAAGTTTGGTGGAGCATTTGAAGGCAGAATCTCTAACCTTAACCCATCAGCACATAGGCGTAGGAACTGGACTGACAAGGATATGCCCTTGAGTGAAGCGGAAGACGGTAATCTGCTTTATGGAAAGCAGAAAGCAGACGGTACCCGCGATGTCTACGTCGTTGTTGATAGGAAAGAAGGTAAAGTCTCTCCCATTAAACATAACCTAATTCCAGCAGATAGGTTGGACAGCAACCCCCGATATGTAGGCATCAACGCACTAGTTTCCGACTATGCGATTGACAACGCTATACATAGGTACAAGGCAGATGACCTTTCACTCCCTGTAGAGATAATGTCCTTTGATGATGGTGACGACAATTTGAAGCTATGGTAGCGTGAAACGTTATTCCTGCTGAGGGATGCCCCCACGCAAAGATGGGCGGGGTATCTGCTACTAGGTGAATCATCTGGTGGTCAGTGCCCCGCTCATCTTTGCTATATAGGTGTTGTAGAGACCTGTCAATGACCGACAGGAACTCTGCAACACCTATATAGGTTTATCTTTTGATTGGACAGTAATATGACCCAGAAAACTCACGTCGGATTCAACAAGAAGGGTGAGCTTACGAGCGGCAAGTGCGAGGCAAATAAGCGTGCCTGCCCTTACGGTAACCACTTTGCAGACCCTAACGAAGCACACACTTACCTTGAAGAAGTCTCAGAAGCACTACAGTCACTTCCTCCAGAACTAGTAGAAGGCTACAAGACGCACGCGGAAGTGATGGGGGGACTCAAAGATTCCTTTCGACGAGGCTGTCGAGATGGGCTTCCCGGAAGATATTGCCCACCTTATCGCAGGCGAACCGACCGAACCGAAGTATGCTCGCGAGAACGTCGGCAAGGACATTGAGCCCGCTGAGCCTGTCGCGGATGTGTCGGAGGTAAAGGAGGAACCCATTGAGGAGCCTAAGAGCTCACCTATGGGCGCTGAACCTGAGGTGAAAGAAGCCACCCCCCCCCCAGGAGGAACCTAAGGTAGCATCCGTGGATGCCTCGAACCCTAAGGCTAAGCTTCTAGAGGAGATAGCCTCCGCAGGTATTAACCATGACAGATACCCTATGGTTCCGATTGAATTGGATACCGATGAAGGGTATCGCCTTTTCCGTAAGGTGCTGGACAGTTACAGGCTTTCGGACGGGGAAGAGTTTGAAGCAATGTCCCCTTACTTGCGTGACGCAATCTATAAGGGACATGACCCTAACGGCGACCGTGACCGGATGAAGAAGGAACTTCATAGGTATGCGGGCGCGGTTAATGCTCTTCGTACCGGGAACCTTGAGCGACTGAATGAGCGCGATAAAGTCCGTCGGGAGATGTTTGATAATGTATTGTTGAGCTATATTGAAACTGATTATGAAGCCGGTAAAGCCTATGATAAGCAGGGCATACATCTCCCAGGGTCACCAACGTTCAGGGCTATGGCAAACTATGGTGAGTTCGGCAATGAAATTAACGACTTGATTACTCAAGACACTCTTTTTAGAAAGATGAAGGGGGAGGATAAGGCGCTCCGCAGGCAGGCAGAGGAAGTGATTGACGGGCACCTTATCCACAATGACGGTGTAGCAGGGGATGCTGACTGGCATCGCGTCATTGGACCCTACGGCATACCACGAAGTGCGCCTACCGAGATGGGGTACGAGCCAGACATTGAGATGAACAAGTTCCGTCACCGCATGTTCATCAATAAGTACACTGACATGCTTGCCAAGGATGCCGGTGCGAAGAAGTCCGCGAATGCGACCGCTAAGGGCTTGTACGTTGATGAGATTAAGGCGAACATAGAGGCTTATGGAACTATCCCCAGGTCTGTAGATGATTCTATCCTGGCGAAGCCATTCGCATATAGGGACGACGATTTCCTTGCGAACGATTATTACGAGGAGTCGGGTCGCCGCGTTGCCGAGAAGCTGAAGCCTGGGGCATACGTTATGCTTCATGGGCACGATGCTGAAGTGTACCAGATTGATGACGAAGGCGCGCTCATTACCCCTGACGGTAAGACGTGGGGCTACGTGGATACGAAGTCTGGCAAGGTCTATAACGCTCATGGTAGGAACGTTACGCGAGATGGTGGCGGTGTCACTGTTTACGCTGATGAGAATGAGCTGATTAGCCATGCGGCGCTTGATGACCGTCCGGGATTGGCTGACGATGAGATTGTCTCTTCCGACCCTGGCTACCGTTCCCGCTACGAGGACGACCCGAAGTACGCGAAGAAATATGCGCGTGCTCTGGAGTATTTGAAGCGTGAAGAGAAAGCTCTAGCCCATGCTTCAACCATCCGTCAGGAGTACAGCACTGCAATTCGCGGCAAGGACACTGGCGAGCTGTACAAGGTTGCTACGTCAAGGTTTGGGATGCCTGCCTTCGACAAGGAACTTGCTGATGACAATAGTTCTGAGGGGCAGTTTAAGAAAGAAATCATGGTTCAGGATTTCTTGGAGAAGCAGTTTAATGATGGTAAGGCTAAGTACAACCCGAAGACTGGTAGTATCGTCAAAGCTAACCGCAAGCCGTTGAGTGACTATAAGCCCAAGAAGTCTCTTGTTGATTTGTTGGGCACTACCACCCCTGTAGCCACGAAGATGTCTATCATTAACGCGGCGAGGCGTTCACGTAACCGTGTCACCACGCAGGGCGATGAGTTTGCAGGTGCTTTTGAGCCTAAGCTCACTGAGAATAACCCCTCCGCCCATAGGCGTAGGGTCTGGGACAATAAGCGTGTGGCACCTAAGTATGCTCGAACTGGCGACATTCTGTTCAACTCAGTGAACAAGGAGAAAGACCAGCATCCTACGTTTGTCGTGGTAGACCGTGAGAAGGGGCACATGGTGCCTCTCCACACGGTCACTTCACAGCATAGGAACACGAAGAGCTCTAGTGACGCTAAGGGTCTGTTGGTTCCGCATAGTCATCAGTCTATGACTTCCGACTATGCGGTTACTGACATCATTAACCGTTACAAGATGGGCGACAACAGCCTTGAAGTTCTGCCCATGCCTTACGAGAGCGATAACGATTACGACCTTATCCTCTGGTAAGGAATTTTTCACCCGATAGAGGGTAAATATGCGGTGTGCGCCATGTGGCTTATTGCTTACATGGCGCACACCGCACACTTGAAACAACAAAAAGGATAGATAACTAATATGACAGCACAGAAAACCCACGTAGGCTTCAATAAGAAGGGCGAACTCACCAGTGGCAAGTGTGAGGCGGATAAGCGCGCTTGCCCTTACGGTAACCACTTCGCAGACCCTAGCGAAGCACATAACTATCTCGAAGAGGTCTCAGAAGCGTTTCAGGGGCTTCCACCGGAGCTGGTAGAAGGCTACAAGATTCACGCCGAGGTTATGGGTGAGTCGAAGATTCCTTTCGATGAGGCGGTTGAGATGGGCTTCCCTGAGGATATTGCTCACCTGTTGGCAGGCGAGCCTACTGACCCGAAGTACGCACGTGAGAACGTCGGCAAGGACGTTGAGCCTGCTGAGGAACCTTCCACTGAGCCTTCCTCTGCATCTGAGTCTGATGAGCTTGAGGCGCTTCGAAAGACACTGAGCACAAATCTGGGCACCCCTGATGATGACGATGGCTACGAGCCGCCTGCGTCTATGAGCGAAGCCGTTGGCGAGTTTATGGCTAAGCAGGAGGCTTCCTTGCGAGACTCTTTGGCGGGCGAGTCGCATCCTCTGGTTCAGAGGTCTATCCCGGAAGACATTGACTTGGAGACGGAAGAGGGGTTCGCCAAGTTCCAAGAAGTGCTCAGCACCTACAAGATGTCTGCTAGGAGCGACTTTGAGGAGCTTCCCCCCTGCCTTGGATAGGCAAGGGTAGACAACTGTCACCGCTTTTCTTAGTATTGCGCTCATGACTTAATATTGATAACATTAGATGCATTAGTAGTATTTTAAGGATATCAGAGAGGAGGGTGCGTTGGCAAAGAACCAGACGTATAGGGCTTTCACTGTGCACCCTTCTTATGTCCTGAATATGGATGGCGAGCTACTTGATAGCTCCCCTATTATGAGTCAGCTCGTCTCTGAGATTCAGGGTATTTCTAGTTACGCCACTTATGTGGTTCGCAACGACACCAAGCTTAAAAATGAGCTGTCGCGTGTTACTACTACTGCCCCTGCTGAGGCTGGTCGTCAGGCGGGCGTTATGATGCCTGATTTTCTGGCAACTGGGCGTACCGGTAGGTCACGTAAGGAAAAGCTAGTTCAGTATAACGCGGTCACGGCTTTTCGTTCGTGGCAGGAACGTATTGCCGCCGCTAAGGGTGAAAGTAGTAAATATGTTTCTCAGGGCTGGAAACGCACGGTAGATGCTTCTGCGCCGTCATATGGCGAGGGCACCATAAACTTGGGCGCTGCCGATAAGCAGTACGCGGTCATCGAGAATAACCCATTTATCACTGGCGAGATTGTCCTCAAAATGGTCATACAAGGCAAGTGGTGTCGGCTTATTTTCAAGTTCGACAATAAGCGCTTTACTGGGGGTAAGGTCACTTTGCCGCTCGTGAAGATTGAGAATGAGCAACCTGTTTTCATCTTCACTGTTATTACTGATAATCCTGTCGTGCAGTTTTCAAGCGACCACACTATCGGTGTGGACGTTGGCATCAACGATTACGCCACCGTCGCCGTGCGTAACAGTTCTACTGGTCGGGTAGTTTACGAAACTACGCTCTCCCAGCGTGTTCATTCGCTGTGGAATAGTGTTCGCGCGTCTGAGCGGCAGGTTCGCGCCCTCAACAAGAAGGCTGAGAAGCTTCTTTATGACCGTCAGGCGCACATGGCGGCGGTTGATGAGGGTCAGCTTCACCGTGAAGCCGCCTCGCGCAAGAAGAAAGAATTAGCTGTCCTTGCGGCACAGGAAATCGCCTACCTGTCGCACTTCTACGGCAATGCAGTCGTCGCCGTGGAAGACCTCAGCTGGATTAGCAATACTATGCAAAACGGCAGGTGGAACCGTGGCGCGTTCGTGCAGTGGCTCACCCATTACGTCACCCAGAATGGTGGCTGGGTCGTTGCCGTAAACTCTGCTAACACGTCCCAGCTGTGTCACGTCTGCAACGAGCGGGTTGCGCACCCTGCCCACAAGGTTTCCATCTGCCCTAAGCATGGCGCAATGGACAGGGACGTGAACGCCGCCGCTAACATTGCCGCCCGCGCCGTACCCAAGGTTGAGAAGGCGAGGAAGACTCGCGCCAAGAACCGCAAACTTCAGCGGCAGGTTGCCCTGAAAACCCCTATCACCAGGGATTCTTTGAAGTACCCAGGGCGCGACAGGACTAAGCGCGTACCTACGCCAAAGCGTAAGAAACGAGTTGCGGGGGAGGTGAACCTTCCCTTTAGCCCCGCTAGAGTCAATACGACTAGGGTACTAGCGGACTGCGGCGCATACGGTGTAGCAGAGACCTGCCAGGCGGCTATCAATCAGGGAAATGTAGCTTACGAATGTAGGCTATGTAACCTAAATTGATACTCTGGTAATTTCGGACGATGCTCCTAACCACTAAATAGGGGTGTTGCAGAGGATGGGGAACTTAAGGTTTTCACGCTTAGGTTACCCACCCTTTTTGTCTCAGGTGGTTCCGGTTGAGGTGCGTGGGTGTGGGTTTAGTGGTACCATGTTTACTGTTAATAGGTTCGCTACTACCTTTGGAGGATGTATGTCTTATCATAAGTTTTCTCGCCGTACACAAGGCGCTTTGCGGCGTGTCCCGATGACCACCCTCACCGTGGGGTTCTGGCAAGCTCGGCTGAATGCCGATGAGAGCGGCGCATTGACTGCTGTGGCGCAGAAGCTACATAGGAGTAGGAATTACTCCGGCACTCCCGCTGAGGCGCTTACTGTGGAAGCTATCGCTCATTCAAGGAACCTTAATAGGGCTCCTACCCCGGTAGAGGTGCTTTCATATGTGGCTGGTCTAGTTGATGCGCGTCAGGAGGCACCCTTCTAATGAGTAATCGCTCTACTCCTTTGAGTCCGACGAAGCCTGAAGAGCCTGGTCTGGACTTTCAGTATGTGGCTGGTATCCCTGTCGTGAATATGGCTCCGGTTTCAAATTCCGCTGAGAGTTCGGGGCATAGCGTGCTCGATGTGACAGGAATTTTCTTGTGGCGCGCCCGACCTGAGGGGTACATCCCCTCAGAGGAGGACTTTACGCTCGCTAACATCCTAGCGGAAGCTGGCATCACAACTACAGGTGACTCTGAGGAAATGATGCGGAGGACACCATAGCAAAGGGTGATGGTGTTTCTGGGAAAGCGGCGGCAACTATCGACGCTACGGGTTGGAATGTTCCTGCGGACGCTCGGGCGCTCCTACTGTCACCAGAGATTTCCAGCCCTATCTATAACTTCCTGCAACTGTACGTCATTCCTAAAGTGAATGGGGCAGACTTCGGGGACGTTGAGGTTATTAAGAATAAGGAAGTGGACTTGCAGGCGGATACACCTGAAGGACATGCTCGAAAAGTTATCGAGGACTTCCTGGGCACCTCAACCGACTGGCTCCTACCTATCGCTGAGGGTGAGAACCGTGACCTGTTCGACATCTGCCTCAACGCTGATTTGCCGCTGGTAGCAGAGTTCCTGAGGTGCTGTATGGCTTACTTCTATCCGATTCCTCTTGACAGTTTGCTATGTACTGTAGAGACTTTCAGGCTCGACTGGGCTGGTGTGATGCATGTCATACGAGAAAGTGAGTCTAGGGACTTGCAATTGTCTGCAAGCATGGGGTAAGATAATTAAGACCAAAGCCGGTTGGGGCTATGAGGTTAGCATCTCCTAGAGGGATAGAGCCTCATAGCTTTCAGCTGGTAAAGTAAGCGCTAGTCAGAATGTTGGACACTATCGAATGCGTTCATCGTTCAGCCTTAGAGCTTATCTTTCCGGGGTGTGGCGCAGTTTGGTAGCGCATCTGCTTTGGGAGCAGAGGGTCGCAGGTTCAAATCCTGTCACCCCGACGGACAACGAGAAGTATTAACCTTTGTACTATACGTTTCGATGGTATGCACGTACCATCCTTAGAGCAATGGTGTGTTTTCGCTCTTTTCGTTGTTCATGCCGGTTTAGCTCAGTGGTAGAGCGGCAATCTCGTAAATTGCAAGTCGTCGGTTCGATTCCGACAATCGGCTCTTACAACTCAATATGGTGATGAGTGGGACGTTAGTTCGAGTGTTCGAATTACCGTCCCACTCATTCTGTGCCTTGGGAACCTTTTCGGGGTTCTTTATTTTCCCTATGCTTTCGGGGTATGCACGGTGGGCATGTATGCTATATAGTTGTGTATATGCGCTGGCTAGGGGCGATGTTTCTTTGCCTGCCGGAGTGTTCGACTAGGTTCAACGCTTAGGTTCAGTGGCATAACTCGTTCATTCACACTTCCCCTATGAGGAGATTCGAACTATGTCTAAGAGTTCTATGAAGAAGATGACCGCTGGTGTTGGTCTTGCACTTATTGGTACGACCTCTGTTGCAGGTGCGGCTAACGCTATCACGACTGATGAGGCGAAGCCCCTCAAGTATGAGGGCGCTGTATCTGCTGAGGCTTACGGTAAGACCACGCAGGACATCCCTATTGATTATTCTGCACTTGATGAGGCTGTGAAGGTCGCTGAGGCACAGGGTGTCAAGGTTTCTACTGGTGAGACTCAGGAAGTGACCGTTTCTTCTATGGCTGAGGCTGAGGCTAAGGTTGCTGATGCTAAGAAGGAAAGCACTGCCGCCATCGCCAAGTTGCGTGAAGCTGTAAAGACCATCGCTGAGAATAAGGCTGATGCTAAGAAGGCTGAGAAGGCTAACGCTGACCGCTCTCAGATTGAGAAGCAGATTGCTGACATCAAGGCTGAGAACGACAAGATTACCAAGGAAACGAGGAAGCTACTAAGCGATACAACGAGGCGAAGGCGGCTTACGACAAGCTGTACGCTGAGCAGGTATCTAACGCTAACCCGTACAAGGCTATTAACAATGTTGATAAGCTTGCCCTGGAACAGCCTTTCGAGCTTGTAGATAGCCCGAATAACCTTGCGACCATCAACGGCAAGGCACCGGCTGGCTCAACCGCTGACCGTACCGATTTCCCGGATAGCTGGTCGTCTGAGTACGCTTACCGTTTCACCAACCTTGACCCGAACAACCCGAACTTGACTATGAAGTACAAGGGTGTGGCGATTGACAAGGAAACGAAGCGTCCGCTGGATGTTGAGGTGAAGATTCTTCGTTTCGTGTCCAACCCGAACGGCTCCCCGGTAGGTGCTGATGGTTCTCCTAAGTGGCAGAACATGTACGACGTTTATTCTTCTTACAATGACATTGTGGCTATGCAGAAGTCTTATGCTTCTGAGGTTCAGCTGTACTTCACCTATGGTGATACGGGCGAGAAGTATGAGAAGAAGATTTACAACACTGTCGGTTCTCTGAATGCTCAGGAGAACAACGGTACTGAGTCTGCTGTTCGCTACGAGATTACTGCGCCGGGTAAGGGCGTCCTTGCTACGTTCGTGAACAAGGAGTCTCGTATCGCACCTGAGGCTCAGAAGGTTCACGGCACTGCTTCTCAGCTGGTAGACCGTGGCTTCTACATCAAGGCTGGCTCGAACCAGGGCGGCGCAGTGTTCGATGAGAACGACGATGCGTTGAAGTACCTGGGTGTCACCTACCTGATGGAGAATGGCGGTACGTTCTTCTTCGGCACCACCGGCAATGAGGGTGTGCCTGGCACTGACGGCGTTATTGGTGACCCGCAGAACACCGGCGCTTCCCGCTACAGCGACTACTCCATTGATGCTTCCTACAACCACTTGATGTTGAGCGCTAACACTGTTGCGCCTACCGCTGTTGCTCCGGTGAAGCCTCAGCTGAAGCCTCTGAAGCCTGTCCCTGAGCTTCCTCCGGTGGTTAAGCCGACCCCGAAGCCGGTTCCTGAGGTTAAGGTGAACAAGAAGGTCATTAAGTTGGCTAATGTTGCGCCTGAGAAGACCGTTGCGAACGAGGACATTGTTATTCCTGCTGGTAACGATTTGCCGACGCAGACCGTTACGGGAAATACCGGCGTGAAGGCTCCCGAGCAGTTCTCTATCACTGACCTGCTAGAGTACGCAAAGGACGGCGACGGCAATTGGCGTGCTCTGGTGTCCATCTCTGAGGATAAGCTCAAGGTTGTGGACGCTGATGGTAAGGACGTAACCAACCTCTTCGACATTAAGGTTGAGAAGGGTAAGCTTGTCTCTGGTACTGGCACTGACTTTGATGGTCACGTTGCCGATGTGGTTACTGCTACCGCTAAGGAGCCGGGTAAGCTGGCTGTTAATTCCGCTTACTCCCTTAAGGTGGAGTCTAAGTCCCTGAACGACTTCAAGGCTGATGAGATGCGTGACCTTGGTGTCGTGACTATCAACAATAAGCCTATCGTCACTTCCATTCACCGCGTGAAGGAAATTACTGGTCAGGTGAATAAGGAGCTGACGACTCCCGCATCTGAGGTGAAGCCCGGCGCAACCCTGCGTTGGAAGGCTCAGGCTAAGAACGCCTCCGGCGCGGACATGGAGAAGGCTGTCATCTCTGAGTTCCCGGACAACGCTCAGTTCGATGTTGCGTCCGTGAAGTTCCTGAACACTAATGGGCGCGGTGTTGTGAACGGTAACGTTTGGGAGATTGGTGAGCTTAAGGCGGGTGAGACTGTCGAGTTTGAGGTTGAGGTCACTCTCAAGAATGACCTTGACATGTCGCGTGTCGCCTCTGAGGGTATTCTCAACACTATCGTGCTGACGAATAACCCCAGCCCGGAAGACCCGACCCCCACCACTCCTCCGAAGGAGTGCCAGGTGAACGCTACCGTGGATGAGGACACTGATGGTTGCGACATGACGGTCACTAAGGTTACTCCTCCGCCGGTAACCCCTGAGACTCCGAAGCCTTCCGAGCCTGCTAAGCCTGAACAGCCTAAGTCTATTGAGAAGGCTAAGGCTGAGACTGGTGATACTGGTTACGGTGTCACCGGCATGGATGCTACTACTGTGGCTGTTGCTGGCGGTATCGGCATTCTGGCTCTTGCTGGTGGCGCTGTGTACTTCACTAAGCGTCGCAAGAAGAGCGCTGAGGATGCCTCCTAAAGCCCCTGCGGGCTCCGTAGCGGCTCCATCTACCGCGTAGGGCATAAGTTCTCCGCAGTAGAGTGTTTAAAGCCGCATACATGGCTGTAACGCCACAAAGAAATTCTCCCCCTAGTAACCCTTTTCTGGTTGCAGGGGGAGAGTTTCTTCTGCTATAGTAAGTAATGGTTGATGTTTTAGCTACCGACCATGTTAAGTGCCTGCTAGGGGCATTGGTTACGGTAGGGTCTTCAACTCTTGCTTGAGTTTTCTGCTGGTGTGCATTCGGTGTAACTATCGCATCTTGGAACACCTCAGGTGGGCGGAATGGTATACTCCGCCAATGAGTTCTTAGTTTCAGGGTTGCGTCTTCGCCGTCTGTGATTGGTAATGCTTTCGCTATCCAGCGGTGCTTGCTCGTAGCTGGCTGAACTGCCCCTCACCTCCGAAGAGGTGAGGGGCAGTTCTAGTTGGTGGAGTTATTGGTTACTGCGGGGTATTCGTGGGGGTGGGGGCTGAGTCTACAGTGGTTGCGCCGCCCTTGACATAGGCTCCGTGGTTAGCCTGCTTCACATGGAGCACTAGGATGGTTTCGCCGGTGTACGTGGCGTTCGGTTCATAGTGCAGGAAGCCCTGGATTCGAGTGTTATAGTCGTTCTTGATGGCTTCGCGTGCAGTGTTGAGGCTGACGGGGCGTAGACCATTAGCTCGGATGTCGGCTTCATTGCCCTTGATTTGCGGGGAGACGACGGCGTGTTCTTCGCCACCTTCGCTAACGTCGTCTAGGATGACGATTTCTGCATACTTGTTGGCTGATAGCTCGCCGTTCTGTTCCTTGCTGTCGGCGGGCTTAATCTTGTACTCGCGTAGGGGCTGGGTGACGACATTCTTCCCTGAGATGACAGGAGCACCTTCAAGGGCGTTCAGCATGTCGGTGAGCTTCTGCTTGTCTGCGTCGGTTGCAACAGCGTTATGGTCAGGGTTGGGCACTACGGGTGCTACGGCAACGTTTGAGGTGGCGGAGGCGGTAGTGTCAGGAGCTACGGTGGTGATAGTTCCGGGAGCCTGCTCCTCTGCGCCAATCATTCCGGTGGCGTAGTCGTTGCCCTGGGCGCGTTCAGGGTGTTCAGCGTCCCTACTGGGTTCTACGGTAATTGGTGCAGTCGGGGTGGCAGATGCGGTGGCGGTTGCGCTGGGTGTATTAGTCGCGTGGTTACTTGCGTCCTGCTGGGCACTGCAAGCGGAAAGCGCGAGCGTTAGGCTGATGAGGGTTAGAGCCACGGGCTTCTTCATGTGTTATCCTTTGTAGTATTCGAGGTGAGGTACCCCTGCTTTGGGGCACTCTTTCGTATTCACCTGTTCCTATTACAATATCAGATATGGTAGTGGTATGCGTAAACAGTACGAGAATGTTACATCTAGTGAAGATAAGAAGTCGAGTCCGCTAGTTTCTAGGCGTGCTCTGCTGTTTGGTGGAGCGGCGGCGGCTATTGGTGGCGGCGCTTGGTGGGGTATGGCTACATATCGCCCATATGTCGGCAAAGACAACACTATCCGCGTGCCTTACACGGTTACGCATCAGGACGCTACGCCTATTGCGACGAGTGATGCCGGTCAGCCAGTATACCAGCCCTCACCAGATGCGGAGGGTGGCGACGAAAAGATGCCGGTGCTAGATGACTACACCTTGTATGCCCCTGAGCCTGCTGAGCCTGTGCATGAGCCTGCTTGTGAAGCGGATGCCAACAAGATTACTGACAATATTCCGGCGGGACTCCCCGCCTTCGGGTGGAGCATTCCCTCCCTAGGTGTTTCTGCTAGGCTAACCCCTAGTGGTGTCCAGGGTGGAAAGATGGTTCTACCTATCACAACTGATGGTTCCGGTATTTGGTATTCACCGTCGAATAGGATTTCCGCCGCAGAGGGCTCAACAATCCTTGCAGGGCATGTCAATAAGCAGAACTACTATTTGTCCCCGTGGGGGTATTTGCATCGCTTGAAGGGCTGTGAGAGGGTGTTTGTGGCTGATGGCGAGGGGAAGGTGACACAGTGGCATGTAGCGCAGATGTATACGGTTCCTCAGAGTCAGCTGACCGACATTGAGGACATGTGGCGTAGGGATGGCGCAAGGTCGCTATGGCTCGTTACATGTGCTGGCGCGCAGGTGGGTGATGATGGGGCTTCATCTTATGGCAACACGTTCGGCTTTGGTTATAAGTACAATCTTGTGGTGAAGTGCGAGCCCTGCATCTAAAGGCGGTATTGGGAAAGCAATAAGATTATTGCGCAATCCCCGCAAAATATGTGGTACAATATTCTTAGTTGAAATTTTTCCTATCAGGAGGCAAGCCTTGAAGACCATCAACCCCGAAAAGCTCACCCAGGCTCCCGCAAATGACGGCATTTGGGAAATCCTTGGCAACACCAAGGAGCGAACCTTCAATACCGACATTGAGGAAGCCACCACCATCGAGCGATACATGGAGGAAAACCATAAAGTCCCCCTTGAAGTCGCCTACGATAAGGTAAACGAAGCTAACGAAACGATTATCGCTGAGAACGCGCGAGTGTTGCGAGAGATGTCTAAGCGATACGGTGACGCATACGCCCTCACTATCGCAACTCTTTATGAAGCAGTCGCATCCGACATTTACCGCAACACTGGAGACTTCGGCATTGCAGGTGACCCCACCTTCATGTTCGCTGAGATTGGTCTACTTCGCACCATTTCCCCTGGTGGCGTTCCGCTGGATACCTTTGAGGAAATGATTTCTTGCGGCTCCCTGACCTACAACATTGCATACAGTAAGCTCGGCGGCAATATCGCATTCAAGAACAACCCTGGCAATGATGAAGCGGCACGCAAGTTGTACAACATCTTCTATAATGCCGCCAAGAAAAGCTTGTTTTAAGTCGGCGTGATGCTATAAACTCAATACTTCAAGAAACAACGCAGGAAGGAAGAGTTGAGTATGTTCTCTGGACTAGTGAAGATTTTCAGGAAGCCAGCTGAGCCTGAAGGTGGGTACTCTACGGAGGTCAGTAAAGACCCGAAGCCAGTCTCAGATGTCCCCTTGGTAGAGGGTGGCGCAGGGCAGGTAGATACCCGCGTTATTCGCCTCAACACGGCGGATGTTGCACGTGCTCAGGCGCGAGGTACGGGCGTTGGAGGGGCGACACTTATCAACCCAATCAAGTTCTAAATATAGGCGCTTAGACGCGGCATATACGCTCAACCCAAGAGTTTATATGCCGCATCTTTTGTGGTACGATAAGGACAGTTATCGACTTATTCACATGCAAGCGAAGGAACATTTTGGAAGTAATCGACTCTGCGACTGGAGAAGCTATCCCCTTCAAGGAGGGTGTAGCGGTTCATCCAAGCTTCAAACAGCTAACCAAGGAAGAGCGGAACAAGAAACTGCGTAAGGCGGGCGCGTACATGACAGCGAACACCTTGTTCTGGTATTTCCTTCAATGGCTACAGCTGGGTAGTCTAAGGTCATCGACTATCCGACCAGTGGACTACTTCATGTCCAGCGCGGCTCTACTAATTCTGGTTATGGTGGTAATCAATGTCTTGAGGCATAGATACTCCAAGTCAGGGGCGTATGTTCGGTGTCATGATGAAGAGCTTACTCCCAAGCAGTATGCTACTCGCATTGGGTTCTGGAACTCGCTGGATTACGGCAGAGTCTTCACTATCATCATTCCAATTCTCACGATAGGCGGAACCTCCCTATCGCTGGCAATGAATACAGACGCATTCCTGCCACTATCGTCTATCGTTGCGCTCGCTATCTCATACATCTGGCAACTGTCCCTCTATGACGTTGCACCCATGCTGACTGACACTGTTATCTGGGTGGAGGATTCAGACGCGGAAGAAAGTGTTGCAGAATAGCTCTCCTTTACAAAGGGGCACCTTATTTTCAGGTGCCCCCTTTTCATGCATTTGCACCCCAGGTGAATACTGTGGTATGCTGTACATCACAACGTTTCGAAGAGCAGAAAGGCGGCACCATGACCGAACACCAGACCCATCCCACCCCCGACAACACCCCCAATGAGGCAGAGCTTCGTGATGCAATCGAGCCCTTCTTCAAGGATTCGAGGGAGCAGACGTGGGAAGAGTGGAAGCCCTGGCGCACTAAGGCTCGGCGTTGCGCTAATGTTGCCGTTATCGTCACGCTAATCGGCTTCTATCTGGCTATCATTTCTGACATCCTGGGGTGGCGTGTTACTACTGGAGCTTCAGGATGGGAACTTGCAGGTGAGGTTGCCCGTTACGCTGGCATGATAGCACTCATTCACTTCCCTCTAGCTATCCCTATCCGCCTCGCATTTAAGCCTTACTCTACCGATACTTTGAAGGGTTTCTTCAAGTGCCTTGGTAAGGATATTGTGGGTGTGGTTGCAATTGCGGCGATTGTCTCATTTCCGCATACATTATCGTGTTTGCGACTTACGCTCTCGGCGGTATGGGGCTGGTGGCTATGTCCCCTTATCTTGCGTCCTTTATGATTTTGGGTGGCTTGGCTGTAGCTGTGCCTGCTTACATGCTCACTTCGCGTCTGCTGTATGATGCGGCAACGGCAATGGCTCTCGCCGTCATTAGGCGCTAACACCATCAAAGCCCGCTCCTTCTCACCAGTAGAGGGGCGGGCTTTGACGCGCCTGGAATGGGGTTGCACCGCTATTTTATAGGTATGACTCGATACATCCTTGACACGCTACTTCCACCCAACATTGCCTTGGATATAGACTCTGCCGAGACACAGAAGAAGCTCCACCGCCTAGCCCTAAAAGACCTCCTGAAAGTCACCGAAACTAAGGTCATCGATGGTGAGCGAGTAAAAGTAATCTCTGCCAACTCATACGCTCAATTGCAAACAGGTAAACGCAGGTACATCGACTCAGTTCTTCCCCAAGAGCCTGTGAATGGTTTTACGGCTTGTTCACTCTTTGCGGGGGCGGGCGGCTCCGCATTAGGGTTAGAGAAAGCGGGCTACAGCATTAGCGGGTGTTACGAACTGGATAAAACGGCATCTGCCACATTGCAGGCAAACCGCCCACACTGGGACGTGACGCAGGCAGACATAACTCAGACAGACTTCACTCATCTTCGCGGGCGCATAGACGTACTGGAAGGCGGGTTCCCATGCCAGCCATTCAGCTACGCCGGGGGTAGAGCTGGTTTTGCGGACACGCGCGGGACACTTTTCCACCACTACTTACGCGCAGTCCACGAGATAGAGCCAAAGGCATTTATTGCTGAGAACGTCCCCGGACTACTGACTAACAACAAGGGGCGCACATGGGCGACTATCAAGGAGGCGCTGGAAGCAGAGACTCCCCAAGGTCATAAGTACGTCATACATTACGCGGTGCTGAAAAGTCACTGGCTGGGTATCCCACAGAAGCGTGATAGGCTCATCATTGTTGGCATCAGAGATGACCAGCTGAACCCCGCAGGTTTCACTTTTCCCGAATATGAGAGCGGCGTTATCCCTCTCAAGAGTGCGCTAGAAGGGGTTCCTGAATCGGTGGGTGTAACCTATAGTGCCGCCAAATATGAAATTATGCGGCAAGTTCCTGAGGGTGGCAACTGGAAGGACTTGCCGGAAGAGCTACAGCGAGAGCTAACTAATGGCAAGGGCGGTGTAGACGGCTCATACTCAGGGACAGCCAAGCGTCTAGCCTGGAGTGAGCCTAGCCTCACAATCCTTGCATCCCCGGCGCAAAGGCGAACTGAGCGTTGCCACCCAACGGAGACACGCCCATTGACGGTTCGTGAGGCGGCGAGGGTTCAGACTTTCCCTGATGATTGGCGTTTCGAGGGCGGGGTTACAGCTCAATATCGGCAGGTTGGTAATGCTGTTCCTCCGCGCCTCGCGTCCCTAGTTGGCAAGTGCCTTAGGAGGCATCTAAAGAAGTAGGTTTGCATCTTCGTTTTGGGCGTGCTATAGTTAATTCTATCAATGCGGCTGTAGCTCAATGGTAGAGCGCACGCTTCCCAAGCCTGATACGCGGGTTCGATTCCCGTCAGCCGCTCGCTAGAATATAAATTCAGGTTACCGCAGGTACCAAGAGAACCTTTCTCTTCTTACCTGCGGTAACCTCTTTGTGAAAGGAAAGATAATGAGCGACACTCATTTCAAGGACGCTATCTGCACTGTGCCTACCCGTAACCTAGACCCCTCCATTATCACCCCCGAGATTAACGTTGCGTTCATGAGCGATAGTAGCTCGAAGCTCAGCAAGTACATTCAGGATGCTGTCGGCGTTGTGTTAGCGGACGATTATGTCGTTTCGCCTTATGTGACTAGTGCCGCCAGCATGTCAGGTGTAGCGGTCATCATCAGAGCCACTGGTCAGCCGCCAGAAAATGTGGTATACTCTTCGGTATACGACTTGGACAAGAAGATTGTCCCTGTCCCCGCCGAGTCGTTCATGGACATCATGGAAGGCTATGCGGGTGAAGACCTGAACACTCAGCTTACTAGCTGGGAAGAGGCATTGAAAGCATAGTTTACCAAATCATAAGGAACGCCATGACTGAAAATACTGTCTTTGAGCTCGCAGATTCACCCCTCACAAACGTATTCCAGCCCATGCAGGACGTGCGAGAACTTACCTCCCATATTGACCGCGACACCATCCTATTCATTAAGGAACAGCTTCTCCAAGCCAACATGGACAAGCTGTTCCTTGAGCTGGAGCGAGTAATTAGTGTTGCCACCCAGGTAGCTGAACTTAATGAAGCAGATGTTCGCAAGTGGTATGCTCGCGCAGAGTCAGCCCTTAATGCTGTCCCTATCCCCGGTCTGGAAGAGGGCGTAGATAGGTTCAGTGTTCCCGATGAAGACCTACAAAGCTTCGGTGCTTTGGAGAACCCCGAGAAGGTACTCTATGATGCAGGTCTACTTACCCTTTCGGATGAGTATACTGGCTTGGCTGATGCGATTGCAGACAACATACTGTTGCATTCACTGTCGTAATGGCAATATTTGCAGATGTAGCGATACTCTGCTATACTGAATAATGTGTTGGTAGCTGGGTAACAGTTACCTTCGCCTGGTGTCGTGTCTGAGTGGCTGAAAGAGCCTCACTGCTAATGAGGTAGCGCTGTAAAAGGCGCTCGCAGGTTCGAATCCTGTCGGCACCGCCAATAACAAAGAAGGGAGCCCCTAAAGAATTATCTCTTTAGGGGCTCCCTTCTTTGTTATTACTCGGAGTGGTCGGCGTGTCCTGCGCTCATTGGGCGGGTTGCGACCGCGTTACCGGCGGCTTGGATAAGAGCGCCACCAAGAAGCACTGCAACCGCGCCGAACGGGTCGCCGCGCCGTGCTCCATCCGCCGCCGCAAATAGCGTTACTCCTCCATAGGCGGAGAAGGTAAGTATGAGCATGAATATGTAGCTACCATCTGCCTTGAGCGTCTGCCTCAGCGTAACCCCTACGGCAACGAGTGCTAGGAGTGGTAGTACAGGGTTTTCCAGCTGTACTGATAGCCATGCGGCGGCAATAATGTATGCGACAGCCCCAAGGGTCATCAGGGTTAGCTCACTGGCGGGCAGGTTAAGTTTGTGAAGGAGAGTTCGAATCATTATTGCCTAGAGGTTGGTCTTACAGGGAATCTCATATACTCATAGCTAAAAGAGCCCTTATTTCAGGGATATATTCATTCTGAAAGTTTGGTACAATGGGTTAGTTACATGCAGGAAGCACCGCAATGATTTTGGAAGGGACTTACGTCATTGGTTAATCCTATTGAGAAGGCTTTGCGTTTTGGTGAGCGCCGTGAAGAGAGGCGCGCCCAGGAGCTAGTGAAAGCCATCCTAGACTAGAGCCGCTGTATGAGGAGATGTCTGATGCTGAGTTGCGTTCTCAGACTGACGATTTTAAGGATAGGGTCTCCGCAGGCGAGAGTCTGGACATTCTTCTTCCTGAGGCGTTTGCCGTCGCTCGCGAAGCATCTGACCGTGTTCTTGGTAAGAAGCAGTACCCTGTACAGCTCCTAGGTGGCATTGCTCTGCATTTCGGGCAGGTTGCAGAAATGGGCACTGGCGAAGGCAAAGCGGTTACTGTAGGTACGCTTATCCCCACCCCTGAGGGTGCTATCCCGGCAGGGGAGATTGTTGTGGGTGACACTATCTATGCTGGCTCAGGTGAGCTTACTGTGGTTAGTGGGGTGTTCCCGCAGGGCTCCCAGCAGGTCTACCGCGTCCACTTTGAAGACGGAAGGTTCATCGACTGTAACCTGGAGCACCTATGGGATGTACGCGGCAAGTATAACTCGTATGAGACTGTCACTACGGGTGAGATTATTGAGCGATTGGATGCAGGCGAGAGGCTTTTCGTCCCCATGCAAGGTGCGACTGCCTCTAAAATGCCCATGTCAGGTCATGTATCGTCCATTCTGGACCCCTCAACGACTTTCACCTCTATTTACCTAGGCTACTCCAGAAACCAGCGTACAGGCGATTCTAGCGCCGCTTGGACGAAACTGCGTGAGCTTATCGATGAAGGGGCTATTATTAAAACCCCGGACTATGACAATAGTTGCACTCATTACCAGGTGAACATCACTGCTTTGCAGGCATTGCCAGATGACTGCAACCTGAACGACATCCTAGCTAACACCATTTACCCGGCGATGCCTTTCGGCTCCCATCATCTTGCAGGGTCAGAGAAACAGATTGCGCTCCTTATGAAGCATTTGGCTGTCCGCCAGGAGTCCAATAAGCTAACTGCGCTCGCGTGGTCTGAGGCGGCGGCGGACTCTATCGCATGGATTGCCCGCTCTATGGGATGGCACGCCTGCGTCTACCCCTCATCAGGTGTACTGGCTTGGGCTGTAGACATCAACAAGAAGCCCAAGAGTAAGGTGGGTATTATTGCCGTAGAGAACCTGGGCAGGTCAGCTGAGCAGGTTTGCTTCACTGTCACCCACCCCAGTCACCTGTTCCTCGCAGGTGACCATATCGTCACCCATAACACGCTTACAGCGGTAGCCCCAATGTACCTTAACGCCTTGACTGGCAAAGGTGCTCACCTTGTGACCACTAATGACTACCTTGCCCGTGAGCAGGAGGAGCAGATGGGGCGTGTCTATTCGTTCCTGGGACTCACTCATGGGGCTATTCAGGAGCAGATGTCGCCTGAGGAGCGTCAGGGCATCTATGCGCGCGACATTGTGTATGGCACGAATAACCAGTTTGGCTTTGATTACCTGCGAGACAATATCGCCAAGAGCCCTAACGAGCTTGTCCAGCGTGAGCTGAACTACGTCATCATTGACGAGCTGGACTCAATCCTTATTGATGAGGCAGGTACTCCGCTTATCATCTCCGCCCCGGCAGGAGACGCGGCAACCGCCGAAAAATGGTTTACCGCTAGTGCCAGCATTGTTGGTAGCCTCAAGCCGGACGTTCATTACGTCTTCGACTTGAAGAAACGTACAGCAGAGTTCCTTGATGCAGGTTACGACGAGATAGAGAACCAGCTTGGAGGTAAAGAGAATGCAATTTTCAGCACCCACAGCGAATTGCTCACCTTCCTCAACGCCGCACTCAAAGCGGAAACTCTCTACACTCTGGGTAAGGACTATATTATTCAGGGTGCTGAAGTGATGATTGTCGATGAGCATACTGGGCGCGCGATGGAAGGTCGCCGCTACAGTCATGGTCTACATCAGGCACTTGAAGCGAAAGAGCGACGTAACGGCAATATGCAGGTTCAGATTCAGCCTGAGAACCCGACAGTAGCAACCATCACCCTTCAGAACTTCTTCCGACTTTACGAGAAGATGTCTGGGATGACGGGTACAGCGGCTTCTGAGGCGGCAGAGCTTGCCGCAACCTATAACCTGACTGTCCGCACTATTCCCCCGAACAAGGAGAAGCAACGTGTGGACTTGGCAGATGAAATATACATTTCTGAAGCTAAGAAGTTCCAGGCTGTTGTGCAGGAAATTAAAGCCCTTCATGAGGACACTGACGAATTCTATACGACACCTGAGGGGGAGAAGCGCCGCATGGTACAGCCTATCCTCATTGGCACAACCAGCGTTTCAGCTTCCGAGAAGCTTTCCAGGATGCTAACCGCCGCTGGAATTAACCACAACGTCCTGAACGCAAAGCATGTGGAGCAGGAAGCCCACATTATCGCACAGGCAGGTCGCCTGGGAGCCGTCACCGTATCTACCAACATGGCAGTCGAGGCACCGATATTCTGCTGGGTGGTAGCGCGGACATGCTAGTGGAAGAGCAGATGCAGATTATGGGGCTGACCCCTGAGCATACGCCCACGGCTTACGAAGAACAGCGGCAGGCAATTCAGCCCATCATGGATAAGAAGGTGGCGCAGGAAGCTGAGCTTGTGCGTGAGCTTGGCGGCTTGTATGTGATAGGTACCGCAAGGCATGACTCCCGCCGTATCGATAACCAGCTTATTGGTCGCTCCGGCAGGCAGGGAGACCCAGGGCGCAGTAAGTTCTTCCTCTCTCTTGACGATGAGTTGCTACGCTTTTACAGCCCGCGACAGGTGGAGGGCATTAGGCGTGTTATGGCGAAGTCCCCTGACATGCCGCTTTCCGGCAAGGTTCTCTCTAAAGCCATTGAGAATGCACAGGCGGCAATTGATGGCAGGCACAGGGAAGGGCGCAAGAGCACTCTAGAATATGATGACGTACTCACGAAACAGCGTGAGAAGACATACTCAGAACGTAAGAAGCTCTTGCATGGTGATACTGACTTCACTCTAGACCAGACCCTATGGTTCTTGGAAGGAGCCGTTACGGTTGCTGTAGAGCAGTGGATTGCAGATAATGGTCAGCATTTGGATGACTGGGACTTGCAGGGGCTCTGGAAGCACCTTTACGAGGAGCTGGATTGGAAACCTTCGATTACCCCTAAGGATTTGCTGGAGGAGTATCCGACGGCTACCGAGCTGACGCAGGATGTGTTGGTGAAGGAGCTTGTGTCAGCCGCCGAGCAACAGTGGGACATGCGGGTTGAGGTGGCGCGTGACCTTGCCGCGACGACGGCTAGACTTGCCGCCTTGACCGCAATTGATGAGGAGTGGATTGCGCACCTTGCGGAGCTGGATTACCTCAAGGAAGGTATCGGGATGAGGGCTTACGCGCAGAAAGACCCGAAGATTGAATATAAACTTGAAGCTGGCGACATGTATAACCAGATGAACGCTGTCTTTGTGAAGCGCACTTTCATGAAGATTCTTCTGGGCGAGCGCAAGTAGGGGTCACCTTTACGCCGCCTATTTTGGTGGTATACTTGTAGTGCTAGTGTGGAGGGGGTTACCAGTCATGACTGGTAACCCCCTCCTGCTATCTCTAAAGGTCTCAATATCAGTTTCGGAAAGGGGGAACACATACTTTATGGGAAAGCGATACTGCGCTGAGTGTGGCTGGTCATTAGATTCACCAACCATCGACCCAGACTGCCAGAAGTGCTTTAAGCGACACCGGCGGCTTCATTTTAAGGGGTTCTCTAGTGATTACCCGGCAACAGTGGCGTACAGGGACGCAATGGGTTCCAACTGTCCTTGCGGCGCATACCATCTTGATTTGAACATGAGTTGTAAAGCGTGCCAGTACCGCCACTACTGGTGGTATATGCAGGGGTATGACTTCTCCCTCTGGGTTTCCTTCCGTGAACAGCGCGAGGATACCCCATGTGTGGAGTGCCCTACGGCAGATGAGTCTATTCCTACGCCCAGCTGTCTAGCGTGTTATGAGCGTATCGTGAACACTGATAAGTTCAGTACGAGCCGCCACGTCTTTAGGGAGATGCTGGACTATGCGGACGGGGGTGGCGCTACGACTAATGTCTGCAATGTCTGTTGCGCACCCAATGCTCTTTTTTCGCCAGGATGCAATGCGTGCTTTAAGAGCCACCAGTATGTACTGGATACAGGTAAGGTTGTCACTCCTCTTGCCATGAAGCAGGTGTGGGCAAGGATTTCTGCACTCAACTCTGAGGTGTTCCTCACCGATGGGGTAGCACCTATTGAGGTGAGGGCGACTCCTTACCGACCGCAACACAGGAAGCCTATCCTGTGTGAAGAGTGTGGAACAGACGCGGACTCGTTCACCAAGGGTTGTGAGTCTTGCCAGAAGAGGCATACTCGTAAGTGGTTGCGAGGGATACCGACCCCTTATGCGGAGTACCTGGATTATCAGCATTTGATTGAGCAGGTACATGTGAAGTGTGGGCATGTGACTACTGATGGCAGGGTGTGCCCTGCGCCGCTAAGCCTTTTCATGCGGGGATGCCCGGCATGTAGGAAGCGGTGGGAGAACCGTCCGAAGTCCCAGGCATCTAATAGGGCGCAGGTATACCCTTCACCTGAGCACGCCTTGCTTTTCACTTGGAAGTATTGGAATGTCATAGAGGCTCAGGCATGGGCGAAGATTGAGCATTTCCCTAAGCCGCCGAATAACTAGTATGCAAACGGGGGTGCATATGAGGTCTTAATCACATATACACCCCCGTTTGCAATACTCATATAATTATGTGCTACAATAAAACCATCGCAGGTATTTATCCCTCGTGAAACTACTTAACAACCTTTATACACAGTAAGGAAATAAGATAATGTCTCAGACCCCCCTCGGTATTTTCGTTCAACACTGGCAACGATAACACCTCCCTCCACCCGCTTGTTCCGTGCCCTGACGAATCGACTCCCGTCTATTTCGCCATCCGCAACGGCAACGTCTACGTGAACGCATCACTCCCGAATGAAGCATTTGGCGACGACGTATTCCCCTTCGACCACATTTACCAGATTCTTGCCGACAATAACGCCCGCTCCATCTCGTGCGAAATCCCTGAAGAACAGCGCGTAGGCGAACACAACTACGTAGAGGACTTTGTTCCTATCCGCTTCGTCATTATGGCACTCAAGGAACGCCCCGAGGCGCGAAAGATGCACGACTGGCTGAACAACTGCCTCCTTGAAGTAGTCCCTTACCTCCCTGGCACTCCGCCCGTAACCGTAACCAAGGGTGACACCGAGAAGGCACGCGAGATGCGTCACGGTAAGCGAGTCGTTATGACCTTCATGCCAACCGACCCGAAGACCCCTATCACTGACCTGTCTAGCATCCGCCGTGGACGCAAGCTTATCCACCTCCAGCATGACGGAAACGGTGGCGTACAGGTCACCCTGCACAATATGAACGAGGTGTGGAAGGTTACCCACCAGAACTTCTGGGCACAGTACAATAAGTACGCTGTTGATGCCCCGAAGTCGAGCATCCGAGTAAAGACCGCCACCAGCTACGACACGCTCAATTCTGTGGATATTCGCTCCATGCTGGAGACCCTTGACCGCATCATTGAGCGTAGCCGCGTCCGCCGTCTGCGCGGTGAACATGAGCACGCTCGTGAATGGCTTCTTACTGCGTATGAAACCCTGAAGACTGGTCTCTCTGATGAAGATGCCGCCAAGCTTCCCGACCTGAGGGCTGACTTCCCCTCTGCTGTGGAATCCTCCGAGGATACTGCCGCTGAGGTCGTACCTGAGGATGCTGTGGAAGAACCTGAGCCTGTAGTGGTAGTGAAGGATACTGCCCCTGAGGAGAAGGTGGAAGAGGCTACCGCCGAGGATGTCCCTGAGACCCCGGCAGATAAGCTCCTGCCCGCTGTGGATAAGGTTCAGCAGAAAACCGCTGAGGCTTTTGAACGCATCATTGAAGCTTCCCGTAAGTTGCACGCTCCTATCGACGCTGAGATTCAGTCGCCGGTTGAAGCTTTGCGACAGGAACTTCTTGAGGTCATCGACCACATTTCCAGCGCGTGCTTTGCCGCTACCGCACAGGAAATTCCCGCTGACGTTCACAGCAAGCTCACCAAACTGCTGACCAATGCACACCTGGCATTGAAGGACGTAAACTCCATCTAAGCCCGCCCCTGACGTAAAGGCGAGCAGGAACCCCTAAGAGCACTAAAACTCATTCTGGTTCCTGCTCGCCTTTACCACTCTCACAAATCATGAACTACCCAACCAAAGACATCTAACGAAAGGAAATACCTTGACCTTCGAAACCCCGTACATCTTCTCTTTCAACACAGGTAATGACACCCTGGAAATTCATGAGAAGTACCCCTCGCCATACAAGTCTCTCCCCATCTACTTCGCTATCGCTGGCGACACCCTGTATGTAAACAGGTCTTTCCCGAGTGAGCTTTTCGGTACTCGCATCATTCCTTACAACTATGTCAAAAGGTCATCCTACAAGTGGGGGAAGAGTTTCTACGCTATCCCTCCTGAAGAGCAGAGAACGGAGTTCCATAACCACATGGAGTCCTTCGTTACCGTAGAGCACGTCATCCGCATCTTCAAGCACAAGAAGTCTGTGGCGGAAATGGTGTCTTGGCTTCAGGAAATTCAAGAAGAGGTGACTTCCCACCTGCCGAAGATGCCGCCCCGCATTGACGGATTGGAAGAAGACACAAATCATCTTCCCACGCCTGAGCCGCTATTCCCTGAGTTTGAGGCTCCCGGCAACACTCACCGCGCAACGTTCCTTCTCGATAACCCGCACACGATGGTCGCTCACGCTGGTAGCCACGTTAAGAGCTTCAGATTCGTCCACCTACAGTATTGCGACGGTGAGGTTTATGCGCGTATCAAGGGCGTAAACAGGCTCCTTGGTGTCGCTATGGGCACTCTCACCTCCGAGCTTCGGAACTCACCTGAGACGGCTACTTCAATGCGTCGCCTCACGTTGCCTCCCTATAGTGTCGGCAATACTGAAACTGCCCATGAGGATGGCGTTGAGCTGACTGCGTTTCTCACATTCCTTATCGAACAATCGAATAAGACCCAGCGTGAGCAGTATACGGAAGCGTGCCAGTGGATTATCGATGCGTATGAGACGTTTAAGGCGAGCCTACCGGAAGACATTGCTGGGCGACTGCCTGAGTATTCTGTTGAGCACACTGACGACGATTCTGCATCTGAGGAGAACACTGCACCTGACGAAACCGTGCCCCCTGTGAGCACTCCCAAGGATGGGGTGGAGGACGATGTTTCCGACGATGAAGAGGTTAGCTTACCTATGGGGCAGGTGGCGAGATGTAACCCCGAGGTTGTGGAGCCTGTAGCTGTCAGCCTTGCGGCGGCGATTGAAGGCATCTCTCAGGCGTGCATCACCGCTACGGGCAAGAATGTACCACCTACCGCCCATGAGCGCCTTGCAGAGCTACTGAGTGACGCACATAGCGTAATGCGCATGGTTCGCGACCTGTAAAAGAGAAGCAATGATGAAAGCCCCTACCTGGATGACAAGTAGGGGCTTTCATCATTGCTTTGTTGTGCCACCTTTAAAACAAAAAGCAGGGCGGTGATACGCCACCAAATAGATTGGAGTGTATCACCGCCCTAAAAATAGTCAGCGACTACTTCTTGACTGCATCCTTCAGCTTAGAGCCTGCGGCAACCTTCACGCCGTAACCAGCAGGAATCTGAATAGCCTCACCAGTCTGCGGGTTGCGACCAGTACGCGCCGCACGTTCAGTGCGCTCTACAGTCAGCCAGCCGACGAGCTGAACCTTGTTATCCTGAGAAACGTTCTCAGCGATGGTCTCAAGCAATGCGTCGATGGTAGCCTTTACGGTTGCCTGGCTCTTGCCAGCCTTCTCAGCGACCTGTGCGTAAATTTCCTTGGTGGAGATGGTGGACATTTCTGTATCCGTTCTACTAAGTAAACAATGGGGGTACTCAGACACGTTCCAGGCGGAGCCTCGAAGTTCCAAGTGACTTTATCATAGCACATAAAACGGAGACCTTGCAACTTTCGCCCTATCAATACGGGGCGAAAGTTGCCTGAAAGCGCCTGCTTCACGTATTCGATTACCCCATATTGGAGGTTATCGGGTGAAGATGTAACCCACTCTACCACAAGGTGCCCCGTTATTTCAAATATGGCGCATAAAAAGGGCTGAAACCTTCTCGTATTACTAGGTGACGAGAGGGTTTCAGCCCTTTACAGCTTGGGCTCCTAGCCGTTCAGTACGTATTCACGTTCTGCCGCATTGAAGTACGGCTTATAGACAGGGCTGTCGCTATTGAACATGCTGTATGCGTATTCTTCCAGCTTGCGCTTGCGAACCTGCTCCTTGCGGGCGTTCTTTCCGCGCTTGCGCTTGCTGATGGGGTCGAAAGTTTTGCGGCGGTTGATATTCTCCAGTCGCTTATCGGCGGCGCGAGACGCTGACACCGATGCTTGCATTGCCGAATATGCTGAGGTGCGGTAGTTCTGAACGTATGCCGCCCACGGGTTACATTCCGCCTTTGCCCCTGCCTTGCGAACTTGCTTCGGGAAGATGATGTTGCCGATGGCAATGATGTCGAAGAGGAAGTCTGCGTTGGTGGGCCATTCTTTGGCAGAGATGAACTTGATGTCGCAAGCGTCAGTAATATTCATCTTCTCTTCCTTCTGGACGGTAGTGTCAATGACCACGAAGATGTCCTCGTCGCTTTCGGGGGTGGCGAGACCAGTAGCACGGGAGCCATAGTAGCCGTAGGCGATGATAGATAGGCGGCTGATGCCGACGTTTTCTGCGGCATTAACAATGTCTTCCCAGTTTGGGGTTTGCATGGCGTACTCCTTGTATGATTGCGTTGCCATTTCCTTATCAATAGCTCAATCATACCACATATTTAAAGCGGCAACAAGCGCATGTTTATGCACTCGCTACCCATGTGCCACCTCCTCGATTTCCCAAATTGTGCATAGTAGTGCTATAAATATTAGGTTGCATCGCTAGTCCCGGCTTTATGTAGCTACTTCCTGTCAGGTGAAGCATCTGGCAGGGATACTTAAAGTTATACATTAGCGTTAATAGAACTACCACGCATCCACATTGGAGAAAGGCTATATGTCAAACAAGAAGTTTCTAGCTATGGCGCTTGCCACCGCTTCCCTCATGCCTAGCACCTTCGCATCAGCATCAACGGCTACTGGGTCTAACCCGTGGGATAACCACCACGGCGAAACCGCGCCCACTAAGACGGTAAGCTCCAGCAATGGCAAGCCGTGCCTCGTAACCGGCTATCGCAATGTGCCACTCGATGAGAACGGCATCACTGTAAATGGATTCTGCTTCAATAATGCAGACCCTACCCAAGAGGTTCTAGTGCCCTATGCGCCTGTAGACACCAGTAAGACCACCGAAGACCTGCGTAAGGTTGAGGATACGGGCATTTGGGGTTCTGGTCAGCAGGTAGCTCGCGATACCTTTGCATACAAGGCGCTCCCAGACAACACTCCCGTTCTAGACAATAGTCAGAACATTAACTCACAGCACCTCGTCTACTCTCGCACCATCAATAAATGGCTCACCGCCGAGAATGTGAACCGCAACGGTGCCGGTCAGGAACTTATTCCTACCCTTACCGTAGACTCTTCTAACCCCAACCAGGAATATGTAGAGGTCGTATCCCGCGATAACCGCGCCCTCACCAATGAGGCAACCCGCCGCCTCACTATGGGTTCCCGCCCTATTCCGACTTGGTACCTGAAGCACCCTAACCCGTCGGGCGATAAGTCCTTGGCGACTTACGATAGTGCTACTGGTCTGTGGACTTCGATGTTCCACGTCATGCAGGATGCGCCCGCGCAGACCTACAGCACTACGGCGACTATTAAGATGTCCGAAGATGGCAATGTTCCCAACGTCACCGCATGGGCTGGCGGCAAGGACAAGACTCAGCGCCAGAAGGTGAACTACGACACCGCATACTTCACCTCCACACCCATTGAGGGTAAGACCCAGACCACTGACGCTAAGAGTGCTCAGCTACAGGCAATTCCTAGCGAGAAGACCACCGCTAAGGATGGTCTAACCCCCGTAGATACCCCCAGGAACCACGTATCCCCGTATTCTGCGGGTGATACTATCACGGTGCAGGCTTACTCTCGTGACATGGAATCTGGGCGTGATATGCGTTACCCCATTGGTCGTGGTCAGACCTTCCGCCTAGTAAACCCAGTTGAGGGCGTAACTATTGACGCACATACCGGCGCTATCACCGCTACCCGTGCGGCTGTAGAGAAGGCGGGCGGCACCCTGAACGTTCAGGTTGAAGCCGACTGGACACCCGTCATTAAATACTCTTCGGGTGGTTTTATGACTGGTATCCCCAACTTCGGTGGACTAGGCGAAAATAACTACTGGCTGAACCTCTCGTCTGGCACCTCCTCTGTGGTGGGTATGGCTAACGAAAACACCCAGATTGGTATTGATGAGCTACGTAGCGGTAAGATTAACCACGCCTATCTGTGACGTTCCCCAACTACCAGCGTGGCGCTTCATTCCCCGCGAAAATGGCTGACGGCAACATTGATGCCACTATGTACCCGGAGGCACCTCACGCAGGTCAGCGTTGGCGCTTGCCGAAGGATTTCGATACTGAGGGTTACCTACGCTCGATTGACAAGACAGGCGACCGTATTCTGCGTATGCAGATTGAAGCCGCTAAGGAATATGGCGGCATCGTCACTGACCGAAACCTCGCAACTATTGCCTTCAACTTTGAGTCGGGCTGGTCTTACGCGCCTGCCGCACGTGAAGGCAAGAATATCTATACGGATGAGAGCGTCGAGGGTGGCTGGCTCAAGCGAATGTTTGACCAGCACACCGGCGGTAACGCCGCGTTCCCGTGGCAGGCTGTCCAGTGGATGCCGGTGAACTACGCTGAGCTTCCTGAAGGCTCTAAGGGTCAGCAGAACACGCTTGTGAACTATGCGGCTGACGCTATCCCCGGCGATTTGTCGGTGCGCACGTATCTTCCTGACCGTGTACACGAGAACGGTTATGTTGGTCACACTACCCATACTGGTCATGACGTGCGCACCTACACCGTGACTGACCCGTTCTGGGTGCAAAACTTGCTGGCTGATTTCATGGAGACACCGGGCTTCTCCAACACGACCCAGAGCGATAACGGCGTAGTGCAGTTTGAGGAGCTGGGTATCACCATCACCCCGACCCGTGAAGGCGTGTCTACCCCTCTGCACCTGGTGACTGAGAATCTGCGTAAGTCCAAGGATTACCTGGAATACGAAAAGCTACAGGATAAGTCTCAGTGGACTGGTGTAGCCGTACCTGAGCTTGACCACACCAAGTCTGTCATTCGTCAGGCTGGGCAGGAAGACGTGCCCGTGCTTAACGCGCAGACTAAAAAGTGGCATTTCCAGGCACACGCGAACGACCCGAACTTCAAGTCTAGGGCTATCCCTTACACTGTGGGCGGCGTTCAGGATGCTAACCCTCTCGCGGCTTCTGACTATCCGCGCCTCAAGACCGGCACCACTCAGATTGTGGATGTGCTTGCTAATGATTCTACGAATTTCGGCAACAACAACGGCATGACGCTCACGGGTGTTAAGCTGTACAATGCCGCTGGTGAGGAAGTTAGCCAGTATGATGACGGCATGGCTACTTACCGAGTTGTAGACGTGCCCGGTAAGAACCGTCAGGGTATTGAGATTACCACTAAGACTAAGGAAGGTTTTGCGCCTACTGTGTCTTACGCGGCTGTACGCTCTGATGGCACCGTCTCGTCTAAGGGTGCGATTACCACGCTGATTGGTTCGACCACTGGTAAGGCAATCGCTGTAGCGAATACGTCCTCTGAGAAGGGTACGCCTGCTGTCCAGCCTGTAAACCTGACCAGGTGGTTACTGAGAAGGGTGAGCCTGAAGTTGCTGAGAACACTGAATTTAACGGCGGTGTGAATGGTGTTGAGCCTGCCGTGAATGACGTACCCGAGTACACGGGCGGCGCTAACGCTGTTGAGGCTGACTCTAACAAGAAGGGTGACTTTACGGGCGGCGTGAATGGTGTTGAGCCTGCTGTCCGTGAGAATGACCCTGAGTATAATGGTGAGCCTGCGATTGCCGACCCGACGGGGGAGGTAACTGCTCCCACCAATAGCCCATCAGAGGCTCCTGCTTCCAAGGTAGTTCCGACGCAGAACAACGAAAGCTCTGCTGGGATTGTTGAGAAGCCTGAACAACCTTCAGAGAAGCCTTCCAAGCCGGTTGAGGCTAAGACTGGTCATAATGGTGATTCTGTCCTAGTTTCAGCTTTCAAGGGTGCTCTGGTTGGTGGACTGATTGCCGCTGTGGTGGTGCTTATCCGCCGTGCTCGTTCTAAGAAGAAGGATGATGGTGAGCAGTAGCATCTAATTACTATGCTGTGAAGCGCCGCGTATGTCTTAGCACATGCGCGGCGCTTTTGCATACCTTCTGAGTATGTGATACACTTATTGGCAGATTTATTTTTCATTTATTACGTACTTGAAAGGAACTACCATGAAGTATATTCGTGAAGTCTTCTATTCTCTGCGCGCTCTTGCCGCTCGATACGACCGCAACACCGCTAATGCACTGAATCGCCCCGACCCTATTCGAGCATTGGCTCGTAACTCTGGATGGGGTAGTCGCAACAAGCGACCCATCTCTGTTAAGGTGGTAGACAACCATCCTTGGAACAACTACTAGAAACACTGAAGAGGTAATTAAATTGGAAATGACTGACACTTCATTGATGCCGAGTATGGCGTTGAGTTTATGCGAGGTTTCCTCATTGCGGGCGCTATTTCTACTGCTTTCTGGAGCTCTGCAACCCTCATTGCTCTACGACTATTTGGCGTAATTTAGCCCGCGCAACAACACTAAACCACTATTAGGAAATCACACTTACATACCATGATGTACATTACAGCCCACGACAGCATCAACCCGCTATTCTGGATTGTCCCCCTAGCCGTCATTGGCGGCATCTGCCTCATCTTTACGCTGTTCGAGCTCTTTACGGACGCTCACGAACGCACTATTGCCACATTCGGAGTTTTAGCATTTGTATGTCTTTCCGGCGCTGGGTGGCTGTGGTGGAACGACCATACCAGCAGGACTGTGGAGCTATCCTCCAATATCACTAATCGCCTGACCGTAGATGAAGACCAGCTTCGGCAGTGGCGTGGCGATGAGGCAGGAATGAACTTGGTGTATTCACACATCAATGCTGAAGGTGTTCCCGTCTTCAAAGATTTCAGTAATCCCTCTAAGCAGGTGTACCGCCAATGCCCGCTTATCTTCACTGATGAACAGCGCGAGTCAAAGCCGGTATTCGATAACCGAGAGCTTAGGGTTAAGATTACCCCTCGATGCTCCAACATCACCACTGATGGTGAGCTTGTCCCTATCAGTACTCCGAAGCCCATGCCTTCGCCAACAGTGACGAAGCGTAAGTGACCCCTGATATATTGTATGTGTGAATACTCAAGCCTTCATCGGCTGACCTCCTCATAGTGGAGCCGCCCAGTTACCTTCCGCCCCTATAATGGGGCGCTTGGGGTGCTGGGCGGCTTTCATGCACATAGATGCTAGACGCTTGAAGACCCCTTAATTACGTTAAAGACAGCAGGAAAATGAAGAATGCAATGCTACCATATCTCCCCTAATAATAAGCCGAATGAGTGTCGAGGTAGAGATGTTTGTGCGTACAGGCACCTGAATAATGGTGAGGGTGTTCTGCACTTCGACACTCTGGCTGAGGCGATTGAAGCCGCTGAGCAGATTTCTGCGAAGGCTGTCCTGGAGGGCAAGGCTCCAGCTGAGCGTTCTACGCTCACGAAGGAGCAGGTGTCCCTTATCCCCGATAGTGATGCCGCCGCTTATGCCGCTGATAGCCGCGCGCGTATTGACTATGCGGTTGCGAAGAAACAGCCTGCCGACAAAATGTATGCTGATGCTGATGCTACCGCTGTTTCTACCCCGGACTATGTTTCAACCACTCCGCTTTCGTTGTGGGAGAATGTGGAGACGACCTCTATTATGGGGTTGACTAAGGTAACTCCTGCTGGGTTGTCGTCTTCGAGTCCTGCGAATATTGCTACGGCTAAGGCTATGTTTGAGGCGCATAAGCGGGAAAAGACAAACAGTCAGACTACTGCGATGGTGGTTGCCGCCGATAAGAAGTATCCCTCATATGAACAGCTTTCAAAAAATAAAGCGCAATACCTTAAACGCATTGAAGGTATTGGTGAGAAGAGGTATTTGGGGTATGCGAACGCGGCATACGCGCATTACCTGAATAACCACAACAGGGGCACTAGCGAAGCATACTGGCATACTCCTTGAGAGGCTTATGACTGCTTCGCATTTGCCAGAGTCGCTTCGTGCATCACATCAGTTAGATGAAGATACTCAAGAAGCTATCAGACAGGCTGTTGCTGACGCGCTTCAGAGCCACCCAGAGTATCAGGTGTGGCTTCAGACCGCTGAGACTGATGTCGATGAGGATGGGTTGCATTACCCGCGAGATGTGCGGCAGATGCGTCAGCTCTTGGAGGCATGTTCTTCCCAGCCAACCGAACACGGTTATCTGGTTATCAACCCTAACCTTATGGGCGTAGGGAGGTCAGCAGATGAGCTTGAACAGCTTCTTATTGTGGCTGATGGCGAGGTGCCGCCGCAGACTCCCCGGCAGGCGGTCATTGCTCAGTCTCCTACGCGCGACGAGTCTTTGAAGGAAGACATTAAGGCTTTGGAGTGGAATGACATTATCTCCCACAGCTACATGACTTCAGCCGAGCAAGAGCGTCGCCGCAAGTTTGCAACCAGCAGTTACGCCCATTACCATGACGAGATGTTCAGGGACTTGGGGGAGAGAGAGGCAATGTCCCATGTTGCTCCTGGAGACATCGTGTGCAGACCCAACGGTAGTGATGGTTCCCAGCAGTATGCTGTAGTGCTAGAAACTACGGATGATGGGGTGCTCTATCAGACTGTGGGCTCATATGTGACTGACAATTCTCCTGTTCTTACGAATGCAGATAGGGCGTTGGGTCTGTATCGTGCAGGCGCGAGCAAGACGGAAACTCCGATTGGTTTCACTGCATACCCTGATAGGGTTGCTGTAGAGGATTATGAGGGGTGGACAGTGTGGTAGCGTGACCTTCTTTGTGGTGCGGCTAGACGACTGTCGCCACTCTTATTGGTATTGCACCCATGATTCAATATTGGCAATGTTAAGATGCATTAACCTCAGTCAAGACCGTTAGAAAGGAGGGCGCGTTGGCAAGAAACCAAACTTATAAGGCTTTTGTGGCGCGCCCTTCTCATGTCCTAGACTTGAACGGCGAACTGCTGGACAGTGCATCTGTTATGTCTCATCTCACCTCTGAGGTTCAGGGTATCTCTAGCTATGCGACCTACACTGTCCGTAATGACACCAAGCTTAAAGGTGAGCTGTCGCATGTTAGTGCTACTGCCCCTGCTGAGGCTGGTCGTCAGGCTGGTGTTGCCATGCCTGATTTTCTGGTGCCTGATAAAAAGGATGAGGATGGTAATCCGCTCACAGATAAGAAGAGCGGTGAGCCTATCAAGAATAAGACGGGCAAGTCGCGTAAAGAGCGTCTGTTTAGGCACCGTGTGGTCACGGAATACCGCGCCTGGCAGGAGCGCATTGCCACCATAAACAGCGAAAGCAGTAAGTATGTTTCGCAGGGGTGGAAGCGCACCGTGGATGCTTCTGCGCCGTCGTATGGTGAGGATACCGTCAATCTTGGCGCGGTAGATAAGCACTATGCGGTCATTGAGAATAACCCATTTGCGGACGGCGAGATTGTCCTCAAGATGGTCATTCAGGGTAAATGGCACCGACTGATTTTCAGCTTTGATAACATGCGTTTCCGTGAGGGTAAAGTTGCTTTGCCGGTTGTTAAAGTTGAGAATAGTCAGCCTGTTTTCATCTTTACGGTCGTTACTGATAACCCTGTCGTGCAGTTTTCAAGTGACTATGTTGTCGGCGTGGACGTTGGTATCAATGATTACGCTACTGTTGTGGTTCGAAACTCCAACACTGGGCATGTGGTTCACAAAACCACCCTCTCCCAGCGTGTTCATTCCCTCTGGAATAGTGTTCGCGCGTCAGAGCGGCAGGTAAAACAGCTTAACAAGAAGGCTGACAAGCTTCTTTACCAGCGTCAGGCGCACATGTGTGCGATTGACGAGGCACAGTTTCACCGTGAGGCGGCTTCTCGCAAGAAGCGCGAGTTGGCGATTGTTGCGGCGCAGGAAGTCGCCTATCTGTCGCACTTTTACGGCAATGCAGTGGTCGCTGTTGAAGACCTGAGTTGGATTCGCAACACTATGCAAAGCGGCAGGTGGAACAGAGGCACTTTCACCCAGTGGCTCACCCATTATGTCACTCAAAACGGTGGTTGGGTTGTTGCCGTGAACGCGGCTAACACGTCGCAGTTGTGTCACCTGTGTAGCTCCAAGGTTTTACACCCCGAGCACAAGGTTTCCGTTTGCCTAAACATGGCGAGATGGATAGGGATGTGAACGCCGCCGCGAACATCGCCGCCCGCGCCGTACCTAAGGTGGAGAAGGCGAGGAAGACTCGCGCTAAGAGCCGAAAGCTTCAACGTCGAACAGCCCTGAAAACTCCGGTTGCTAGGGCATCCCTCAAGTACCCCGGCAGGGATAGGACTAAGCACGCGCCTACACGAAAGAAGGCGAAGCGAGTTGCAAGGGAGGTGAAACTTCCCCTTAGCCCCGCTAGGGTCGTTATGACCAGCGTACTAGCGGACTGCGGCGCATACGGTGCCGTGGAGACCTCCAAGGCGGCTATCAACCAGGGTTATGTAACTTGCAAATGTAAGTTATACAGCCTTAATTGATACGCTACCCGGCTTTAATTAGTCGGGTAGCCGCATTTTTATGCACATATTCCCTTCACTTCTTCGGTTGGATAACTGTCATCTGAGTATACTTATGCGGCAGGTGTTCCGCTATATTATTCGAGTATGCCTAAACAGGTGAGGTTCAATGAGCCGCTAGACTTGACCGCCGGTTGTACGTTCATAGAGCTATGCGACCCGAGTAACACATTTGAAGGAAACAAACTTTTGACTACGAAGACCAATACCAACGTTAAGAAGACCGTTCTCGCTTCTGCCCTGCTGACTGCCACTATTGCAGGCACGGTAGCTCCCGCTGTGGCTAATGCTGAGCCGGATGAGAAGAAGAAGCCTCTTACCGCCGGTTCAACCATTACGGTCTCCGAGACGGAAACCATTAAGAATGACGCGGACACCCATCTGGAGGGTGATACTGCCACCACGGAAGCCGCACCCACCTTGCAGGGCTCCGTATCCGTTCAGAACATCAAGGTCGCTCTCGCGGAGACCCCCGAGGAAGGCGCAAAGAAGGGCGGCGCTACTGTCGGCTGGGGTGCTAAGGCGCAGGCTATTGATAAGCAGAACCTTACTGGCGCGCAGGATAGCACTATCTCTAACGCTAACGCACCCACGCTCGCTGTCGTACCTTTGACTACTAAGAACGGCTGGAAGCCCTCGTGGGGTGTCCTGGGTCAGGATGTCTCTAACCACCAGCCTAACATCAACTGGGGTGCTCAGTACGCGGGCGGTAGCCGCTTCTCTTGGATGAAAACCAGTGAGGGCACTACTTATGTAGACCCTACGTTCTCTAGGCACTATACGGGCGCGCGTGATGCCGGGCTTGTTACTGGCGGCTACCATTTCGCGCTACCTTCGCAGTCGTCTGGGCGTACTCAGGCGGAGATTTTCATTAAGAATGGTGGCGGGTGGACTGCTGATGGCAAGACTTTGCCAGGTATGCTCGACCTTGAATACAACCCCTACCCGTCACTAGGCAACACGTGTTTCGGCATGTCCCAGTCTCAACTAAGGCTTGGACGTGGGACTTCATGAACACCTATAAGGAGAAGACGGGTCGCTACCCGACCATCTATTCCACTACCGACTGGTGGAACACTTGCATGGGCGGCACTGGCGAGTTTAAGGCGGCTCCGCTCCATATCGCAAACTATTCAACGGGTCCAGGCTACATGCCAGGCGGCTCCACCAGCTTCGACATCTGGCAGTTCTCATCAGTAGCACCTTTCGCAGGTGATTCCAATGTATTTAACGGAACCACCGCCGAGCTGGACAACTTCGTCCGCAACCCGAACTACGTATCCAAGTGGCAGAGCAATGGCAAGGTGTCCCCTTCTCCGGTTACTGACCGTTCAGCTGTACCAGAACAGCCGAAGCCCGAACCTGCCAAGGATAACGGTGACCGACATTTCAATAACGGCGGCTACATCAACATCTACAGCGGTATCGGTAGCTACTGGCACAAGGATGAAGCACGTTATGGCACCCCCATTGGGCGTGAGCTTGCGTTGCCTCGCGGCTGGGCACAGGACTTCACCAACGGGTACCGCATTCTTCACCGCAAGGATGGCAAGGGCGGCGCAATTAAGCTCAATGGAGCGATTGGCGACCTGTGGGTTAAGGGCGGTAACGAGTACGGCAGGTTCGGTTACCCTCTGACTGACGAGTACAGCTTCCGTGAGTCTGTCCAGCAGGATTTTGACAGCGGCAAGAAGCTTATCTGGTCGGCAAAGAATGGTGCCCATGTGATGACTAATTTTGAGCCTATCATTACGAAGTGGTTTGAGATGGGTGACGTGCGCACTATTGGCACCCCTATCACTGACGAAATTACTAGCGGCAATACAGTCTACCAGGACTTCCGTACCGAGAATGGTATGGTGACTCGCCTCACCTTGGATAAGGCAACGGGGAAGGTATCTGTTTCCGACCCGACCAGCAAGTTCCAGACAGTTAATGGCATTAGGCTATACCTTACTGACACTAAACGTAACTACGGTGCCCCGCTGGAAAATGAGCGCAAGACCAGTGCTACCTCCTGGGAACAGCGTTTCGAGTCTGGGCATACGGTAGTTTATTCTCACCAGGCTCGCGGTAAGACTATCTGGACTCGTGGCGCGATTGGTAACCGCTGGGTTCAGGCAGGCGGCTCAGCAGGCATCTACAAGTACCCGACGAGTGAAGAGCTCACCAAGAACGGCTACACTTACCAGGACTTCGGCTCTGGACATAAGATGGTGTGGACGGAGCAGACTGGTGTTCACAACATTTGGATGCCGGGCGCTATCGGTCACTACTGGGAGCAACACCAAAATGAGATTGGTGTCCCTATTTCTGAGGAAACCAGTCAGGGTAATGGTGTTGTGACGCAGGACTTCCTGACTAAGGATGGTCGTACCGTTAAGCTGGTGTGGACTGAGCAGACCGGCGTGCATAGCATTGACATCAATAGTGCCATTGCGCGCAAGTGGCTGACCTACGGCGAGATAGGTAAGAATAAGCTCGGCGTTCCTGTGAGTGAAGAGTATTACGTGCATGGTGGACGCGCCCAGGACTTCAAGAACGGTGACGACTACTACATCGTCGGCTGGGATGCTTCCGCTAACCGCACACACGTCATTCAATTCAATAGCGAAGTGGGTAAGAAGTGGGCTCGTGAAGGTCACTGGGACAGGCACGGCTTCCCGGTGAGTGATGTTGTCGGTAACCGCAACGCTACGACGCAATGGTTCTCACGCACAGGCAAGATTAGCACGATTGCAACTGGACACGCTTCAGTTAGGCACGTTGAGCCCGCAAGCCTTGCCGCTGAGCCGCTAGTTAATCAACAGTCCGGCAACATTAAGGATAAGATTGTAGCGACGGCTAAGAGCGGTCTAGGTGGCACTTATGTCTGGGGCGGCAAGACGTTTAAGTCTTGGGACTGCTCCGGCTTCGTCTCCTGGGTTTACGCTCAACATGGCATCAAGCTCACTCCGTACACTTTTGCAATGAAGAATGAGCTGAAGCCTACTACCACCCCTCAGCCTGGCGACATTGTGTTCCAGAACGGGTACAACCATGTTGGTATCTATCTGGGCGACGGGAAGATGATTTCTGCTCTCAACCCGTCCAGTGGCACCCTTATCCACCCGACTTCATGGATGCCTGTTGATGGGTACTTTACAGCCAAGTAGGGGTTACGCTATACTGTAAGTGTTGTAATTATCCATCTGTATGCACCGGCGGCACATTATAGGGTCGCCAGGTGGCGCGTATGGGTGGGCACACTTACACGCATTGTCACTTGCGCAAGCGGGGCATAGCGCCACCTGTAAAGGGGCTATATGCCCCGCTTGCGCATTCTAACCTCTATCTGGTAGAGTTTTACGTATAAGCTGGCGTTAGCCGCTTACATAGCTCCTGAGGGGCTTACGACGGTGTGGCTGAATTGGTTTAGGCGGCGCTCTGCAAAAGCGTTACACCCGTTCGCGGGTATGCGGGTTCAAATCCCGTCACCGTCTCTGCATAAAAAAAGTAATACCCCCAACCTTGATTGGTTGGGGGTATTACTGCGTCACGCCTGCTGGGCAACAGCCAAATCACCTACATGTAATGCATCGCTGGGTGACGCTATTGCCTAGTAGGGTTATGCCTTGTTACCCTTCAGAGCCGCAAGGCGAGCCTCTAGCTCCTGGTCGCGCTCAAGGTCTGCAAGTGCCTCGAAGTCGTCGTCCAGGCGGCTTTCAGCAAGCTCCTGCTCACCCAGAGACTTGGCTTCCAGGCGGCGAACCTTCTCTCTCTTCTACACCTGCCAGCGCAGAGGTGGGGTCAATAGTGTTGAAGTTCTTGGAAGTTTCTGCCATGAGCAGGGTAGCTTCAGCAGTCTTCTGACGCGCCTCCAGCTCAGCCTTCTTCTGCTTCACCTGCTCAAGCTTGTCACGCATAACATCAAGGCTCGCCTTGAGCTTATTGACAGTCTCGGTCTGTGCAGTAATCTGAGGCTCAGCAACCTGCATCTTCTTCTCAGCGGCGAGCTGGTTGGAGAGGGCGGTCTTGGCGAGCCTATCGAACTTGTCAGCGTTGGCGATGTCACCGGCGGCGCGGTACTCGTCTGCCTTATTAGAGGCGGCTAGAGCCTTAACACCCCACTCCTTCGCAGTCTTCGCATCTTCGGCGTAGTCCTTCTCCAGCAGGCGGAGGTTGCCGATGAGCTGAGCAACAGAGCCTTCTGCTTCACGAATGTTGTTGGTGTAGTCAAGGATGAGCTGAGCCAGCATCTTCTGGGGGTCTTCTGCCTTGTCCAGGAGGTCGTTGATGTTTGCCTTCACCAGCTGGGAGATGCGGTCAAAGATGCCAATCTTCTTAGCCATAGTGTTTTACCTTTCGAGGTTGGGTTGTTAGTGTGTGCCCGCGAGATTGCGACCACTACAGTTACACTATAGCACATTTTAGAGCCGTCTGTCAAGTTTAGGCGAATGGCTCCTGTGGGTTTCCTGTGTGTTTCGGCTCTTATTGATATATAGGTGGTACCGGAAAGCTTGCTATGTAGGCGTTTTGGTACCACCTATATATTACACGTTATGAAAGTAGTTGGATTATGGCTAAGGGACAGTACCATGTTAACGACGATAACCGGCGGCTTCCTTGCAGTGCCGAGCATCAGTGCAAGTTCGCCTCCAACGCTCCACACTTCAACACCCCTGCTGAAGCAGATAGCTGGCTAGAGCTGGAAGCCCTGAGCCGACATAACTACGATATGGCGCTAGATACGTTTGGCGAGGACGGTCTGAGCCCTGAGATTTTTGAGACATTGGGTGTAACCCCTTGGACGCTATACAGCCGCGACCCTGAGAATTATCCCTATCCGGGTGACCCGGCGGAACTAGTGACGGATGAGGTGGAAGAACCCGCAGGAGCCTCGCAAGAAGCTCCGAAGGTCGAGTCTACCGCCACCCTCACTAACTCTATCGGAAACGTAAGCTTTATCGACATCGACCTCAATGTTCCACCTGCCAAGGATACTGAAAAGGTAGAAGAGCCTTCTCAGCCTATCCCGATGGCTACTCTTGAGGAAGCTATCGACAACTTCCATATTGTAGATATTGACATCGCGCCGCCGCCTGCACCCCCGGTAGAAGCTGAACAGCTCTCGGGGGAAGAACCTGCTGGGTATGGCAGGGATAGCGCGGGTTGGCTTGACCCTGATACGGGTCAGTTCGCTTTGGACTTCGATGTTTCTTCGATGCGTATCGAGCGCCCCATATACAGCCTTGATGATGACCGCTATTGGGAGCCTGAGACTGATGTCGATATGGCGAGGGAAGCTCTCATGTATGCCGGGTGGGATGACGAGGATGTGGATGAGGTTCTGGAGTGGCGCAGGAATATGCCTAGTGACCTTGAGGAAGAGGGGCAGGATGTTTCTGAGGAGATGAAGGCTGTAGGGTACTCATCTCTTACTTGGATTACTCGCAACTTCGATAAGCCGCTTGATGAGGATGAGGCGGAGCAGGCTCGGAAGGTTTGGGCTGAGACACCCCAGGGGCGTGGTCGAGTCAAGATGTTTGAGACCATTGACCCGCTGGGGCAGGATAAGGATGAGACGGATAGCGGCTACGTCATGGAGTTTGGTATTGCCAGCCCTTACATCCCTGAAGATGGTGAGCTGTTGCACAGCCTCCCTCAGACTCCAGACGGGGATATGAACTATCCTCTACGAGAGGATGGCTCTCAATTTGCTGGGTCGGTTGTTCGCGAAAAAGATAAATCCATCACGAAGTACATTGACGATGGTGGGTATGTCGCAATAAACATTAGCCCTTATCCAGATACCGTAACGCAGAGGGCGGCTATCCGCAGGTATGGCTCTCAAGAGGATGCTGTCATGTATCGGGCGTACAGGTGGGATGCGCGTGAGCGCGAACAGTTAAGGGATGTATATGAGGATTTGTCTCAAAACCCGGAGAATGCGCATTTGGAGCTCACCGCCCCTCAGAAGGATGCGCTCAATAGTTTGCGCAAGTTGCAGTACCAGTCGGTCGCTGTCTCAGGTGTGATGGATTACTACATTCGGAACGAGCAGGAAGACGACAAGTACAATGCCCTTGTCGCCTTGCAGAGTCGCCTAGGTATTGAAGGTGACCCTACAGACCCATACTTCTCTGACGTAATTGTTGAGGGGTTGAAGAGCGGCAAGTATAAGATGGCTTCAGATACTCTTGAGCCCACTCTGGATGACATTGTGCCCGGCGACCCTGGAGAGGATGGCGTAACTCCTCGCTTGCGGGTGTTGCGCGGCAGGAGTGCTAGGGGTGGCTCTTATACGGATATGGCGCAAGCTGTTTCGCGCCGCTCTTACCTGCCTAATGTTAGTACCACTGTGAACCCTGCGGATGTTTCGCAGGCGGAGACTTTGGCGGCGGCTTTCGCTGGTCGTGCTACAGCTAGGCAGGAGTCTCTGACCTATAAGCGTAGCAATATGCAGGACTCGTCTCTGTCAAACAGTGCTAATGGCTTTGAAGAGTATTGGTGGGAGAGTGATGATGCTTCACGCTCATATGATTTTGTGATGACGTATAAGGATGAATCCGGTGATACTAGGTTTGCGTATGCGCCTCAGGGTAATCGTGAAGGAACCCTCGATGTTGTCCACCTGCCTAAGGAGGCGACGTTTAAGGATGCTGACGGTCTAGAGTATCCTGACCCGTATTTTCTAAAGGCGGCGCGTGCCGAGTACTTCTTTGGTGGAGCCGCTTTCAAGCCTGGAGATTTGGAGAATATTGTGGTAAATGACGACAGCTCAACGACTTCAAAGTATGATTTGAAGCTGTGGTAGGGCTACCTGCTGGAAGGTGACTGTTTTCGGAGGGGTTCCTCTGTCTTGCTTCCTAAATAAGGGAGTGGGACGGAGGAACCCCTCTATATTTACGCCTAAAACACTCGATTTGCGCAACTCGTTTTACATGTGGTACACTAAATTTCGTTGGCTCGCCTCTGGTAGTCGGGTCGGCATTATTCACTTCTTTATTCACTTCAACTTCAACTATTTAGGAGTACACACTATGTCTATTTCCCGCCGTTCTCTGATTGCTGGTGTCGCCGCTGGTGGCGCACTGATGGCTATCAATGCGCCTGCCGCCAATGCGCGCAGTCGTTTCGTTGCCGCCGCAAAGGACCCCGTGGTCAAGAAGGTAGCAACCCCCGCTGTTGGTCACGCAATCAAGCGAGGCAACAGCACCACGTCGCTTTCCGCAATTAACTCCGTCACCGTTTCCCCGTGGAACAATGTTGTAACCCCCGGCTACGGCGACTATAACGCAAATGGCGACACTTACGGCACTAGTCGAGTCTGCCTCTCCAGCTTTGATGCGAGTGGTAACTCTCTGATGCAGTTCAAGCCTGCTGGCTCTGAGGCTGTTACTGCGCAGTATGCGGCAGGTCGTATCTACGTCCCGCTTACTGACCCTTCTCAGCCTGCAAACCTCCGCGACCTATGGAACCGCACCGCTGTGTGGGAGTCGGACACTACTGGTAAGAACTGGACTCTTCGCGACATTCGTGACCCGCAGGGTCGCCCGTACAAGGCGGAACATGTCTGGGACATCTGCTCCGCACCTGGCACTAACGAAACCCTTTTCATTAGCATCAGCTCCCATAAGGACACGGTGCATGGTCTTGCGTATGAGGAAGGTGTAGTCCTCATGGGTGACTTTGAAGGCGGTTTTGTCCCGGCATACATTTCCTCTGCGCCGAACCAGTCTGTGCGCTTGCTTCCGACTGCTAAGCAGAAGGCTCAGGGTGGCAACATCATTGTTCGCGCTACCCGCAATGTCCGAGGTCAGGGTAAGGAGGATGTTCTCATTATTCTGACTGATGGTGATGGCACTAAGCTCCAGGCTGTTCGTGACGACGGCTTCTCCCGTTCGAATGTAACCAACCCCAATGTCTACTCCGATGAGCATGGGTATGACCACAACTGGACTGTAAGTGACGTATTCACTTCCCCTGCCCCTGTGCTTCCGTCTGATGTTCACGAGTTCGGTGATGGTTGGCGCTTCGAGCCGGGCGATATGAAGTCTGACCGCAACGTTCGCGGCATTCAGGGTTACCTGCGCCACCGAGACAAGTCCAAGGGCTTTGACCTTGCCATCCCGAATGAGGAGAACCCTGAAAAGGACATGGGTATCCTGCACACCTACATGTCCTCTAACTCCGAGGTGTGGCACGCCATCCGCTCCCAGTTTGGCGACCTGACCATCATCAACACCCAGAGCCAGCTGGTGTGGCACGTCAATAAGGGCGACTTCAAGCACTACAAGAGTGCCGACACTAACGATAAGCTCCGTAACGAGCTGTTGAAGGTTTCTGGTGATAGTTTCGGCGTTATCCTGAGCGGCAATTCCGGCAACCCTAAGCTGGTGTTCGGTACCACTGACGGTTACCTGCTCTACATTGACGGTCTTCTTCCTTACGCTGAGGCTAAGGACATGAAGCGTCGTGCCGGTACCGACAAGCGTTTCAGCGACGACTACGAATACGAAACCTACAAGTACGGCATGAACTTTGCGGAGTACCGTAAGCGTGACATGGCGGATATTGCTGAGGCGCGTCGCCTGAATAAGGCGCAGGGCTTGCGCCCTCGAACCTACTACAAGCGCGTTGCTGACTAGTAGCTTATAGTTCTTGAGCATTGGCGGGCTAACCATTGAGGTCTTCTCTCTAGTTAGCCCGCCAATGCGTTATACTTATACCGCCCCTACCTGAAACTTTACTACTGAAAGGAATAGATGTTCATGTCTGAAAATATGACTACCCCCACTGAGGCTTCCGCTTTGCCTGCACAGGAGCAGGGAGGGCGCTCTACCGATGTCACCCCTGCAAATACTAGTCCCTCTACCGCCGGTGGCTCTGGGACTCTGTTAAAGCTTGCCCTCTATGGGTTGGCGGCGATTGTCGTCGTGTTCGTCGTCAGTAATGGCATTACGTGGCTTCTTAGTAACCCGATTGCGAGCCTCAATCTCCCTGTTGCGAATCACCATATCGTCTCAATGGTGTACAGTACTACCATCATTGGGGTTACGGTGATTGTTGCTAAGCTGGTAGCATCTCGAATTGGTTGCTCCATCCGTTCCATCTTGTTTGGCTTCTTCAATCCTATGCTGTCTTATAGGTATCTGTGGAGCGGTCTGCTGGGCGCTGTGGCGCTTATGGTTATCAGTGTAGGTTCTACGATGTTGGCGGGCGGGAAGCCGCCTGTAGAGGCTGTAGCGCCCTACCAGGTAATGAATCTGCCTACGCTTTTGGCTTATCTTGGGTTTACTGTAGCTCTCGCGCCTGTGGCTGAGGAGATGCTGTTCCGTGGCGTTCTAATGTCTGCCGTGCGCAACAGTGCCATTCCTGGCGCAAAGGTCCTTTATGGTTCTGCTATCCTCCCTTGGCTTCATGGCATACCATGTTGCGGGCACTCTGCTCACTTCGTTCAATCTTGCAGTTTCTCTTGGTTCTATGGACATCTTCACTAGTACTCTGCTCTCTATTGCCCCGCAGGTGCTCATGTACGTACTTTCGGGTATTGCTTTGTGCTTCCTGGCGCTGAAGACTCAGAACATCTACGCCTCGTGGATTGCACATGCCGTCTATAACCTTGCTTTGCTCTACGGAGTGAATGGTATGGTTGCCTCCCTGCTCATTTCGTAGCGCAGGTGGCGGTTGCGCCGCTATACTTTCAGTGGTACAATTTTTGAGGTTCCAAGGTGAAAGACCTTGTGAAGCCGACTTTCGTTTGGCAGTTTCGCCTACGGAAGTCGGCTTCATCTTTTCTAACAATGTGCTGAGCTGGTTGAGCTCTCGGGGTTCAGCACAAGCCTTGGGGCTAACAATTTACCTTCCGAGAGGCGGAAGACCCACACCTGAGGTGTGCATCTGTGGCGCTGGTACGACAATCAATGTTTTTGAGCGCCACAAGCTCATCTCTAGAGGCGAAGACTCCCAATAGGGAGTTAGGCAAGAATCTGACATGCCGAGCCTGACAGCTAATTTCGTAAGCCACTGACAGATGACCCCTACAAGAAAGTTACTTACCCCTATGGGCAAGAAGAACCTTTACACTAAGCTGACCCTGACCACCCCTATCATTGCCGCTCTGGTTGCTCCGTCGGTAGCATATGCGGACACGCCTGCCACTAATCATGTTGCAGATGTGCCTGCGGCTTTCACTGCCCCTGTAACCCCCTCAACTGTTAATGACCTCGTGGATGTCAATAATACTGAGATTATTGAGTTCACCCCTGAAGAGCGTGCGCAGTTCAAGAATATTTACCTTGATAATGGTGACGCTAGTATTGAGATGGCATCTCTCAATAACCTTCAGAATGAGGCGGCTCGTAAAGCTCAGTCGCGCGCGCAGGCTATGGATAAGTTCTTGACTGGTATCGAAACTACCCGTAATGAGCTTGCGGCTAAGGCTGATGCTGAGAAGAAGGCAGAGGACGAGGCTAAGGCGAAGGCTGAGGCGGACAAGAAGAAGGCGGAAGAGCTTGCGGCTAAGGCACTCGCAGAGGCTAAGGCTAATGACGTACCTAATACTGCTGGTGACACTTCTCCGGCTGGTCTTAACGCCACTGGTTCGGCTACCGTCGTATCTGCACAGTCGAACTCTCAGCTCGCGTATACGCCTTCCACTTCCGTAGCAACCAACAATGGCGCACCCGCCTCCACGCCCGCTACTAGTGGAAATTACACTTCCAACTTTGATGTGCGAGTAGATAAGACATCCAGCAAGGCGGCTTCCACTACGGTAGACACCTCTAATCTGGATGCTACGCGCGCGGCAATTGTGGAGACTGCGAAGACTGGTCTGGGTGGCGCATACATTTGGGGTGGGAAGACGTTCCGCGCTTGGGACTGCTCCGGTTTCGTGTCGTGGGTTTACGCTCAGCAGGGCATTAAGCTAACTGCGTACACCTATGCGATGGCTACCGAGCTCAAGGTCACCAGTAACCCGAAGCCGGGTGACATTGTGTTCCAGAACGGCTATAGCCATGTTGGTATCTATCTGGGTGACGGAAAGATGATTTCTGCTCTCAACCCGTCGGAAGGTACCCTCATCCATTCCACGTCTATCATGTCCGTGGATGGCTACTACACTGCCCTGTAAGTGCTTCCGCACATGGGTTGCAAGGCACATGCCTACGTGGTATCATGTAATACATGAGGGCGTTCGGGTCGTTACGCCTTCAACTAAACCGAACTGTAACTACAACTAGCAGTGACTCGCTCGGCTGTATTTACATTTTCGAGGTTCGATATTGATTATGCCCCTGTAAGCACCAATAGCTTACAGGGGCATAATTTGCGTCCAGTGAAAGAAACTATCGTGTTGCGTTGGACACCAACCACCATCATGCGATATGTTGTTAGTGTCACATTCATTATCTATTTGAAAGGCATGTGGTGCTCTTATGGGTTTCGTATACCCTGTCACCGATTCTTCCGCCTACGAGTATGGTCTTGTAGCTACTCCTGCCGGGGAAACCGTACCGGCTCTCGTTGATGGCTCTACCGTATGGGTTCTCAAGGTTGAGGACGGGCTGATTAGCCTAGTGGACATTGGGTCTGGCGCAATGTCTGGTACCGACATTTCCAAGGGCGTATTCCAGCGCGAAACTGACTATAAGACGTGGGTGCTGGATGCCGCCGAGCATATCGCCAAGGTTGCACATGCAGGCATGGTCGATGAGGGCGGCAACGACTATTACGGCGGGCACATCATCAATGTTGCGATGCAGGTCAGCGAGGCTACCCACGGTGATGAGTTTGCTGTAGCTGTAGCATACCTGCATGATGTGTTGGAGCACACCAAGGTTACGGCTCATGAGCTGGAGAAGGTCATGCCCGCTGAGGTCATTGAGGCGGTTGTTGCCCTGACCCACGGAGAATATGAGGACTCTTACAGGCTCTACCTTTCTCGCGTCATCAAGAACCACCTGGCGGCTCTTGTGAAGCGCGCTGAGGTTGAAGATAACCGCGATGTGACTCGCCTGCGTGAAGTTACTGACAAGGCGGCTTGGGAGCTGTTGAAGTATGACTATGCGGCACGCTACCTTGACGATAAGCTGAAAGAAACTTCTGCCTAAATTCGCTTCCCATTTTAGTTCAGATGAGCTATTGTGGATTCCACATAGCTGAGAAGTGTTGCCTACACCACGGGGCTATATGCCGCACATGTTGCAACCTTTCTGTTATGTATCTTGTGTAAAGGTTAGCTTCTCTCCAGCATGTCTGAGTAAGACGCTAACCTGCCGGGGCACTGATGCCACATAGAGTGCTCAGTGTCCCGGCAATTGTTCTGTAACCTATTATTGGAGACAAACCTAATGGCTAAGACTACCTCAAAGAAGGTACTAACCGCACTTCCCATGCTCGCACTTGCCGCTGTCCCGACTGTGAGCGGTATCGCTCCGGCGTTCGCGGCAGAAGCAACCACCGCAACTACTACCCTGAACGGTAACCTTGCAGGTGCTTCGCTCAAGGTGACCGGCGGCGAAGGTCCCGTTCAGACTCTTACCAATGGTCGCGGTGGCGTGACCCGTCAGGTAAACCTTACCATCCCTAATGCGGATGGCGCGCTCAAGGCAGGACAGACCACTCAGATTGAGCTTATCCCTACCCTCTCCGCTGGCTCTGAGGGTAAGCAGAATAAGAGCAACCTGGTTTTCACTCCTGAGGTAACTCAGGTGACCAATGCGGCGGGTAAGGTAGTTGGTACTATTAGTCCGGTTGCTGGCAATTCGCGTGCAATCAACATTACTTGGACTGATGAGATTACGAAGAGCCCGCGTGACATCAACGCTAACTTCACTGCGCTCATCACTGGTCTGAACGATGAGAAGGTCATGAAGACCTATGACATCAAGTACAAGGCGACCGGCATTCCTGAGATTGATGGCGGCAAGATTAACCTCAACCCCGCCCCCACCCCGCCTGCATATATCCCGGTTGGTGGTGTTTGGTACGGTGGTGTCGGCAAGGAGGTTTGCGGCGTAAATGACGCTTTCCTCAAGGGGCAGACCGCGCCGCATGGTGTTGTGGCAGGCGGTAAGTATGAGATTGAGCTCAGTGTCAATAAGGCTGACCAGCTTTTCCGTATCGGTAAGGATGGTGCAGATAACTGGCTTAAGGAAAACCCGAACTTCGTGATGACCCCTACGGTTCCTACGAAGATTGTTGATAACTCCTATTACCCGCTGACTGGCGAGGAGCTTATCGCTTGGGGTAAGGCACACCCCAAGGATGCGAAGCTGTTTGTCCTGGCTGGCGCAAGGTCAGCGGCGGAGCAAAAGGCTTGGGCAGACGGCAACTTCGATGCAGTCAATCCTGAAGGTCTTGTAGTGCGTGCCGCAACTGGTAGCTACACTGGCTACATCCTGAACGGCAAGAAATACAATGCAACCCCCAGCGGCGAGCTTGCTAAGGCAGGTGTCACCGACAGCCTCATTTACATCAACTTCGACAAATCCACTTCGGACAAGCTGGTTCTGGAGTATGATGCACGATACGATGGTGAAGCGTTCTGGTTCACTACGGCATCCGCCGATAAGAACAACCCTAGTGCTTGGGGTGCGGCGGCAGACGCTAAGAACCACCGTTGTGGTGATGTTCAGCTGACTGCTGAGGCTGTACGTGCAAAGAAGACTATTTTCACCTTTGATGTGAACACCTATCGCACTGACGTTGATGGTCGCCCACGCACAGGTGGCTCCCCTGCATATGGCACCTACAACTACGCAAACAGCTCTGCTGATGCGGTTGCTCTCCCGAAGGACGGCAACGAGGAGAAATCCGGTCCTTACGGCGTTCCCTTGGTTGCTGATTTGATGGAGAACTCTTCGACCGTTCACCCCTACAGTGTTGATAAGACTAAGACTGTCTTCTCTACTACTGAGGGCGCTACTATTTCCGAAGGCGGTAAGAAGATTGTCGTTCCTGGTAAGGCGACCATCACTATTGACGCTAACGGCGTAGCAACGGCTGTTCCTGAGAAGGGTTTCAGTGGCACCGTGGTAGTTAATTACAACATCTTCGATACCGGCAACGCCACTACTAAGGTTCCTTCTACTGCGACTTTCACTTGGGCTAAGCAGTCGAACCTGACTGTCGCTCCGGCTGAGAAGACTGTTCTGGTGAATAGCGAGAAGTCGCATACTCTTGACCCGCTGGCTACTGCTAAGGTTGAGGGTAGTACCATTGACGCTTCTACTTTGAAGCTTGGCGATGGGGCAGGTTCGACTTCCTACAAGTTCGGTGATTCCGGTGTGACCGCTAAGGTGGTGGACGGTAAGGTCGTATTTGAGCACCCGCAGGATATTGTTGGTGACTTCACTGTCCGTTACGTCGTTTCCACTGCCGATGGTAAGGAAGCGGAGTCTACCGTTACCCTGCATATTCAGCCGGTGAACACCGCGATTGGCATTGTTACCAAGATTGACGGTAAGGATGCCAATGTTGAGCCGGTGAAGCTGAAGCTTGACAAGAATGGTAGCGCTACCGGCAAGGTTACCGTTGAGCTGACTAACACTTCTGGTTCTGCGGTTACGCTGAATGGTGATACTTTGAGTTTGGCTAATGCGGCTGGCGCTAAGGTTACTTGCCTGCTGGCTTCACTTTGGCTCCGGGCGAGACGAAGACCATTGAGGTTGGTACTACTTCGGTTGCTTCGGGTAAGACTACTGAGGTAGTTTACTCGGCAACTCAGACTGCTAACATTTTCAAGCGCTGGGACGGCACTAAGGTTTCCGGTACGGTTGGTACTGCTCAGACTGTGACCGACCCTGCTAAGGCTACTGCTGAGGTGGTTTCTGAGGTTCCGGGTAACCCTCCGGTTGTTGCGGATAACCCTGAGGCGACTTACACTGAGCCGAAGGCTTCTGATGACAGCTACACCATCACTACTGATGAGACTGTCCTAGAGGGCGTTCTGAGCAACGACAAGGGCGGTTCCATTAACGGTGTTGATGACCCGCTGGATGCGAAGACTATTCGCTTCCAGGCTGAGGATGGTTCTTGGGTTACTTCTCGAACCTTCGAGGGTAAGGGCACCTACACTGTTGATGATAACGGTGTTGTGAAGTTCCTCCGCGCGGCAGGTTACACTGGTGAGCTTCCTGAGGTTACTTACCAGGTTTCCACGGTTTCAGGTTTGAGCACTCAGGCTGTGATTCGCCTTGAGCACAAGGTTGAGCCGCCGGTAACTCCTGAGGCTCCTAAGCCTGAGGAGCCGAAGGTTGAGAAGCCTGCTGAGCCTGTGAAGCAGGTGGAGGCTAAGACTGGTCATGACACTGCTAACGGTGTTGCTGGTCAGGCTGGCTTGTTTGCCGCTATTGGTGCTGGTCTTGGGGCTTTGTTCCTGGGTAAGCGCCGTAAGGCTACTGAGGCTGACGAGAAGTAGTATGCTTCTTTAGGTTGAGCCCCGATTGGGTGGGCTTAGCTGAGGGGTGTCTTTGGATTGGGGGTTTCCCCCTTTCTGAAGACACCCCTCTTTTTATGGCTCACGCAACAACCTGCGTAGGGCGCAAATGTGGTACACTTGCAGTAAGTTATTTTCAATCACTACATGAAAGGTGTGTGCTACCACATGCTATCAATGAAACATTTTCAGGCGCACGTAACGCCAGAGATGCTGAAGCTCATCAACGCCACGGTATCCGCTATTGAGAGCTCAATCCCCGACAATGAAGATTCGCAAGAGAACCACAAACACGCTGTCGCCCTGTTGAGCGAGGCACTTGGAGCTTTGCTCAGTGGCAACAGCATTACCATCCTCAATTCGGATGCAAAGCTCGTTATTACCGAAGCGGCAGATGTCGCCCTCGTTAGTCCTGGCACGCTCTGGAAGATGATTCGCGCTAACGAAGTTCCACTGCTAGAGACAGAGCATGGTCACCGCATCCTTATGGGCGACGCTCTTGCTGTGCGCAATAAGGTTCTAGAGGAGAAGAAGAATAACCTCCTCAAGCTCTGGGACTTTGAAGACGAGAATAACCTTAACGAAGTTCTTAACCCCTAGCACAGCTAACCCAAGACCCTTACTCTCAGGTATTACCTGAGAGTAAGGGTCTTTTGCTATACAGTCTTTGTAATTTTTCTCACTATATTGCGCACCTACATCTCAGGTGCGGGAGAGTTGCTTTATGACGAGTTTTTCTAAGCGTCGCGCAGGGGCTACTGCTTTGGCTGTGTCAATGCTGACCGGAACCGCTGTAGCTAATGCCGCAAACATTGTACCCAAGAACCCTACCCCCGCCGGGTCATGCCTAGAGAGCCAATACCAGCCAGGTTTAGGCTGTCCAGACTGGGCTGATGAGTTTGACGGCACGGAGGTCAATAAGGATTTGGAGCGTCTACAACGGCTATTCTGAGGTCAATCAAGACCCTTACGGCAAGTACACCAAGGATGCTGTCACCGTTAAGGATGGTCAGCTACACCTCACCACAAAGGTTGGCGCTAACGGGCAGAAGGGTGAGTCTGCTGAGATGAGCACCAATAATAAGGCGGCGTTCGAGGACGGCTACTGGGAGTTCAAGGTTTCCAGTTACAGTGGTTATGGGCATGTCGGCGGCTACCTCTACGGTAACGGCAATGTTGCTGGCCCCCAGCTTGGGGAAGTTGATGGATACGAAGCCTTCGGTAGCACCGTGAAAGAGACCCGTAACGAGTCTGGCAAGAAGGAAAAGTTCGACCAGTCCAACAAGAACCAGACCATCATTCACTACAGCCAGGACGCTATCAACGCACAGACTGGGAAGAAGGTTACTCACGGTAAGCCTTCCTGGTTCCAGAATAAGCCAGTTGGTGAGCCTGTAGTAGTTGGCATCTTGAAGACTGCTGATGGCATCAAGGTTTTCCGTGATGGTGAGTTGGTTCAGGAGATGAAGTCTTCCGACCCGAATTACGCGAAGAGCTTCCCAGCGGGTCAGCCTCTAAATACGACTTTGACTGCGCGTGTTTCAAACGTATATTGGGGTCTCCAGTCTAACCCGACCGGCGGTATCTCATTCGACTATGTTCGACACTATCCTCTAGTGACCGCCGAAACCCCCAAGCCTGCGGAGAATACCCCTAGCGCGAAGCCCACCTCTGCACCTTCTACTGCCGCTCCTACGCCGGTAGAGGCTAAGCCAACGGTAGATGCCCCTCAGCCTACGGAAACCCCTAAGGCAGAGCCTACGGCAAGCCCTGTTCCTTCACTCCCGGCGAGCACCCCTAGCCCCACTCCTACTATTGAAGCTTCTAAGCCGGTAGAGCCTACTTCGACCGCAACACCGATACCTGCCCCCACAGTAGACACACCTAAGCCTACAGAAATCCCTAAGGCGGAGCCTACGGTAACCTCAGCTCCAGCAGAGCCCACCGCTAGTGTTGAGCCTACGGTGGAACCTACTAAGCCTGTGGTGACGAATGAGCCCACGGAAGCCCCTGCACCTGTAGAGCCCAGTGCCACCTCGATTGCTTCACCCTCGCCATCTCCGACTTCTACAGCAAGTTTGGCTCCAGTAGCGCCTACGGTGGAACCTACTAAGCCTGTGGAGTCGCCTACGGAGCCTTCCCCTTCTGTAGCGCCTACGGCGGATGCTTCGTCTGCGCCTGTGGTCACTGCTGAGCCTAGTAGCGTCCCGGTAGTAAGTGATAGTAGCGCTCCCACTGCTTCACCCACCCCTGTGGAACAGCCCGCGAGTGACGCTTCTACGCCTACAGGTGAGAATGCCCCGGCAAACAAGAGCGGAGATAGGGTTGTCGATTCATCTAACCCCTCTAGCACTAAAGCACCGAGTGATTCCTCCAACTCTTCTGAGTCTAGTAAGCCTGAGAAGCCTATTGTTGCGGCTACTGGTCACGACTCAGGGACTAACTGGTTCGCGGTAGGTATTTCTGCGATTATTGCTGGCGTAGTTGCCGTTATTGGTTGGCTATGGTGGGCTGGTCGCAGTAGTGGCGACAAGTCCTAATCTCATACTGTAAGCTTGAAGGTGATGCGAAGAGTTCCCTAGATTGGAACCCTCGCATCACCTTCCTTTTAGGTTGGTGATGCGTTAAAATTGTTGGTACGAACTTTGTTGTTAAGGAGCTTTTTCTTGAATACTCAGAACCCTGTTGTACATGTTGTTGCGCACATGGATACGGATAGGCGGAGGGTGGCTTTCCTGCCGATTACTGGCGGCTCACATGACCTTCTAGGGGTACCTGTTGTGCAGTCTTTGTTTACGGGTAAGACCATCCCTGAGGGTCAGATGGACATTATTTCTACGATTGATTCGTTGCGTCAGTCTTCTTACGCGGACGCTGACTTTGTGCTTGTTGCTTGGGATGCTCAGCGTCTTTTGAATGAGACTAAGCACGCAATTCCCGCATTGTCAGCTCTGATTGGCGGTAAGGTTGTGGATATGCATTCTTTGGCTCTAGCTTTTGCTGACCTGCCGACAAATTCCCCCTATCGTTTTGTTCGACCAGATGAGGGGCTTGCTCTCAGTGACGCGGTGATGGATGTGTATGAGCTGTACCGCAATAACATCAACCATCTAAGTGTTGCTTACGAGTCTATCCGTAGTGGCGAGCCCGCAAGTACTAGTGGTGATGGCGGTACTATTGAGGTTGCTCATCCTGCTTTGCTGGGAATTGGTGGTTGGAAAGCCGCCGGGAAGGACACTTTTGCGGGCTTTCTGGGTGATGATTGGGTTGTAATTGGTATGTCTGAACGGCTCTACGAAGCGTTGTTGAAGGTCAATCCGTCCATCGTATGCCCTATTGGTGAAGGTGATAATGTTGAGGTGATGAAGCTCTCAACCTATCTGAAGGATGTTTGCAAGGGCGACTGGGCTAAGGCTAAGCGTTTGCAGGAGGTGCGCTCTCTGTTGCAGTCCTTGGGCACGGATGTGGTGCGTGAGATGATTGATGAGGATGCCTGGGTTGAGATGATGCGTGTACGTGTCCGTCAGCTCCATGCGCAGGGGAAGAATGTGGCAGTCACAGGCATTCGTTTCCAAATGAATTGAATGCCATTAAGGAGATGGGTGGCAGTACCGCTTGGGTTCAGGGTGCCAGTGGTAGAAATACTGATACGCACACTTCTGAGGTGTCGCTCGCTGAGGCTGACTTTGATTTTGCGGTCTATAACACTGGTACGATTGAAGACTTGAAGGGAACTGCGGCACAGATTGCGGATATGCTCACCAGCCCCCGTGCACAGTAGCATTATTCAACACCACGCATATTTATGCGTAATATTTGGGTGAAACCCCGTATTATTTGTAACCAGGTCTGGTTTTAGTGAATACTTATTCGCGAAGCTAGACCTGGTTGCCTGCTACTTTAAGGAGAGTTTGAATGGCTATCAGGACTAACCATGCGGAAGATAGTGCGCCTGCTGGCGGGGTTAAGCGTGCGCCAGCCCCATCTATCGGAGACATCAATAACCCGGCAGACGTTGCCGAGATGCATAAGCATATTCGCGCTTCATATAGTGAGAAGATTCGCCTTAGTGAGGAACAGCGTAAAGCGAAGACACGGAAGTCGCCTGACACTATCGATGAGTTCTTCTATACCGCGTTGCCGAAACGTGCATACCCGCTACCGCCTGACCACCCTATCTTCCTGCGCGGCGCGGAGCTTGGCATTGATGTACTGAGTGACAGGCTTTACAAGATTGTCCTCTCGACATACACGCAGGGTCTCTACACAGAGGACGAGATAGATTGCTTCACTACAACCCCTAGTGGGAAGCCTCAGGAGATACGCTGGGACATAGTGGATAGTGAGCGTATCCCTGAGTGGGCTAAGCCTCGTTTCTATTACCCTTCAGGCAAGAAACGTAAGTTCGCTTCTGCAACGCTACCACTACCTACAGTCTCGCCGGACGAGTCTAATGAGGGAGTTAAGCCTCTAACGCCTAAGGAAGCTTACTTCGGCATCCCTGAGGAACGTCCTGCTGAGGAGCTTCTTCCGTGGGACACTTCCTCATTTGATAGTAAGCTTTTCGTCCCTGGCTTGCATGGGCAGGTGAGGGTTATGGAGAAGCGGTACGAGCCGCTGATTGATAGTGTCGATTCCACGATTACCTTGGGTAATATGTTGCGTCTAGCGCCTTTCCTAGAGATGGGCACTAGTGCTGATGACGAATATAGGAATGTCTCTCCGGTAGTTGAGAATGCTAACCTGATGAAGCAGATTTGGGGTCGAGCGAACCTGTCTGCTGTTCCGTTTGTGAACGTCATAGGGGCGAATGAGGTTATCTACCTGAACCTACCTAAGAGCCAGGCAGACAATTATCTTCGAGACACCAAGACCGGCATCAATTTTGTTCGTGAGGGGTGGCTGACGGACGAGAAACGTAACCCTGCCGCGTTCCGTTATTACGTGGCTGTTGAAGCAGACGGGCGGCTTATCACTCATGCAGGTCTTTCACATGGTGAGTGGGTTAATTTGGGTCGCCCTCAGACAGCTAGGCAGGCGGCTTATGCGCTGAACATGAAGTACTTGGGGACGCTATACCAGGGGGAGTGTCTACGTATGGGGAATGGTGTCAATTTTGCGGCAAACCCCATCATGGGGCACCCTATAGCTGAGGTTTACAGCTCTTGGATGGCTACTTCTGAGCGTTGCCCTTTCCCGCAGTTGCATGGCTCTTTATCCCTGCGGGATGCTACAGGACATGAAGCGCTTAGTACGTATATGCACCCTCTGTATTATGCAGAGAAGATGAATTACCACCGCTGGGGGACAAGTATCACGTTGCATGGCACCCCATTCTATGCCGTGGATGGCCCCCGCAAGTCACTAGTGAAGCTTGACGACTATCAGAGGGGCTTCGGTGCTTACGTGCAAAGTACTCATAAGAAGCACGCTCAGGCTGTCTACGCCCCGAACGTTCCGACGTTGGTTAGTGCTGATGGGATGACGATTCTCTAAACTGTCTGCTATATACATAGTGCGAAAAACGCAAGCGTCTAGCTATCCTGCTGGGCGTACAAACCGAGTTTAGCGCACATGTGTGTATTGTGAATTGCCTAAAGCGGGCGTTCAGACCATTGTTAGGTATATGGTCTGAACGCCCGCTTCCGGTTGTTCTAAGAGGTATTTGGTTATGCGGGTTCCGCTACTACCACATGGTTATCAGTGTACGTCCATGCGCCATTCTTGTAGGTTCCGTGGCAGGTTGCCATGATGAGCTGACGTTTTCCGGTCTTCGCTGTGACATTCCACCATTTGCTGAGGTCTACCTGAGGTACCTGAGGTTCAATTCGGGTAACTTTCCATGTAGTCATGGTTCCGGTTAGGTCGGTGGTGTAGACGGTATCACCTAGCTTGCAGGCGACGATGGCACTCATGGGTGCGGGGGCTCCGTTCGCCCAGTTTACGTGCCCTACAAGGAGGGTGGTTCCTTCGTTACTGGTGAGAGGGGCGGAGTCGGTATAAACGCCGATACGGTACGTTACGGGGATATTGATTTCCGTCCTGCCGGTAGTAGGATTGTCGGTTCCACCTGTGTATTGAAGACCGGCATTGAATCCTACTTCAGGGATTCTGATTGTCATAGGGGCAATAGTGTTCTTGTCGAGGTTCTTTGGCTGTTGCCCAATCCCCGGAGTAGTATCTTCGGGGAGGTGGTCGATGCTGTCGATGTCGCCGCTTGTTTCCGCGAAGTATGCTTTAGGGGTTTCGGCGGCTTCGGCGGGTGATGGTTGGGCGGGTGTTGGGGTGGTGTTGGCACCTTCACTATTTAACTGGCGAATCTCTGCTACCTGAGACTCACTAGGGGCACTAATTTTCCGCGCCTGCGCGTTTGTTTCAGCTTGGTTCATCTGTTCGAAGAAGTATCCAGTACCACCGCCTAGTGCGCCTGCGGCGGCAGTTACGCCAAGGAATTTAAGGATGTCTCGACGGGATGCTTTGGTCTGCTTTTCAGCCATGCCTACCTACTTTCTTTCAGTCGTGTACCACCTGCTCAGGTGTTACAATAGTTAGTACATTATATCTCACGTAGAGGCACTACGCCCCTACCCTTAGGTTAGAGGAGTAAGATTTGTCGAAGAACGACGATAAGCGCGCAACCCATTACAATATGCCGCGCCCTGGATACGGTACAGCTAACGGCGCGGCATCTACTGCCGATGAAATTGTGTCCTCGCTTGAAGCGCAGGAGGAGAACAATACGACGTTCTCCGTAGAGGAGCTTGAGGCAGAGCTTGAAGAGCGCGACTTGGAGAGCCTAGCTGTCCTTTCGTCAATGATTATTGAGTATATGAAGAAGCTACGTGAGGCGCTACTTCGAGAAATGCACGCTAAGCGTAAATATGAAGCGGCGGCATACGCCTACGACAATGCGTTCAATATCGCCTGTCATGAGGTGAGGACTGGAGTCCACGCCACCGACGAAGCCACTGAAGGCGGTGGTAGAGGTCGCCGCCTGACTGAGACCGAGGTTAAAGAGCTGGCAACACTACGCTGTAAGGGCTACGCCGTGGACAAAGTTATGGCTTCCGACGCATTGCGCACTGCTTCCACTGAGGTGAACATCATCCGTGGTGAGGTTAGCGCTATCAATTCGCTCACCAATAATGAACGAACTCTGCTGAATACCACTGATGCAGTCTATAAGAATGCGCGTTCAGCGCTTAACGCAGATGCGCGAAACAAATCGCGTAAGTAACTTGAAGGGATTTTCTCCATATGCCTAACCGCCTCTCATCGTCAGATATGATGGGCTCAATTAGAGCTTCTGCCGTGTCAGCACCACCACCACCGGACACGGAATATGTGAAGGTGCGTAAGGGTCGCCGTTTCCCGCGTTTCCTGGCGTATTTTCTGGCTGGCGCGGCTACTGTCTCAGGCGTGGGGTATATGGCGTACCAGAGTGGAGTAACCCCTGATGTCATCGTTAGCAAGGTAGCGCCGACTGTAACTCAGTATCGAGTTGCTGGAGATTCAATGCTCCCCACTTATGCGGATGGTCAAGTTCTATTGTTTGAGAACGACCAGAACTCACCTATCCGCCGGGGCGACATAGTGGTAGCTGAGATGCCTACAGCATGGCAGTATGCCTCTGCCACGCAAGGTGCTGTAGTGAAGCGTGTAGCCGCCACTGAAGGTGATACGGTGGCGGTTGTTGCCGGGGCTGTCCATGTAAACGGCGTGCAGGTTACTGATGTTCTACCCACCTGTAAAACGGAGGCATACGAACATACTCTTGCCGCTGGTGAGCTGTTCCTACTAGGTGACAACCGGAGTAATTCCCTAGACTCCTTGAGTGTTCTGTGCAGTGGCAAAACTGATGATAGCTCAGCTGTCCTAGTTCAGGTCAGTTCGGTTAAGGCACATGGCGTGTCCCCTACAGTGAAGGATAGGTGATTCTGTTGGCTCGTAAATTTGAGCGGGTAGTCTTTATCGCTGAGCCTAACGACGCTTTTCGTGATTATCTTGTCCGTAAGGTTAGGCGTGAGATGCGCACTGAGACGGGTGGCGATTCGGTGCTTGTCTCGGCGGTTCGAGAAGCTACCGCTGTAGACCTTTTTGGCGGTGTTCACGTTTATTCTGTGTCTTGTCCGTTGAAGCCGGATGCTGAGGTTGCTGTTAAGACCTTGCAGAATTGCAGGACTGAACCTTGGGGTGGTCTCATCATTTCTACGAGTGCCCCCCTAAACTCACTGAGAAGTGTTCTGAAGAGTGCGGAGAAGATGGGGGTCACAGTCATCAAACCCACCGCTTCCAAGAACCGAGTGCGTCATGAGCTTGAGAAAGCAGGTCTCCCGCGCCCAGTTATTAACTTCATGGCTGAACATGCGGGGGAGGAGTTGAGGCTCATTGTCAGGCTCCTCGACTTCGTTGCGACTATTTCTGATGAAGAGAAGAAGCAACTGACGATTCACGATGTAGACCGCTACATTCCGGTGGAGCCTGGGACTCGCGCCCCTTGGGACATTCTAGATGCTCTCGTGAAGAAGGATATTGCGCGAGTGAACAGCATTATTGATAGGGCAGGTAGCGGGGCGACATTCCCTGTAGCTGTCCTGAAAAGCAAGATTTCAGACACTTTGAGGGTTGCCTCTTATCTTGAAGTTCATCCTGAAGCTAAGCTCAGTGACGTAGTTACAGCTCTAGGTGGAAGTACCTGGTCGCTTAAAGAGCCCTATAATCTGTCGCGAAGAGCGAAACTTCAAGGTATACTAGCTATTGCGAACGACCTACAGAGTTTTCTTCGAAACCCTTACAGGTCGTATACGGTGGAAGAATTTAAGCGTTTCTGCCTCACTTTATGCATGTAACGCCCACCATATTCCACATCACCACTACTTGAAGGACATTACCACGTATGACTAAAAGCAAGAAGGACAAGCAGATTCCTTCAGTCGAGGCAGAAAAGTCTCGACTTCCTCTTCTCGCTGAGGTTGAAGAGCTTAACTTCCAGGAGGCGTATGCCCGGCTTGTTGGCTCTGATGGCGGCGACAATGAGCTTTATCTTGGGTTCGCTAACGCTCTGGAAGCGGCTAATAGCGCTAAGGGAACCAGCCAGTTTGAGGCGCTTACCCGAATCCTTGTAGGCGAGAATGTGTTTATTGCTGGTGGGCCTGGAACTGGCAAAAGCTCTATCGTGCATCTGGCTTGCCGAGTGTTCGATATGCATAACGTCAAGTATGAGGTTACCGCGTCTACTGGCGCGGCGGCTGAGAACATCAAGGGAGCGACTATTCATAGCCTCTTTGGTGTAGGTAAGAGCAAGCATTGGGATGCAGACGGCAACCCTTCGTATGTCTTCCACAAGTCAGAGCGACTGCGTGAGATTGATGTCCTCATTATTGATGAGGTCTCTATGATTTACGGTCAGCTATGGCAGGAGATGGACGCATATTTGCGTCGTATCCGCAAGAGTGACAAGGCTTTTGGTGGGCTTCAGATTGTTGCGGTAGGTGACTTTAATCAGCTCAAGGCTGTTCCTGATAGGGACTTTCAGGGTAAGCATTATTCTGGTTTCCCGTTTAGTACCCCCGCTTGGGAAGATGCTGGTTTCCGCTACTGTTTCCTTACCGAGGCTCACCGCGCCACCGACCCTGAGCTGGCTCGCATCATCAAGCACATGTCTTCTAACTCCTTGACCACGGAAGATTTCAATAGCCTAGCTAAGCGCTCCATTACTCCCGAGGAAGCTGATAGGCTCGATAAGGAGCATGGTAAGGATGCGGAGCCTACTATCCGCATCTACACCCGCAATATTGAGGTTGCTCAGCATAATGCGAAGCGCATTGCTGAGCTTGAGGGCGAGTCGCTTATTTTCAAGTCGGATGCCGCGTTGATGACCATTGAGGATACGCTCACTCCCACTCAGAAGGCTCAGTGGAAGTCCCTGAAGAATAGAGCTGAGCATGAGATTGAGCTGAAGATTGGCACTAAAGTTGTTGCTGATATGCCTATCGCGGCGTTCTACGGTGGTAGGGCTGACGACGAGAATATTGCCCGCAATTTCTGGGTTACGGATTCCACCACTAAAATCACCAATGGCTCGATGGGTTATGTGAGGGCTTTCGCGACAGTTGATGGTGAAGACTATTACGAGTCTGTTGCCGACATTCCTAAGTCTGCGGATGTTTCGCCTGTTGTTCAGTTCGGTGATGGGCTGTTCCTTGTTGTAAATGAGGAGAGCACCCTTGAACGCCCAATCCAGAAAGATGACGGGAAGTGGGTTAGCTCTTCCTATGCGCATAGTTCGATGTTCCCTCTGAAGCCTGGTTATGTAATTACGGTTCATAAGTCTCAGGGGCAGACCTATGATGGCGCTGTTCTAGACCTGAGTTCTTCGTTTACTGAGGGGCTGGGCTATGTTGCGCTTTCACGTGTGCGCCGCCTTGATACTGCTTACATTTTGGGTTCCAATCCGAAGTCTTGGCAGGTGGATGAGGAGTCGGTTAGGATTATGGCTTCTATTACTGCTTGGGCGGCTGAGGATGCGAAGTCTTTCCGTGATAACATTACGGACTATGACGAAGCATATAAGGCTTTCGCCTTCTTGGGCAAGAAGAATAACCTTGTGATTACCGAGGTGCCTGAACGTACCCCTGTCCCCAACCTTGCAGGGGCTCCTGCTGATGGTGGTAGCCAGTCTGCGGCTTCGGTAGAGAATGCTTCTAATGGGGGAGGTCTTTCGGGTACGCCAGTGTCTCGCGAGTCGTTGAAGCGAGGTTGGCTAGTGTGTCAGCGCTTGGAGCCATTGCATAACGCTGAGGTTCCAGATGCTCGCTCGTCTGTCGAGGCGTTCAATGCGCGTATGGCTCATATTCGGGCTACTGGTGATGCTGATGCTATGGTTGCTCTCATGGTGGATATGATGGAAGAGTATGCGTTGATGGCTGGTCTCTAACCAGGACTTGCGCGCCCGCCGAAACATGTGGTATAGTTACTGTGTTCTCGTTGAGATAGCGAGAACACAGTAACTATTTTTTTCGACAAGAAAGGCATATATCTATGACCCCTAACGCAACTTACCACGACATTGAGACCCTTTCGGGTCCCAGCCAGCTTGCCGCTATCACTAAGCTCACTGAGACTAACGCCCAGTACACTCTGAACAGTAACGTCGCCAAGTTCATTAAGGCGGCTACCACCTACGCAGACCTGTTCCAGAAGATTCAGGGCGACATGAGTAAGCTATCTCCCGAAGTTCAGGAGAAGGTTCAGGAGGTTGTCGCCCGAGTTCAGGGTGTGTAACCTATTCTTTCAGTGGTATAATTTGAACGGGCACCAGATGAATGGGTGCCCGTTCTTCCTATACCACTGAAAGACTTAAGAATTGTTTACGATTGCTCATCTATCAGACCTGCATCTAGGGTACCGCGATAACTCGTCTTTGAATCGCCTAGGCGAAGACCCCGCCGATGGGATGCTTATCCCGCTACGTGAGCTTGACGGCTACCTAGCATGGGAAGAAGCTATCGATGGCATTATCGCTGATGAAGTGGATGCCGTAGTTATTGCTGGCGATATTGGGCATGAGCCAAACCCATCCGACCGCGCTCGCCTGCATATGCGTCTTGGGTTGATGCGGCTCGCTGAGGCAGGAATCCCTGTCTACAACATTACGGGCAATCATGACGTGAACGACGTAAAGAGTGATGTTGCGTTCACGAGGAACTTGCACCTACCGCAAATGGGTATCTACTCTCACGCTAACCCCTACCAGCTGTACCACATTAACGATGATATTGCGCTACATATGGTGAGTCACCATATGTATACCGAAAGTGTAGATGTGATGAAGAAGGTCGAGCCGGTTAAGGGGGGCTATCAATATCCTTACGACGCACGGCTCACTCATTGACCCTTTATTGAAAGAGCGTATCCGCGTAAATGATACTGTGCGCGAGGTAGTTATCCCTGACTCGTTCCTTTATGCAGGTTGGGATGCGATGATGCTTGGGCATATTCATGAGCGCGGATTTGTTGGCGATGAGCATAGCGGCATCTTCTATAACGGCTCACTAATTAGGCGTGGCTTCGCTGATGCGAAGGGCGCGCTTGGGCGCGGCTATACGCTGTGGCATATTGCGCCGGACGGCTCTGTTACTCGCGAGATGAAGAACGTCCGTCAGCGCCCGCAGGAGGATTTGCCGCCTATCTATGCTGAAGGTCTTGACTCTGTGGCGCTCACTGAGGCTATTTTGGCGAATTTGCCGCCTGCTAGTGAGGGTCTTGAGTACGACCCTGCTAATGCACCTATCTTGCGTCAGCGCGTATTTGGGGCTACCCCTTCCATGTTTGCCGCGCGCGACCAGACTCTTATCGATGATGCGTCGAAGTTTGCGCTCTCTTATAACCTTGCGCCACGCGCGGCAAAAGAAGAGAAGGTACCTTCTGAAGCCGAGGTGAAAGATGATGCTGTAGACATCCCGCTCATTCAGGGTGGTGGTCTAGGTGCGGCTTACCACGCCTGGACGGAACGCTCAGAGACTCTGAATAGCATTGCTGACCCGGAAGCGCGTAAGCGAGCTACTGACCTTGCAGAGTCTTATCTGAAGCGTGGTGAAGAACGAGTTTTTGAGAAGAACGCATCACTATAAGGGGGTGCGTGAACCTACTATTTGATTGGAGAAATGTATGGAGAATTTCTATGAGCATCTGGCTAACGCTAAGACCGTTGCTGTTGCCGGAGACTGGCATATGAATACGGAGCGCGTGAATAAGGTGCTTACCTACGTGGAGAGTAAGGGCGTAGATGTCATTCTGCATGTGGGTGATTTTGGCTACTACCCGTCATTGCCTGGGTATGAAGAGTATGTTTCTATGATTACGAACCGCGCTAAGCTACATGATTATTTTGTGCTCTTCATTGACGGTAATCATGAGCAGTATGCTTCCTCTGGAACCCCAGCATATTCTAGCGATGCTGTCTTGACCCGCGCAGGTCTAAATGATTTGCGTGATACCGCGAATGAGGACGGCTTTGTCTTCATCACTCCCCGCGTGGTTTGGGCGACGCGAGGCGCTACTGCCCGCCTAGGTACCGCTGGCGGTAAGCGAGGCATGAGCTTCTTGGCTTGTGGCGGCGCTGGAAGTATCAATATTGAGTTTGAGCAGATGCGCCGTTATTGGTCTATCAACGAGCAGGTCACCACTGAAGATGTTCAGCGAGTTAAGGGCGGCGTAGAGCGCCTTGGAGGGGTCGTTGATATGATGCTGACACATGATGCGCCGCCGACTGCGCCAGTGCCTCAGAGCCGCATACAGAGCTCCCTGAGTAATGTTCCTGCTAGAGTGCTTGCCCGAGCGGAGCGGAGCCGCGCTAATATTGCAGATGCGGTTGTTGCCGCGAAGCCGCGCGTGCTTGTTCATGGTCACTGGCATGTACGCAATGACTCTAAGGACGTTGCAGTAAGCGCAACTGACGGCTCTGAGACCTTCATTGTTCCGCGCGTGCTTTCATTGCCCGACGAGTTTAGCCAGGCTAAGAATGTGGAGTTCTTCTCCACTGAGCAGTTTAGCTAGAGTAGTGGTAAGCTGGTACTAGCTCATAATTGAGATATGGCTAACAGGGGACTCGCGCCCCTCATTAGCTTCTTTTTGCCGCGCACAGGGAAGACGCTACACTCTTCTTTGTGCGCGGCGCAAAACATCTATCACGTTACTAGAAGGAGACATGAATATGTCTAAGTTCGAAATTCCCGCGCTTCCTCCGAAGATTCACCCTAGTGAAGAGTATGAGTCTCGCGCATTGCGCCAGTTTCATGATACGTTCGGACATCAGAATGGATTCACTAACCCTATCGATTTGGAAAGCGTCGAAGGTAAGCGTGAACTAGTTCGCCGCTACACCTTGCATGGTGAGGAGTCTGGGGAACTAACTGAAGGTATTTTCGGCAATCCGATGGCTCTGCTTTTTGAGGCTTGCCTTGACTTTATTGTTCAGGCGAAGTCTCTTGAGGAGCTTTCCATCAACAGGGAGGCTCTTGAGGATTCATTGAAGTCTGTCACCCCCTCTTCTCGACGCGGTGCTGGATGTTGCGGCTGAGTCCAGTGATGCGCAGAACAAGGAGGCTGTTAAGTCTGCTTTGATGCCTGCGTTTACGATTTTCAAGGCGGCACTGAATGCTATTGTTGGCGCGAAGCCCCTTGATGAGCTTCCTGTAGATAAGCTCGCTATCCTTGATGCGCTGGGTGACATCCGATACATTAACACTGGCACGTTTGTTGCTATGGGTGTACCGTTGGAGCATGTGAACCAGGAAATCCATGCGTCCAATATGACGAAGTTGGGTGCTGACGGCAAGCCTATCTACCGTGAGGATGGAAATTCTTAAAGGTGAGAACTTCGTCCCTCCGAATCTTGCCCCTGTATTTGAAGGTGGCAAGACTAAGCATATGGGAAGCTGGGTGACGAATGAAGAAGAAGGCTAATACTGAGGAAGCGCTTGTGGACATTTCTACAGGTGATGCGGTTGAAAGTTCCAGCGATGGGGTGAAGAAGACATTTAGAGACAGGTGCATTTCAGCGTTCCGCAGGCTCAGTAAGTGGCTTGTAGAGTTCTTAGAAGGCTCGTATGGGCGTTTCGCACTTCCCGCTGTTTCGGTTACGCTCTTCCTTTCGATTGTTTCATTCCGTATTCAGGGGTTGTCTTGGTGGGCTCCGTGGGTCTGGCTCGTGGTGTCTGCTGGGTTCCTGTTCGTGCTGAGCCGTTCCGTCGTCATTATTAAAGTTCTTGTGACACTAACCATTGTTGGTTATTGCATGGTGACGATGCATGATGTGGCGGTTTTCGCTTCGCCGTATAGTGGCTGGGAGTTCTTCGCTGGGTTCTCCCCACTGCTGGCTCTAGGAATTTCATACACCATCTCCTTGTTCGGAGTTTACGGGGTGTCTCGCTGGACGCATCAGCCGTGGGTGACCGTTCTCGCTACTACTGCTGGCGTTATCACGACGGCTTCTACGCTAAACCCGGCGCTTGGTGGCGGCGTTCTAATGCTTCTCTCTGTGGGCATTTCTTCTTTGTGGTATCGCTACGGCGTTAAGATGTTCTACTGGCGCGCGAAGATGCCTGTATTCGTACAGCCTAAGCATTTGGAGAAAAAAGTCAAGGAAGAAGCCGCGCTCCTAAATGAGGAACATAAGAGCAAGTACGACTCTGAATGGTACTACTACCCCTACACAGCACCCCGCAATGGTGCCCCAGCCCCGGTCTTTGTGGTGGGTCAAAGGGCGTACCTATTCTTCCCTGTCAAGATGGATACATCTTTCGTACTGGAGGAGAAGACTGGTCTTTTTGGGGATAAGGTAAAGTCTCGAAGACTTACCTACGCAGGGAAACCCGTTGAGCCGTGGCTCTTCGATAAGGTCATCTCCCGCACACCACCTGGCGTAATCCCTATCCTAATGGATGTAGGTAACACCTGCCCCGCAGACAAACGTAACATTACGCTGGCGATGCCAGATTCACCTCTCGACGCTCAAGGCAACCCTACTCGATACCTTGATGTTGGTATCGTCAATGGTAGCGCAGTGGGTAAGTCTGCAAAGGCTCTTCCCCTTGTTCAAATGGCAGAGCGAATCTACCAGGTGAAGCCGAAGCTTGATGAGAAGACTCAATCTCGGTTGCGTCGAACCAAAATTTAATACCCCTATTGCCTTGGTGCCGCACCACAGGCATGTGCTATTATGGCTAATGTTGGAAGACACGGTACCTCCTTGCTTCTAGTGTTAAGTGATTAAGTAGTGAATACGTGAGGGCACGTTCCATCATCTTTTGGAGCGTGCCCTCACGTTGCTACCTGACTAATTGAGGAATAATAACCATTGGTTTCCCCTGAATCTTTCGTAAACCTTCATACGCACTCAACCTACTCCACACTGGACGGCTTCTCTAGCGTCAGCGAGTACATTCAGCGTGCAGTTGATGCAGGTCAGACTGCTCTGGGTATCACTGACCACGGCAACATGCACGGCATCTACGAACTTGTGACGGGTTGCCAAAAGGCAGGTATCACCCCCGTACCCGGTTGCGAGTTCTACGTCGCACCGATTAACCCTGAAGGCGCTAAAGTGAAGACTCCCGTTTTCTACGGCGCGCCTGGGGCTGTTGGGGATGTGTCTGGCAGGGGCAACTATCTGCATTTGACGATGTGGGCTGTCAATGATGATGGTCTACGCAATATGTTCACGTTGCAGATGTTGGCGGCTTCTCCTGAGCATAAGCGCGGCGGGTACCCCCGTATCGATTTGGAGATGATGAGGGAATATTCGGCGGGCATTGTGGTATCTACTGGATGCCCCTCTGGTGAGATTTCTACCCGTTTCCGTTTGGGGCAGGATGCTGAGGCTTATTCCTATGCTCAGGCTCTTATCAACATTTATGGTGTCGAGAACGTCTTCGTAGAGGTTATGAACCATTCAATGTCTTCAGATTTGGAGCGTTCCTTGCTGGTGAAGCAGGTAGCGCTCGCTAAGGATTTGGGGTTGCGCCTGCTGGCAACTAACGATTGCCATTATGCGTTACCTCAGGATGCACCCCACCATGAGGAGATGCTTGCTATCGGCACAGGTTCAACAATGAACGACTTACCGAAGGAACAGGGTGGGCGCAGGTTCTGCTTCGACGGCGACCAGTACTACCTCAAGAGCGCAGACGAGATGATGCGCCTTTTCCCGGATGCGGAGTACCCAGGTGCAGTGACCAATACGGCTGAGCTTGCGGGCAAAGTGGAAGGATTCTCGCTGTTTGAGTACAGGTCTGATTTGCGTCCTGTGCCACTCATCCCGGCGGACGAGACCGAGGAAAGCTACTTGCGTAGGACAGTTACGTCGCTCGCTTATGAGCAGTTCCACCATGACAGGGATAAGTATTCTCTGGTGTTGGAGCGTGCTAAGAAAGAGCTTGATGCTCTAGCCTCCGCAAACTATTGTGGATACATGGTTATCGTGGCTGAATACGTGAATTGGTTCCGTGAATCGTTCAGTGTCCGTAATGCGGCTGATGAGATTGTGATGAGTGCGGTAGGTATCGCTCGTGGCTCTGCTGGCGGCTCTATCGTCGCTTATCTGCTGGGCATTACTGACATTGACCCTATCGAGTTCGGCTTGTTCTTTGAACGTTTCATCTCAGCAGGTCGTGTAGACCAGGCAGAGCTGAGGTTTGGAGATGAAAGCTCTGCCGTTTTGCCTGTCTCCGAGAAAGTTAAAGTACTGACGGATGACGGCGCAGAGCTGGAGAAGTATATTCACCAGGTACTTCCCGGCGATTGGGTTCTCCTAGAGCCCGGTACGACACTAGGTGACGTTATTTGTGAGACTTTGGATTAGTGAGGAAGATAGGTTATGACTGAAGAGATGCATGTAGCCCTAGGGGAAGAGACGTTGCCTTTGGAGCCAGTGGGCAACACTGGTGGCGTGATTGAACCTTTTAGCGACGAGACGGTTGCTGATGTTGAGGCGCTGGAACCTGCCGATGAGGTAGAAGAGCCTCAGGAGGGCGAGGAAGAGTACGTTGAGTTCCACCGTAAGTACCAGCCGCGAGTATGGGGTGACTTTGTTGGGCAGGAAGAGATTATTGCTCAGCTGAAGGAGGACATCATTAAGAATCGCCGCGTTCAGGGGCGTTTGCTTCGCGGTAAGCCTGGCGTGGGTAAGTCTAGTATTGTGAAGGTCTTCACTAAGGCTATGAACTGTACGGGTCGCCCTGCTGACTCGGCAGACCCTTGCTTGACTTGTGATGCTTGTCTTGCTTTTGATGCCTCCGCCAATGGTGGTATGAACCATTTCGTTGCCGCACTTAAGAGTGGCGTGGAGGATACTAGGCGTATCGTCAGTAACGGTTCAGTTAAGCAGATGCAGAAGGCTCCGTTCATCATCATTGATGAGTGTCATGCGCTGTCTGAGCCTGCATGGAACGCTTTCTTGCCGTACCTGGAAAATAAGGATAGTGCCGACTATGTGCCCATCTTTTTCTGCACTACGAAGATGAACGGCATCAAGGATGAGATTCTTACGCGAGTTCAGGAGTATAGGCTTAAGAATATCCCTGTAGCTACTTTGGAGAAGTATGTTCGCGACATTGCGGCGCGTGAGCATAAAGAAATCTCTGACTCGGGTGCGGCATGGTGTGCTAGGGCGGCAAAGGGCTCTGCACGTGGCGCGCTCAAGAAGCTTGAAGAGTACCTGCGCAACCCAGACATGTATAGTGGTACCGAATCGACGGCTACTAGCCTGTTGAGGTGCCTAATTTACGGCGATATTATTCGTATCCACGAGGCTCTGGAGGACGCGAAGGAACACGAGGCATCATTGCGTGATGGCACGGAGGAAGTTATGAGCCAGCTCCGCCATTACATCACCTGGGTTTACGGGGCAACGGTCAGTAACGCGGATTTGCCGTTTGCTGACTTGCCGAAACAGGACATTGGGTTGCAGGAGATGCGTCGGCATTTGCCGCCAGATATGGCGATGAAGCTCCTCAAGACTCTGGAGAGGTCTTTCCAGGGATTCTGGAATACCAGTGACGAGAACATTATCTTTGAGATTCTGTGGATTGATGTGACTATGCGTATGCGCTCGGTCATTACGGCTAAGCAGAGTCAGGCTAAGGCACCTCAGGGAGGCTAATTGTGGGTGTAGAGAAAAGAGTTGTTGAGGGTAAGGTGTACGTTCGCGTCACTAGCAATAAGGTTGTACACCCTGGTTCTCCACCGGACATTGACACTGACTTTCACACTGCGCATAGAGATGCCGCGTTTGAGCATGTTGCTCAGCTATATGGCGCTGACCACTCTGCAAGGTTGCCAACTAATCAGATGCTCAAGACGCGCGCGTCGATTAAAGACGGCGCGCGCGTCTACGGGGTGCCTCCCGCTCAGGCGAACTACGTGACAAGTCTCTTGCCGGATAGCCTCGGAATTACTTTCGCTAAGGTCTATGACCCTGATAGTGAAGAGTATGCTGGCTCTGCGCGTTTCCGCGAGGCTGTAGACACGCCGTTCTGGGAGAAACCAATTGGTTGTGCGAAAGCCCTTGAAGGTCGCATCCGTGGTCGTGGTGTCCATGCTTGTGGGTTGCTTATCTCGTCAAGCCCTCTGCATCACCATGTACCTGTCGATACGGCTAAGGATGGGTCTGTTGTTGCAGGGTTTGAGTATGGTGCGTGCGAAAGCATGGGGCTCATTAAGTTCGACTTTTTGGGGCTGGATACTGTCGATATTCTGTGTGATGCGGCACGTCTAGCAGTTCAGGCTGGGAAAGATGTCCCTGACTTCCGCAAGATGGTTCGAGAAAGCCGCTTTGATGATGCTGAGACGTTCCGACTGCTGGGTAAGGGTGATACGGTTGGTATCTTCCAGCTAGGTAATTCTGCTGTTGCTGACCTTTTCACAAAGTTCACCCCTAGCACGCTGGGCGACATTTCGGCTATTACGGCACTGTATCGTCCAGGGCCTATGAGTGCTGGTAGCCATATTCAGTATGTGGAGCGTCGAGCTGGTCGTGAGGAAGTGAAGCCAATTCACCCTGACTTCGTAGGTTCGGCTCTTGATGACATTCTTGCAGATACGAGTGGTCTTCTGGTCTATCAGGAGCAGGTTATGTCTATTGCTTCTCTGATTGCTGGGATGACTCCCCAAGAGGGTGATGATTTGCGTCGAGCGATTGGTAAGAAGAAGCATGACTTGATGCTGGCATATGCTGAGCGTTTCATCTCAGGCGGCGCGTCTAATGGCTTCAGCCGTGAGGCGATGCAGACGTTGTGGGATAGGATTCTTGGCTTTGCAGAGTATGGCTTCAATAAGTCGCACTCGGATGCGTATGCGGCGATGGCTTATCTTGCCCTGTATATGAAGGCGCATTATCCTGCGGAGTTCTATGCGGCGGCTATTGCTCGCAAGGTTACGATGGGGTCAGCAGGTCGAGACAAGGTTCAGGAGCTTATTGAGGACGCCCGGCGGCGCGGTGTGCGTTTGGATGTTCCTGACGTGAATTTCTCTAGTGCTGACATTGGGCTAAACGGTGAAGGTAATCTCGCTTTCGGGTTCTCTATGCTCAAGGGTGTAGGGTCGAAGGACGCTGAGGTTATCGTGTCTGAGCGTGAGCGTGGTGGACTTTATAGCGGCGTGAAGGACTTTGTTGTTCGCACGTTCAATGCCGGTAAGGTCACGAAGACTACCTATGAAGGTTTGGCGAAGGCGGGCGCATTTGATGTGTTCGGTGTTTCCCGTAAGGCTGTCCTTGAAGCTGTCCCTGGCTACTTGGATTTACTGCGTAAGGAGCGGGCTAAGCTAAACGTCAGGCATTGAAGGCGGCTAAAGAAGCAGGTGTCGAACTGTCTGCTGATGCTGAGCTGGTTACGGGGGAGTCGCTACCGGATGACGTTTCTCTCCCTGCGGAGGATTATCCCTTGGTTGAGAGGTTGAGGTATGAGGCTGAGGTTGCCGGTCAGTACATGACTGGTCACCCAATGGCTTCAATTCCTCAGCGTGTTCCGGTGATGCGTGTTTGTACTGTTGGTGAGCTATTGTCCTCTGAGCACCCGGTAAAGGGCGCTGTTGTTATGGCGGCGATTGTCGCACTAGAAGATAAGACCCATAAGAAGTTTGGGCGCAAGGTGCTGGCAACGCTAGATGACGGCACTGGTACTATCGCCGGGTATGTGTCTAATAGTTTGCTTGCGCGCGAGGATTTGTGGGTCTCTGAGCAGAATGTGAAGAGCGCCTTTCTCCAAGGTGTTACTGCTGATGCGGCAGATGTTGCCAGGGTGACCTCTGCGACGGTTAGGTCTAGTCCTAAACTGGAGCCTTATCAGGTGTATTCCTTGCATGTGAATTACACGCCCGCCCGGAAGATTGTTAATGATGAGGGGGAGGTCAGCTACCGCCCACCATACCTGAACATCTTGAACACTCGACAGGTTCCGCTTTCCGCATCAGGTGAGATGTGCGCTAGGCTTCGAGTAGATATTTCACGTAGTGGTTCCTTGGAGGAAGCTGTGGGTATGGTTCAGTCTACTGTTGGTGGGTTGGCTGTGGCTGATACGACGCGGAGGGTGCCGCTTAAAGTGGCGGTGTACGACTCGTCCAAACTGGGATGTGGTGTCGATTTGCCGAGTAAGTTCGCTTATGCGGCGGCTGAAGCCCCTTCTGAGGGGCGTTCATGGGCTGACGTTCCAGTTACCCCATTAGAAGCTTCTAGCGCCTCTATGGGTGATTTGGCGGACATGATGGACTATGTGGAAGTTCCTATCCATGTTCCTTTTGTGAACGCCACTAAGAACTCTTTGGTGAGATTGTTTGGCGAGGGTTCTTTCGATTGGGGTCATACCCGAGTCGCTTAAACCTTGCCTTTAATGTCGGGGTAATGGAATGTTGCAGATATATTCTTTGTAGCACTCCATTACCCCGACATTTTCTCTTACTATTTACACCTGATGAAAGCTGGTTTTAATGGCTATACGTCTTTCTAAACTTCGGGCTTCTACCGTCGTCCCTGTGCCACCACCGACATCTGTAGCAGGCGATGAAACAGAGGGAATTAACCCCGGCGACTTCCCTCTACTGGAAGATGCCCCTGCCCCTGAAGCGGAGCAAGATGCAACGCTAGAAGCGCCGGATGCTACCCCTGAGGCTGAAGCAGGTAATGCTATATTGGCGAGCCTGCAAGGTGATTCAGCTCAATTCGGTGTCTTTGATGATGAGCAAGTTGAGGATTACACCACCGAGGAAGAAGAGCCAGATGATTTAGAAGAAGCCTGGGACGACGATGACGGCTGGGACGAAGACGATGACTATTACGCAATGTCCCCTAGCGAGCGTGCCGCATCCGTCGTAGAGGAAAGCTTCAGCCCGGACGACGACTACTCCCCAGATACCGCTAAGGACGATGGTGCAGAGGGAGAAGATGACGATGACTACTTATCGCAAATCTACCGCGAACTATCCTCTGAAGCGGAAGAAACCTCTCATTCTGAGACTGATGCGGAAGACGAAGAAGGTGAAGAGGATGAAGAGGGCTGGGAAGACATCTTCGATGACGACTTTGAAGATGCGCCCGATAATGACCTAGACGAAACACCCCCTGATGACATTGCACGAGATGCAGATGGCGCATACGTACTCAAGGACGCAGATGGGGAATATTTTGGCTGGGCTGACACTTTCCTGCAAGACCTCAGCGAGAGCGAGGCGATGGAGAGTCTTCAGCCGGACGACTTCATCCGCTGGGAAGAGGTAAACGAGGGCATATCGGCTGATGATGACATTGCCGAACCTTTAGCGGATGAGCCAGAGGAAGAACCCTCAACTACTGCGCCACCTGAGCAAATAGGGGCAGATGATGCGGTGAAGGGGTCTTCCAAGGGGTCTAGTGGCGGCGTGAAGGCGTTCTTCTTGCGTGCATTGGATGCGGTTGCAGGTATCCTACAGAAGGGCGGAAAAATACCGCTCCTAGGCAGGCTCTTTAAGAAGTCAGTCCCCGGCACCCCAACTGGTCGCGGTATGGCAGGGGTAGCGTTGGCTATACTCGTTTCCTGCTAGGTGGTTTCATTAACGGTCAGATTACTGGCGATAGGGTCTTCAGCCCGTCTGGTTCTTCTAGTGTTGAGCTTGCAGATAATGGCAAGGTTACCGTTACGGGGGTGGCGCGTAAGGACGGCGGCTACTATGCTGTGCTCAAGAACGAAGGTAGTACGAATGCTCACCGTGTTTATGGGTCTGTACATGCTTCAGGTTCCGAGGCGTACAACCCTTTGAGCTGGTTCAATAAGGCAGACTTGGGTACTTGCACTTTCCGTGCTGATACAGTGAAGGCAGGGGCAGAGGTTCAGATACCCCTGAGCTGTGACGCTGACATGTCTGGTAAGGGCGCAATGTCCTTCACGGAGCTAACTATCGAGAGTGAGGAAGTATAGCCGATGCCAATTAGCTTTGAAGAGGCATTTGCCAAGTTTGAGAAGAGCCACGAAGAGCCGCAGGAAATAGACCCTGGGCTAGTGCCTAGTGAAAACCCTGAAATTTATGCGCCTCTATTGATGCCGCCGGAGGGATACTTTGACCACATTGGCGCAACGCGAGCACGTAAAGCGGAGGCGCGCGTAGAAGCGGTGGTTGAGCATCTTAAGAACATACCGGAGGATGCCGACTTGTCGAAGCCTGGCGCGAAGGCGGCGATTAGAACCTTCGGCGTACCCGCAACCAGCTTGTATAACACGTTAGAGTTTCCGCCTAAGACTTGGAAGAACTCACCGTCGAATACCGGCAAGATTAAAGCCGGTATTGAAGGTGAAGAGCTGACCGCCAAGGCTTTAGCGCAGTGGGCTGACGATAAGCCGGATGTGGTGATTTGTCATTCTGTGTCGATTCCCCGCAAAGAAGGTGATGATGTCAAGACCGAGATTGAAATTGTCCCCCTGAATGAGGAGTCGCCGGAGGAATTGGCGGAGGAGCAGAAGAGCATCAGCTCCCCGGACGAGGAGTTGGGTGTCGTGGATTCACCGGATACTGACCACGTGCTCGTGGTTGGTTCGCAGGTTTGGATTATCGACTCGAAAATGTGGAAAGCGGGGGTGGATTTGAATGACCCTCGTGCCGTATACTCATTTAAGAAGAAGAATCCTAAGACGAATAAGAGTAACTACTCTATCGTCGTGCCGGGGCAGAAGTACCCTAGGTATGTGCGTATGAAGCAGGCAATGTATCTCTGGCAGAAATACATTGGCGGCAAGAAGCGCGGGTATGTTCGCGGCATTGTGAACATACACCCTAAGGACGTGAAGAACCCTGAACATAATGGGATGAACCCGGATGAGCCAGAGTACATCCCTGGGGCGGTGAGGTTCTTGATGGTTGATGAGTGGCATGAGTCTGACTTTAAGCCTATTGACGCGCCGCGCTTCACTAAGATTCTGGACAAGTTCTATAGTGAGCTTCCTGAAAGCGAGAAGGGGTACATTGACGTTGGGCTAGTCACGCTGGTTGCCCGCACACCCGTGAAGAAGCGAACCCGCGCTAGTGAGTTCTTTGGGGACAAGCTGGCAGGCTTCCAATAACCCCGTTTCCCGCTATAGAAACTATGGACTGTGTTCACTATTTAAGGAGAAAACCTAATGAGTCTTTACTCGCCTATCCGCAATGAGGCTAACTACGAGAAGGTGCGCGGCTGGTTGCAGAAGAACTTCAGTTTCATTGCTGAAGGCTCCCCTGAGGGGTTCTTGCAGGCTTCCGCATGGATGGGCCTGCGCGGCAATCCTGACCTGAAGAAGAAGGACACCCTCATTTCGCAGGCTGTCCGCAAGGTTCCTAGCGCGTTCATTAACGTTGAATGGTCGAAGAGCACTTCGTCTTTCATCGTGAAGTCTTCTGACATGGTGCATGTGGAATCCATGCTTGAGGCTTTGGCTCTCGTTGAGGAGCAGGCTCGTCAGGTTCGCCTTATCCTTGAGCTTCAGGACATCTTGCGTGAGCATGAGCCTAGCTCCGCATGGTTCATCACTGAGGTTGATGAGGCGAAGGCTCAGGGCTTCGGTCAGAGCACTTCGAGCGCACAGTACCGCCTGTACACTGCTGGTGATTTGCCTGAGGGTGAAACTGATGTGACGAACGTTCCGCCTAAGCAGTTGGCTTCGCTGAGTAAGCCTGTTAAGGCTTATATTGATGCACTGGAGGCGTATAACCCTCAGCTTGTTCAGGAGGATACTCGCTTCGCGGGTCTGGTGGGGCGCTTTTTGGATGTTCCGCAGATTCTTGCGATTACTTTCCCCGCTTTGAATGAGAAGGTGAGCCTCGTCAGCTCCCTGCTTGACTAACCTAGACTTGAGGTGTGTGACGGCAGTACCTATTACTGCCGTCACACACCTTTTCGCACAATACACACAATAACTTTGAGGAGTACATTATGACTTCATCTTCTCTCCGTTCTAACTGTGGCGACTGCACTACCAGTGAATCTGTGCCTACGGTAACGGGCAACAATATCCTGGATAAGAACTTCGTCTACCAGCACATCATGTGCCCGGCAAACTGGGAGTTCTTGGGCATTGACCTCAAGAAGGTTGAGAAAGCTTCTTATGCGCCTGCATCTAAGCATGAACGTTTTGAGGTGTCTGAGGATGACCTTAAGGTGCTTAGGTTTGCGCTACAGACGATGATGGACCGTTACAAGATGATGGAGGAGTTCTCCGTACACGAATATAAGGATATTCCGGGGTCGGCTCTTCCAGATGGTAAGAACACTCGGCTTAGGTTGGAGTTGTCGCCTTCGACCGCGCAGGCGATAAGTAAGCCTAGCGTCGATGAGGTTGAGGAAGGGTCGAATGAGGCGGAGGCTATCCGCATCATTGGGTCTATTGCGCGTCTCGGGGCATCGGCAGAGATAGAGCTCATTTTGCCGATGGTGCCCTCACGCTATAGCTTTGCTGACCCGCAATCTGACGAAGATACTTTTTAAGGAGTACAGTATGTCTTCGGCTTATATGGAAGATAACTGCGCAAGTCGTAATATTCACTTGGAGGCACGCCCTTACCCCGCCGCCGGGGAACCGCCGCTCAATTTCTATTTGCTAGTTAATAGGGAGGCGTGGCGACGTTTTCTAGGGAATGACCTTGGCAACGGCTGGGGGTATACTCGTCTCCTGCCTTCCGGGGAGGATATTCCTTACATGCCTGCATCTGAGCGTAAGTTCCGTGTGCTTGAGAGTGAGCTTGAGTTGCTTCGCTTCGTAGAAGAGACAATCTTCCAGCGCTACATAATAATGGAATCTAATGCTGTGGCTCGTTGGAGCGATGTCCCTGCGTCAGCTATTGCGAACGGCAAACATACTCGACTTAGGGTGGTATTGCCACGTGCCCTTTGGGATGTCGCTCCGGTTGTCGAGTCTGACTTTGAAGAAGGTTCGCTAGAGGCGGAAGCTGTCCGCGTTATCGGTAATATTACTCGTCTTGGTACAGCGGCGGGAGTAGAGCTTATCTTCGACTCCTAACGGTCTTCCTGTTGGGAACGCTGGCTATTTAGCTACACATCTTTGCTATGGGTGTGGTGGCGGTGTTTTGCCGTCGCCACACCCATTTTTGTTTGCCTTCTTCCTCTGCTTGGCTCTACAGCTGGCTTCGTATTGTGAATCGTTTGGAAGTTTCGGGGTGTGGTGTGAACTGATTTGAAGATTATTGCGCACCTAAGCTTGGCGGAGGTTTTATGCAGATAGCCAGTATTGAAGAAGTTGAGCCAGTACCGTCGAGATGCTTTGTCGTAGGTTCTAAGAAGAAGCTGTATCGCTCTGGTGGCGACGATGGTGTGTCTATTGTTACGCACAACAGTGTCCTTCAGAGGAACTTTGTTTTCCAGTGTATTATGCGCCCGGATGCTTGGCGCTTCTTGGGTATTGACCTCAAGAAGGTTGAACTTTCGGTCTACCGCCCGTATGTGCCTGTGGTGTTGGGTATCGCTACCACGTTGGAAGATGCGCTGACGGTTCTTAGGTTTGCGCAACAGACCATGATGCAACGTTATGAGTTGATGGAGCGTCATGGTGTTCAGAACTACATTGACTTGCCAGAACTTGAAGATGGTGGCTCTCGTCAGCGTGTGATGGTGATGGTCGATGAGGCGGCTGAGCTTCTTTCGCCTACTGGCGTTAAGACTGATGAGGGTAAGGCAGATGACCTTCTTAAGGGTGAAGCGCTTACTCTTATCGGTTCTATTGCGCGTCTTGGTCGTGCGGCTGGTGTTCACCTTGTTCTGGCTATGCAGAGACCGGATGCGAAGATTATCTCTGGTGAAATTCGTTCGAACTTTATGTGCCGTATTGCGGCGGGTGTCTTGACTTCGGCGGCTAGTGCTATGACGTTGGAGTCTGGTGCTGGCACGATGATTGACCCGAACGTTAAGGGTAGAGGTATGGTTTACCTTAACGGTAAGCTGTATGACTTCCAGGGCTTCTTTGCCGCGCCGGAGTTTATCGATAACTGGCTGAGCCAGAACGCCCAGAACGCAGATGCCCACAATGTTACTCAGGAAGTCGTGGACGGACAGACGATTGTTCACACTGGCGAAACTGACGCTGAGGGTAACGCTCAGACCCTTGTCTTCGGTGAGAAGGTTGATGAAGATGAGGTTGTCATGTCTGAATGGGGCGAGGACATGGAGTACATTAGTGAGCATGGTTCTCGTGGTATGGAGTAGTAGCCGCTGAGGTGTTCCGACTGCTACGGTAAGATGCAGAATTGGTGAGGCACCCTGTCAAGAATAGTTTCTTGGCAGGGTGCCTCACCAATTGCTTTATGGCTTATTCGCTGTGTTAGAGCGACTGCTGGGCTTGTCGAATAGCTTCAACAGCTGTTGCTTCGTCGTATCCACGGCGGGCAAGCTTCCCTAGTATCCTCTGGATAGCTTTATCGGGTTGCCATTCTGCCTGACCTTCGCTCTTCTTGAGCTCCTGGTTGAGGAACTTCGCGGCGAGGTTTACGACGTTCTCAGCGTCTACCTCTTGGGCATTCAGCGCTTCAGAGACTTCCTCAATGATACTTGGAGGGACACCTTCGGAGGCGAGCCTCATTGAGGTGTGTAGAGATGACTTGCCTTTCCTCTGGTCACTGTAGAAGGCTTCCTCAGCGTAGCGTCTATCGTCAAGGTACCCTTCGGAGGTGAGGTCTTCCACGACACTGATAATTGTTTCGGGGTCTGTGCCTAGCGCGTCCAGCTGTTCGATGATGCTCTGTGTGGGTGCGTCCTTCTTGGAGAGCTTCTTTCGGATGCGTTCGATGTCAATTTCTTGCAGTGTCATGGGTTTCCCTTTTCTCTTTCGTGGTGGAGGCTGTAGCGAAGCGCGCTACAGGTAAAGAATGACCTTAATTGGTATATCTATCTTTACCTGTAGCGCGCTTAAGCTGTTGCGAGGATACGCTAGTCGATGTCGAGGAATCCCTCAGTAAATCCTTCTTCCGGCGTATCTGCTACAGCGGAGTTTGCGTGGGCGGGGGGGGAGTGTAGGTATCCGGGTGGTAGTCGATGACTGGCTCTTCGAACTGGCGGGCGTATAGCACATAGTCTTGGTCTGGGAGAATTTTAGCGGCGACCTGATTGCCAATCTCCAGTAGAGTCTCGTAGTTCTCAGGCTTAGAGAGCTCTTTGATGAAGTTAGACCTTGCGTTAATGTTCAGGATGGGGTCGTTTGAGTTGGGCGGGTACCTGAACCATGCACCGCCCTTCTTCACGATGTTGTATTCAACGGCAAGGTCAGCGATGCTGGAGATGGCTGATACGCCTTCGCCATACATGATGTCGAACTCTGCCTGCTTGAACGGCGGAGCCATCTTGTTCTTCACAATCTTGGCGCGGGTACGGTTACCGATGGGGTTTGCGCCGTCCTTGAGGGTTTCAATGCGGCGGATGTCGATTCGGACAGATGCATAGAACTTCAGTGCCTTACCGCCGGTGGTGGTTTCGGGTGAGCCGAAGAACACGCCGATTTTCTCGCGTAGCTGGTTGATGAAGATTGCGGTGGTGCCGGTTGCGTTGAGGCGACCAGTAATCTTGCGTAGTGCCTGGCTCATGAGGCGCGCCTGTAGACCGACGTGCGAGTCGCCCATATCACCTTCGATTTCGGCGCGGGGGACGAGGGCGGCTACGGAGTCGAGGACAACGATTTCCACTGCGCCGGAGCCGACGAGCATGTCCATGATTTCCAAAGCCTGCTCGCCAGTGTCAGGCTGGGAGACGAGGAGGTTGTCGATGTCTACACCTAGCTTTGCGGCGTAGATGGGGTCAAGTGCGTGCTCTGCGTCGATGAACGCCGCTACGCCGCCTGCTTTCTGGACGTTGGCGATTGCTTGGAGTGCAACGGTGGTCTTACCGGAGGATTCAGGACCGTAAATTTCGATAACTCGTCCCTTGGGGATGCCGAGCAATACCTAGTGCCGCGTCAAGTGATGGTGCGCCGGTGCTAATAGCTTCGACACGGTTTACGTTCTGGTCGAGACGCATAATAGCGCCCTTGCCGTAGCTCTTCTCAATCTGCCCCATGACAGCTTCAAGGGCTTTATTTCTGCCTTCGCCGGGTTCCTGCTTGGTGGGGGCGGTGGTGTGCTTGGGTGCCTTTGCCATATGGAGTGGGTTCCTTTCGTGAGGTTGCTTTGTCGTGCTTTCTGCCGCTAACTCCTAGGGTGATGCCGTGAGGTGTTAGCGGGTTTAACGCACATATCAATTGTACCACCGTGGCACCACTGAGTGCACCTTTTTAGGGGCTCTTTCTGCGTGTTCGAGCTATACTTCTTGCATGAGTGTAACTGATAGTAAAGATGCCCTTCCTGTTGGTAGGGTTACGTGGCGAGAGATTTTGTTTCCGTGGATGCACCAGTCGTATTGGGGTGCTTCTTGGATGCTAGTGTTGTCGTTGCATGTGGCGGCAACTTTGGGTGTTTTGGCGGGCTGTTTCTCTGTGGCTTACCCTGGTGGGTCTGATGGTATTGCGCTTGTGGTGTATGCCGCGTGTTTCGCGCTAGTAGGCGTTGCGCATGTCTTGGCGCATAATTCTACGTTTATTAGGGAGTATACGCTGAGGGATGACCATGATTTCCGGTGGTTCGATTTCAGTGTCCGCAATGTTGCACTGGGTGTTCTTGCTGGGGCTGTAGCTTTGGGTGTGGCATGGCTTGGGATGAGTTTGTTTTATTGGGTTCATCCTGAGCTTGCGGGGACACCTTCTCCGAGTACGGCTTCTCTGCTGGCTTTGGCGATTCCAGTTCAGATGCTCATACTCGTAGTGGTTGGCCCACTCCTTGAGGAGATAGTGTGGCGCGGGTACATATTGAAGGGTCTCGTCTCAGTGGGAGCTTCGGCAGTGTTCGCGGTTCTTACGCAGGGGTTGCTGTTTGCCGCAATGCATTTCGATTTAGCTTCTAGTTTGACGCTAGTGGATTTGGCGAAGTTCTGGGTGCTTGCATTCATCGGCATTCTTTTCGGCATTGCTCGCTGGTTCTCTGGCTCGCTGGTTCCTAGTCTGGTGGCGCATATGTTATATAACCTTGCTAGTGCTTTGGTGATATTGACTGCGTGACCTTAAATTGGTTTGTTGGTATAATGGGTTCAGTACTTTATGGGTGCTGAGCCCATTATCTTTATTTGGAGTTTATTGTATGCTATCTGATTCTCAGGGTAGGGTTTTGAAGTTTGTGGCTGACCGCCCGCCGCTGGCAACTCAGTTGGGTGATTCACTATTGAGTGGGCGGGCATTGTCTCAGGCTGAGCTTTCTGCACCTTTGCCGTCGCTGTTTGCACCGGGGGTGGGCGGTTGTTCGTCGCCGCGTGATGTTTTGAGGTCTAATTTGTTGCGCCGTCTGGAGGTGCTTGTGCGCGCGTCAGGTGCCAGTAACCCTGCCCCTGCTGTTTCGCCTGAGGTGGGGGAGGTGAAGGCTGTGATGACTCGTGACGCTTTGGTGATTGAGGATGCTGACTTGTTGAGGCGTTTGGCTAATGCGAAGCTGTCTCCGTCGCTTGTCATGTCGCTGTATGGCTGTTTGGGTAGCTTCGCGGTGAAGCGCTTCTCATGGGCTTTCGGTTTGGACACTGATTCTGCTGAGATGAAGCGTGGTAGTGCTTTCCATGAGGTGTTTGAGAAGCTGATGGCGCTTCCTGCTGAGGAGCGCACTGCTGAGCGGGCTAAGAAGTTTGCTGAGGAAGTGCTTTCTAGTCGGAAGTATGAGCTTATTTCAGGTGACCCTGAGCAGATTAAGTGGCTTTCTGAGACGGTGGAGAAGGCGTTTAGTTTCCGCCGCCCTGGGCAGTCTCCTGAGTCTCCGGCTGATACGGTTCTCTTTGAAATGCCTGATGGGAAGCTTCCGTTGGAGGTTCCCATTTCTGGTTCGATTGGTGGCGCTAAGCGAGAGACTTTCGGTATCATTGACCGTATTGCGGTTGCCCCGGATGGGTCTGTTGTTGTGCAGGATTATAAGACTGGTTCGAAGATGAAGCCCTATAACCTGTCTATCACTAAGCGTTCTGGTAAGAATGCGGGTAAGACTATTCCGCGTCTTCCTGAGGTCACTGTGTCGCGTGAGGGTTTGGAGTCTTGGAGTATCCCTGATGGTTTCCGTGAGGCTTTTCAGCAGTACAGCTATTTGGTTCTTGCTGAGCAGAACGGGCTGGGCGCTACTCAGGCTGAGTTGCTGTTCCCCGCTGTGGATGATGCGTTGAATGTTGCGCCGGTTCCTCCGTTGCTTTCTTCGGTGGAAAACCCTTCAGATGAGGCTGTTGCTTTTGATGCGTGGGTGAAGGAGGCGTATTCTACGGCTGATGAGAAGGTGGATGAGCTGGCTTCTTCGGGGGTATTCCCGTTTGCGCCGTCGTTCCTCTGCTCGTGGTATCCTTTGGCGAAGATGTGCCCTCAGTTCCAGCCGCATAGCGGTAAGGGTGCGGAGGTTGCCGCTGGTCAGCCGGACTTCGTTCCTCATATCGCACCTTTGACTGCCGACTAAACGGCGACTTTACTTAGCTATAAGCATCACAGGAGGTTTTAACATGCACCCTATTGACGACTTTATCGCAGAATATTCTAGCTCTGCGGGGTTTACCTACATCAATGGCAAGCTTTATGACCATGCCGGTTTCTATGCTTCGCCGGAGTTTATCGATAGCTGGCTTGACAGTAGCGGCTACCCCGCTACTGTCACCTCGTAAGCCACCGCCCGCTATATAGGTTCTATAACCTTTACCTGTAGGTGCTCGATGCGTCTTCGGGTGGGGTTTCGTTTTTGCTAATGCTTACCCGACTAAATGGAGGTTTTGTTTTGGGTATTTCTAAGAAGGCTGGCGCTACGGTTGCTTTGGCTGTTATTGCGGGTTCTCCGCTGGCTCCGTTGATTGCTGATGAGCTTGATGCTACCCCACCGGCGGCTGTTGCTCCGGCGGCTGAGTCTGAGACTGCTGGCGCTGTTGCTGGTGGGGCGCTCGCCCCGTATGCCGCTGAGACTGACGGTGGCGTGGTTTATTCTTCGGCGCTGGACGCTCGTTTCCGTATAGAGAGGGCGCAGGCTTCCTCAGGTAGCGCGTATACGGATATTGTCCTAGTGAATACGTCGGACACAGTAAGTAATCACACGTGGGTCTCTCTGGATAGCCTGAGGGGTAACCTGCCTGAGGGTGCAACGTTTGGTTCGACTTCAGGTGCTAACTCTGGCGAGATTGCTAAGGGTTCTGCTTTGGTTGAGAGCAATATTGCTCCTGCCGAGCTGGTAGAGGCGGATAAGGATTACTGGTATGTTCCGAATCTAATTTCTGGCGGCGAGGCGCGTCTGAGCGTTGTGCAGGATGTTGCTCCCGCTCCCGCTCCTACTCCCGAGCCCACGCCGGAGCCAACCCCTGAACCTACCCCTGAGAAGACTGAGGAACCTACTCCTACTCCTTCGCCTGAGACCCCTCAGCCGTCGGATGATGCTACTACCCCTGCTCCTGACTCTACCCCCGCCCCTGTAGAGGAGAAGAAGTCTGAGAGTACGGCTCCTGTGGTGAGTGCTGAGGAAGTGTCTGCTAAGGCGAATGCTGTCTATAAGGCTCCCGCGCCGCTGGCTGTTCCTGACGATAACGCTACTCGCCATGATGCCGATGGTCGTGTGGTGAGTACTGCGCAGGTGAAGGATATTAAGACTGACGTGCAGACTGGTAACACTGTTACCACGTTTGAGGATGGTGGCGCTGTGACTACTACTTCCTCGGGTGAGGTTGTTGAGAGTACTTTGGGTTCGACGGTGACGACTACTGGTGAGCCGGTTGTTTCTGCCGCTCCTAAGGTTACGGTGTCTAATGCGAGCGCAACTTCTCCTACCGCTAAGTCTTCCACTTCGGGGGTGAATACTGTGAAGGGTCAGACTTTGCGTACTGGTGCCGCTGGTGTCGCTAATCTACCTGTGACGGGTATTACTCCTGCGGCTATTCCGCTGGGTTTGGCTGGCGGTTCACTGGTTCTGGCTGGTACTCTTATGGGTGTTTCTAAGCTGAAGAACCGTAAGCGTGACTAGTTGTTTTGGTGAAGCACCTGCTTCCTTCGCTTAGTTGAGTGACAGGAAGCAGGTGCTTTCTTTGTTGGTAGTACGCTGTTTTATGAGGTGATGAGAGTGAAAGATTTTCGTGCATGGCGAGTGAAGCCTGTTGAGGGTGAGGTTGCCGTTGATAAGGAAGCTGATGAGCAGAAGCCGGTGTGGTGGAAGCGTAAGTCTGTCGTTTCTTCGGCTATTGCTGGCTGTGTAGGGTCTGCGCTCTTCTTCACCGGGTGGGGTGTTCATTTGGGTGATGCTACCTATTTGACGCGCACTTATGGTGCTGTCGGGTCGGCGGCTGATGGGATGTACAGCGGCTTGGATGATTTCTTTGGAATTAAGGCTCAGATTAAGGGTGATGACGGGCATGGCGGTGTTGTCACCTATGCTGGCGCTGATAGTATGGGTGTCACTGACGGCGGTTTGTTGTATGCTCCGAAGCCTTCCGCTGAGTTTAAGAATGAGTCGTGCCCATTGTATCCGGCGGGCGTGAACGGGTCGTCTGCTGATGCCCCTAAGAGTGTTGGGAATAGGGTGGCTGGTTGGTGGGCTCCTTCGTTGAGGACGCGCACGCAGGTTGTTCAGGGTGCTCAGGTTACGCCCTCTGGTTTCAGTAACAATAATGTTACGTTGCCTGCCGCGCCGAATGGCATTTGGTATGCGTCTGGTTCCCCGTTAAGCTCTAATTCTGGCGCTTCAATCCTTGCTGGGCATATCAACCTTAATGATGGGTCTTTGTCGCCGTGGGGGTATCTGCATCGTCTTGATAAGTGTGCGCATATTTACATGAATGATGAGCATGGCGACCGCCACGAGTTTGTGGTAACTGGCATGTATCTTGTGAAGCAGGAAGACTTGGCATCTCATTCTGAGCTGTGGCGCAAGGATGGGGATAAGAAAGCTTACTTCATTACTTGTTCCGGCAGTTCGGTGGGAACTGATGGTACTCAGGAGGCTTCCTCAACGTTCCTTTTCAATTATGAGTTTAACCTTGTGGTTGAGGGTACCCCTGTTGATGGGTCTTACCCCAAGCCTACTCCGTCCCCGTCTGAGGGTGTTCGGAAGCCTGTTGTGACGGAAATTCCTGCTACGGTGACGGAGACGGCTACCCCGACTCCTCAGCCTACAGCATCTACCACCCCGGAGCCTGCACCCTCTACGGAAGCTGTAACGCCACCTGAGGCTGTCTCAGCTCCAGCGCCTGCTGTAACTACTAATCCGGCTGTTGCGCCGCCTGTGGAGGCTACACCGGCTGTTGCGGCAAATAATAACTCAGAGAAGAGCGTCAGCTCTAATAATTCTGCTGTAACTCCTATTAGTAGGGCGACGGCGGCTCCGGCTCCTGCCGCTACTCGCTCAACGTCTACAGCTACACCGAACAATAAGCCCTCTGCCACTGCTACTGCTACGGCGAAGCCCACGTCTAGCAGGAGCTCTAATAGGTAGTTTTCAGGCGAATAAGACCACCTAACGCTATGTCTTTAGAAAGTATCTCTTTAGACCGTTAGGTGGTTTTCTTTATGGCACACGAACAGATTGCTCTGCTTGATGCGAATGATAAGGTGGAGATTGCCCGGAAGCAGTTCGTGAAGAACCGTGACCCGCGTTGCCCTGTGGTGATGATTTACGACTGCTCTCGCTCTATGTTCATGGGCGATTACCCAATGATTGACGAGTTGAAGCGCGGTCATGAGCTGTTGCAGATGGAACTCTTGGAGGATGTAGTTGCTTCAGAGCGCGCAGATATGTCGTACATCATGTACGGTACTGACGTAGCGCCTGCCACGATGTTCGCCACCCCCGGTGAGTGTGATAGCGCCACTCAGGAGGAGGCTAAGTTCAATAAGCTTGACTTTAAGGATATGGGGTATACCTCTACGAATAAGGCTATCCTTGCGGCTGTTGATGCTATCGAGGAGAGGCTGAAGCATTACGGCAACAGCGTCCCCCATTACGCCCCTATGATTTTCCTTATCACTGATGGTCAGAGCAATGACGATAACGATGTGTACGACACGGATGTTACGATGCGTCAGGCGGCTATCTCCGCGCTTAGGGATAGGGTTGCGCCTAACGGCAAGTGGACGTTCATACCTATCTACATTTCGACGGGCTCCGATAAGTATGATGCTGAGATTCGAGAGTCGCTATCTATCTACCCCACTGCGCCTGTCCCGCCTGTGGCTTTGAACCCTGGGAATATGATTGAGTTCTTCAAGTGGGTTTCTGAGTCTATGCAGAAGCGTTCTGCGTCTCGTACTACGGAATCGGTGACCTTCCCGGATGCTTCTGGTTGGGTTATGCCAGGGGCATAAGGTATCCTCATCTTAAACTGTTTTTGGAGATTGATTTTGGAAGGCGTGGTCTGTGACTGATTCTTTCTGTACGACTGGTGTTTGATTTCGGGTAGGTCTGTCCCTAAGCCTGTATACCATGACAACGATACCAACCAGGACGCTTATGGTTCTTGGCATGATGAGGCTGGTCGAGCCGTTATTGTTACTTGTGACGGCGCTGGGTCTTTGCCGAAGTCCCGTGAAGGGGCTCGGCTAGTTGCTGACACGATTGTTTCTGAGGGGCGTTCTGTGCTGGAGCGTTTCACTCTTTCGGGTGAGAGTGAGGCTGATGCGCTGAAGCTACGTGAGGAGCTTTTGTCGGTATTGTCGGTTGCGATGAATACGGTGTGGGCGGCGAAGGATTCTGCCAAGATGGGTTGCACTGTTGCGGCGGCGCTTCTTTGCGAGGGGGTCTTTGCTTATGTGACGCTTGGTGATGCGTTCGTTCTCGTGGGCGATTATGCGGGTTCTCCCCCTAAGTATCAGTCGTATGTTGAGATGTGGGATGCCCCGAACATTACTACGTTTACTACGTCGGATGACCCGCGTGTGATTGCTTCTTGCGGTACTGATGCTACGTGGTGCATGGTTGCTTCGGATGGGATGAAGAATCCTTTGGTGAAGGCGGCTACGGCTGAGTCTGGTGAGGTTCTTGAGGATTCGTTGTTCCGTGAGGGGGTGGCGGGTGAGCCGCCTCTGTATTTGGTGCTTTTTTCGCCTACTCATACGGATGATTTCTTGGCGCATCTTGAGCGCGAGAAGTATTTGGATGATGATACGACGTTCGTTATGGCTGGTTGCTTGAATAAGCCGCCTGCGGGTGGCTTGAGTATGGTGGCTGAGTCTGATGAGTTCGTCATTGTTCCTGGCGACTATGGGTTTATTGACGGTTTCAGGTTGAAGCTGGACGATTAGTGTTTTTGGGGAGGGTGCCTGCCTGGTCTGCCTATCTGGTAGGCGGGGTGGGCACCCTTTGTTTTGTTTCTCGTATTTTGGAGTGATTTGTGGCTAACTATACTGTCCGTTTGGCGGATGGGAGTTCTTTCCCTGTCCGTTTGGAGGATTCACCGCTTGGGCGTGGTGGTGAAGGCTCTGTTTATGGGGTGGCTTCGGTAGGTTCGTCTGCGTTGGGTTCTGCTGGCGATTTGGTGGGCAAGGTTTACCATCAGGACGAGAGTAAACGTGCGGCGCGTGAGGCTAAGTGCTTGGCGATGGTCAGTAGTGTCCCTCAGACGGATTCGATTGTGTGGAATTTGGGGAACCTTTATGATTCTGAGGGTAAGTTTGCGGGCTTCTTGATGAAGAAGCTTCAGATGGATGTTTACCGTAGTTTTATGGAGGTTGCTCACACTCGTCATAGGCGTAAGCGTTTCCCCCAATGGTCTGTCATGCACGCTTTGCTGATGGCAAGGAATCTTGCTGTGGCTATTGATGCTGTGCATACTGCCGGGCATATGGTTGGCGATGTGAATGAGTCTAATGTGTTGGTTGCGAAGGACGCTACTGTTCGCATTGTGGATGCTGATAGTGTTCAGATTAGCGAAGGGAGCACTGTTTACCCTTGTGTGGTTGGAAAGCCTGAGTTTACTGCGCCGGAGATTAGTAAAGGCAGTTATGCGGAGGAGCGTAACCGTCGTACTGTGGCTACGGACATGTATGCGTTCGTTGTGATGCTCTTTAATGCGTTGATGGGGCGTGCACATCCCACGGCTTGTAATTACAAAGGTGAGCATAAGGACGTGACCGAGCTTATCGACTTGGGGGTGTATCCGACTTTTGTTCCGAAGTTGCCGCGCGGGTTCTCGAAGCTTGACGACTTGGAGTATGAGGCTATCCCTAGTAGGGTTCATGCTTTGATTGGGGCTGGGCTTTCGGGAGACCCTGCGAAGCGACCCACGTTTGATGCTGTCATTGAGGTTTTTGATGGGCTGTTTGAACGGGATGCTGATGGTTATGTGAACTTGAAGCAGTGTTCTGTGTCGCCTCTGCACTGGTGGGATGTTCGAGATGGAGCGACTTGCCCTATGTGTCGTTTCGCTTCGCGTAACCCGGATGCGGACATTTGGGGTGAGGATAAGTCTGCTGAGGATATGTCAGCTATTCTCGCGAAGGCTGGGAAGAAGAAAGCTAAGCGTGAGTCCAAGGCGAAGAAGGCGACTCCTGGTGTACAGCCGCCTAGCTTGATGTCTGTTCTTGGGAATAAGAAGACGGTAGCGCCGCCGGTAATCGTTGGTCAGGGTACGCAGGGTCAGGCTTATCAGGGTGCTACACCTCAGCAGGGTAATACTGCGGCTGGGCAGGGTGCATCTGCTGATGGCGGCAGGTTGCCTGGTGAGCCGCCTGAATTGGAGAAGATTTCGGGCAGGTTGGCGGTTGTGGATAGTGATGGCGCTTCGATGCCTCGCCCGCCCATCATGGAGCTTGTGAAGGGTGGTTCATATGCTATTGCGTTTGATGCTCTGTCTGCTGAGAATCCTCGTTCGATGCCGTGGGTTTCTAGTTATAGGGCTGTGCCTATCTGGTGGGTCTCGCTCTTAGCTTCTTTGATTGTTGCTTTGGGTTGGTGGTTTGCCGCGCCTAGCATCACCACCTGGGCTGTAACTTCGCTGTTCCCTGAAGGGGTGCCTGAGCATATGACTGCTGTTGTCGTGGGCTTTAGGGGTATCATTTGGGGGCTTCCTTGTTCTGCTTTGCTGGTGAGGTTTCTGAGTGGGTTGTGGCTGTGGTGGAAGCGTGCGCGTGAGGTGAAGTCTCATGGGTATGGGGCGGTGGCTTTTGAGTCGCCTGTCCAGACCGTTTTGGGTGTGGTGATGACTTCGCTGGTCTCTGGTGTACTTATCCCTGTATTCTTGCTGATTAGCGTGCTTTCCAAGCTGGTTTATGCGATAATTGAGGGAGTATTTTCTTCTAGCAAGACCTCGTAGATACCGGCGGTTGGTGAATGTCCCGTTGTCTGTAAATGTGGGGGCTTGTTTGGAAGTTGCCATAACGCATTATTAAAGACATTGAGGAGATTCCATATGCGCACTAAGTCTCAGCGTGAGTTGCAGGTGAAGACCCTTCCTGCGCCGATTGCTTGCACATTTCGGGGGCTAAGCCGATGTATTTGCCGCCTCAGCAGGCGGTCGCTGGCTTCAGCATTGGGCGGGATGAGGTTCTTGCCACACTAACCCGTGGCGGTTACCTTGCGGGCGGTAAGACGACTGAGAAGATGAGCCGTTCTCAGATTGTTGCTTTTTGTGACCGCCAGCAGTTGTGGAACATGAAGGAGCTGTTGCGTGTTCTGCAAGTAAACTCGCCGGTGCATGTTAAGCGTATTCCAGTGAACCAGACCATTCCTGCGAATGTTAAGCCTGGCGTATTTGTGTTACCCCATATGATTGCACCTTATTTTCACTTGTCACCGGGGGCTTTTAGGGCGCTTATGGCTGATGGTGGTTGGTGGTTCCATATTGACCGTGAACAGCCGCGTGGCTCTCGGGAACGGAAGCTGGGGAAGCCGCGCCAGTGGGTTATTGACCGTGGCTTCGCTAAGAAGGTGCCTGTGAAGCTTCCTGATGGCTCTACGGCTCAGGTGTGGGCTGTGGACGCTTGGCATGTGATGAAGACGTTTGCTGGGCAGGTAGGTTCACCTGTTCCTCGTGAGCTTGTGAGGGTGCTCGATTTTAGGGTGGAGCCGCCGAAGCCCAATGTTAATGATTATGTGGAGATGTGTGTCCGTAAGATGCGGACGGCGTATTCCCGTAATGATGCGCAGGCTATGCTTCATGTCGCACGCTCTGCTAGGCTAAGGGGGCGTGAGTATGCTCGCGCTTTGGAGTCTGCTTGCGGGTTGCCCGCCGGTGCCTTCTCTGGCTCTGGTTGGGTGGACAAGGTTCCTGTTGGAGTATTGAGCTAGTATTGTTTTGCGATGGTTCCCTGGTGCTTTTAGGAGTGCCGGGGAACCATCGGCTTTTATGAAGGAGGTTTGTAGGTTAGATGTTTGGTGATGATGTTGTGATGGGCGCTGTACGTAGTGAGTATGAGCATATTGTTGAGGCGGTAGAGGCGGCTAGGCGTGCCTATTATGTGGATGACGCGCCGGTGATGTCGGATGCCGATTATGATGCCCTGTATCGCCGCCTGGAGGAATTTGAGGCGGCATACCCAACCCTGATAAGAGACGATTCACCTACTCGTCAGGTTGGAGGCGAGGTATCTTCGGCTTTTGCGCCGGTGAAGCACTCTTCACAGATGTATTCTTTGGAGGATGTCTTCTCGTTCGATGAGTTGAAGGGCTGGGTTCGCCGTGTAGAGTCCTCCCTTCCAGATAGCGCCGACCATATTTGGCTCACTGAGGTTAAAATTGATGGCTGGCGGTTAGCCTCACCTATCGTGACGGGGTGTTGGTGAGGGCGGCTACACGTGGCGATGGGGTGACCGGCGAAGATGTGACGCATAACGTCCGAACCATTGACTCTATCCCTCAGAGGTTGTCCGGCGATGGGCACCCTGCGTTCTTTGAAGTGCGTGGCGAGGTGTTCATTGCTTCCGGCGATTTTGTGAAGCTGAATGAGTCTATGGTTGCTTCGGGTAAGAATCCGTTTGCTAACCCTCGTAATGCCGCCGCCGGGTCGTTGAGGCAGAAAGATGCCTCAGTGACGGCGACTCGCCCTCTGAGTATGTTTGTTCATGGTGTCGGTAATTTGGGTGACCTTGGGGTTGAAACGCAGTCTGAGGCTTATCGGTTGCTTGCCTCGTGGGGGTTGCCGGTCAGCCCATATACTCGGACATTCAGTGGCTTTGATGATGTCATTGCGTATATTGAGGAGATGGGGGAGCGTCGCCATGACCTGTTGCATGAGATTGATGGGATTGTGGTGAAGGTGGACTCTTATGCGGCGCAGAGGTTACTGGGTCACACTTCGCGGGTTCCCCGCTGGGCTGTTGCGTACAAGTACCCGCCGGAAGAGGTTCACACTAAGCTTCTTGACATTAGAGTTGATGTTGGGCGTACTGGTCGTGTCACGCCGTATGCGGTGATGGAGCCGGTGTTCGTGTCTGGTTCCACGATTGAGCGGGCGACACTGCATAATCAGGATGTGGTGAAGGCTAAGGGCGTTCTGATTGGTGATACGGTGGTGTTGCGTAAGGCTGGGGATGTTATTCCTGAGGTTGTAGCGCCTGTTGTTGCCCTGCGTGATGGTTCAGAGCGTCCGTTCGTCATGCCTTCTACTTGCCCGTCTTGTGGCTCGGCGTTAGCGCCTGCTAAGGCGGGAGATGCGGATTTGAGATGCACTAACCCTCGTTCTTGCCCGGCGCAATTAACTGAGAGGCTGTGCTATGCGGCAAGTCGTTCAGCTTTGGACATTGATGCTTTGGGGTATGAGGCGGCTAAAGCTCTCACTAATCCGGGCGGCGGCGTGAAGCCTCTGTTGGACTCTGAGGCGAACCTGTTCAACCTTACGGTTGATGATTTGCGGAATGTTATGGTTCTACGTGAGCGGCGCGTAGGGGAGTCCACGGTAGTTGGGTTGGAGCCTTACTTCTTCACTAAGCCTACTCGCAGTAACCCGGTGTCTGTCCCTACGAAGAGTGCGTTGAATCTTATTGTTGAGTTGGGTAAGGCGAAGGAGCAACCGTTGTGGCGTGTTCTTGTTGCTTTGTCCATTAGGCATGTTGGTCCTACCGCCGCGCGTGCGCTTGCCGCCGAGTTCGGTTCGATGGGTGCGATACGTGAAGCCGGTAAGGGGAGGCTTTCCGCTGTGGATGGTGTTGGCGCTACGATTGCTGATTCAATCATTAGCTGGTTCGATGTGGATTGGCATAGGGAGATTGTTGATGCTTGGGCGGATGCTGGTGTGCGTATGGCAGATGAGCGTGACGAGTCTATCCCTCAGACTTTGGAGGGGCTAACGATTGTCGCTACTGGTTCGTTTGAGGGATTCACTCGCGATAGCATCAAGGACGCTATTATTAGTCGCGGCGGTAAGGCATCTAGTTCTGTGTCGAAGCGTACTAACTATGTGGTTGCGGGCGCTAATGCTGGCTCGAAGTTGGCTAAGGCTGAAGCTCTGGGGGTGCCTATTTTGTCTGAGGAGCAGTTCGTTTCACTAATGAATGAGGGCGCTCACTAGGCAGACGCGTGGCACACTGAAAAACTTGAACCTTCAAAGGCTGGGAGTTCCCTGTGAGCTCCCAGCCTTTGCTATATGTGTAAAGCTGGGTTGCCTCTAGCAGGTAACCTAGGTATCATGTTTTCTGGTAACCGCTTTGACTAGCAGTTACTCGTATCTTCACCACGTACCATTTGGTTAGATGGTGGGGGTACCCGGTTCTTCTTCACGCCCTCACGCCGGATGGTCACCTTAGTGTTAGCTGAGAGCACACGCTTTGCGGCTTACACAGTTCGAAGGTGATTTTGATGGGGTGATGAGCCGCCCACGAAGCTGAACTAGAAACTTAGCCCACTTTAACAAAGAGGGGCGGGCGGAGGCGCGTTTGAGCCCTGGGGACGGGGCGAGCGAGGGCACCCCTAAGGAGTATTATGAAGAACACTTCCATTCGTCGTACCGCTGTAGCTCTTGCACTTGGTGGTCTTTCCGTTGGGGCACTTGCGGTTCCTTCGGCTAATGCCGCTGACCTTGCTACGTGGGAAAAGCTCGCTCAGTGTGAGTCGGGTGGCAACTGGTCTATCAATACTGGTAACGGCTTCTATGGCGGCTTGCAGTTCACTCAGCAGTCTTGGAATGGCGTTGGTATGAGCGGTTCTCCGCACACCGCTTCCAAGGAGGCTCAGATTGAAGCTGGTGAGCGTCTTCTAGCTTTGCAGGGTTGGGGCGCATAGCCCGCTTGTACTGCCAAGTACGGTTTGTCTGGCGCGGCAACCCCAACCTACACTAACTCTGGCGCAGTTCAGTCTGCTCCGGCGGCTACTACTTCTACGGTAGTTGCTCCTCAGAGCACTGTGCAGACTCCGGTAGCTCCGGCTCCCGCCGCCGCCCCGGTAGCGCCTGCTGTGGTTGCTCCAGTTGCGCCTGCAACTGTTGAAGCTCCCGCTGTTTCGGCAGATGCGGCTTCCGCTGTCGCTGTTGAGTCTGCTCCGGTCACTCCTGTTGTCACTGAGGCTCCGGCTCCTGCCGTTGCCCCTGTGAAGGCTCCGGTTGCGGCTTCTTCCACGTACCAGGTTGTTGCTGGTGATACGCTATCGCTCATTGCAAGCCGTTTGGGTGTTGCAGGCGGCTATCAGGCTATTGCGGATGCTAATGTGGATGTGATTTACGATGTGAATCTTATTTTTCCGGGTCAGGTCTTGACCATTCCGGGAAGCTAGTGTAGAATAATAATTACACAGCTGACAATAGCTTAACTATTGTTTGGGTAGGGGTTGAGTGCCCCGCCTTCTCACAGCTTACGCCCTCAAGCCTTCCTAAGGTTTGGGGGCGTAAGTGTTTCTCCAGTCTGAGCTGAGCTATCTTTCAGTATGCGGCTCAACAGAAAACCCCACCCACGTATAGAAAGCGTGGGTGGGGTTTTCTGTGCCTCTGCCTAGTAATTGAGGATGGGGTACTCGTCGTCAGGCTCAGGAGCGGGGTTCATAATGCTATCCAGTATGGGCTTCCTGTCCTTCGAGCCGTTAATCCACTTCAGGATAGCGGCGCGTGCTTCCGCTTCTTCTTCGTTAGCCACAGGCGGTAGGGATGCCTCATCGATGACTTCAGCCTCTAGCGGGTCGGCATTGAAGTTAGCGAGGTAGCCGTCGAGGGTTTCTTCCGCGTCTACGTAGGTGTAGTGTGCGTCCACCTTGTCCCAGGGCGCGAGGGATTCAGCGACGTGCTTGGGCATGTTGGAGCAAACCTTTCGCTTCTTGGGTGCGGCAGGCTCAGCTACCGGCGCAGACTCTTCCTTTTTCGACTCAGGGCGCGGAGGAATGGCTTCTGCTACCTGAGTTACGGGTGCAGGAGTCGCTACAGGAGCAACAACCGGGGCGGGCGCGGGGGTACAGGGAGCTTCGGTGGGGGTGACCGGGCGGTCTCCACGGATGTTGGAGATAGTGCGCTTGATGTCCTTGCTGAAGTCTTCGGTGAGGAGGACGCGGCAGTAGTATTCGTCGCCCTTGGTGTATCGGCTACCGGCGTTCAGGTAGGTGTAGCCGCCGGAGGGGAGCTTCACGCGGACAGGGGGGAACTTTACGCCCTTCTTCCACTGCTCATAGTTGTTTACGGGCACGGCTCCTGCCTGTAGCGCGTCAGAGTATGCGTAGTACTCGGGGGTGTCTACGTCAAGGGTGATGATGCAGTCTTCGTTCATGTACTGCTTGAGGAAGTTCTCATCGAGAAGGTCGAAAGTGTTCACGGCGGAGTTCTTCACCAGCGCTTCGGACATGTAGACGGGTGAGGGTGCGCCAAAGTTGCTGTCCTTACGCTTAGCGGCGGCAGTCTTCGGGGTCTGCTCACTATTGCGGTGCGGTAGACCGTCAGCGGCTACATGCGGCTCCTGGATAGCCTTTTCGGTGGTAGTAGTGTCTTCGGTTACCTTCGGGGTCTGGATTGCGCGAGAGGGGCGTACAGGGGTGGACGCTTTCTTCGGGGTGTCCATCAGCGCAGGCTGGTTCTTAATAGACGCTTCAACATACGCCTGCCAGCTGTTCACCTTCTTGAGGTTGCCGTTGCGCGCGGAAGCGGCGTACCTGTCGATAACAGTATCAACAATACGCTCCCACTCTTCACTAATTGCAGGCAAGTAAATGCCCAGCTTACCGCTCATCTTGGTAGAGAGCAGGTCAAGGTCTACAGCACGGTAAATGTTACCCTTGCGGGGTGCACGGATAGGGATAAGAACCTGCTCACCCTTAGCGGCAGACTCATTCAAAGTCTCCCTCTGAACATCGCCACGCACCTGCTTAGAGAGCGTATCACCCACCTTCACGGTGTGAGGGCGCACAACCTTCAACGCAGAGCGGTACGCCTGAATCATGAAACCAGAGAAACCACGCTTACCCTTACCGCCAACAAGAGAAACAACATCCTCAGAGCCTTCCAACACGAACAGCGAACGCACAGCATTCACCGCATTACGGTACACACTATGCATCTTATGCACAGAGGAAGAGAACACGGCGAACTGACGCGCCAGATGCGACCAAGCAACCCAAGCCTTACCACCCTTAGAAGAGCCACGCATAGCAGAAGCTCGCGCCAAGACTAGAGCCAAAACATCCAATGCCACAGCAGAAGAACGCACAACTCGGCTACCCCACATAGACGCAGGGATAGCCACAACATTGCTACCGCTCACGTAATCAAAGAACTCATCCGAAACACGTACCACAGCGAACCCAGAGTCGTTACCCTCCAAGCTGTACATGATACCCATCGAAGAGTCAGAGACATCCGCGCCAACACTGAACGCATGAAGAAGCTCACCACGCCCACCGTCAGCCGCACGGTCATAGACAGCAGTCCTCAAGCCAAGGCACATACGGAACACCTCAGCAAACCGGCGATACCCGTCAGCAGAAAGCGCCGGAACACCAGCGACACGCGCCAAAGCACGCGGCTGAGAAGGTACAACAAACTCACGTGCACCAGTCTCCAGAACACGCGAAGCAATAAACGCCAAAGCACGACGCGCCATCACACCCGAAGGCATCTCCAACAACTCAACGCCACTCAACCCAAGAACAGGAGAGGGCACATGCTGAACGACACGCGCCAACGAAGAACGCTCCCACACGCCCTGCTCATTAAACGCAGAACCAGCAGAAACAGAACGCGCAGACACCGGCAAACCACCATGCACATAAGCAAGCGGCAAAACCCACGCCTCACGCTCAACATACATCCCAAAAGCATCTTCAGCAGAAACGTTCTCAGGAAGTAGGCACCCGTCAGAGTCCACGACACTATACGGGCTATAACCAGCGCCTTGCTCACGCCTATTCTCAGCATGAGCAAGCACAGCCTCACGACGGGCACACAGATACAAAGAGTCACCCGTGAACGTCTTCGCAGAGTTTACGGGCACAAAAACAGACGCGGACTCAGGCTCCACAGGAACCATAACCGCGTCTTCATCATGTACTGCTGACATAGCCACGAGTGACCCTCCTTTCTCCGAGGTACTTAAAACGAATAGATTACTTCAGTGCAATTGGAAACAGTCTAACACACTACTGTAGGAACCGCAAAACCATTTCCTCCGCCATTGTTGTTCTCGCGACACCCGCTACTGGGGAGCCGCGAGAACAACTCAACCACCATTATACCTCTTCGCGCTTTTGTTTTTAAAAAACGTCAGCAGACCGACTAGCCCGCTCAGACATCAACTAACCCCACAGCGGCAGAGCGCAAATCATTCAACCCGGCTAACGAAGAACCCAGAACAGCATCGAAAACGCCACCCCAGGATAAGTCTTATCACTAATCAATAGTAGAACCACCACACAACACGCCCCACGCCCCGCAAGCACGCCCCAAACGCAACCCCAATCCACCGCCTCTATCTACCGAAAAACCACCCAAACCCCAAAAACCTACCAAAAAACCACTACCGAAAAACCACCCATAAAACCCCAAAAAGTCCCTAAGGCACCACAAATAGTCACTCGCCCAGCCAGATAGTCACAGGACTTACCAGACACCCACCCAAACACCCCTTAGAACCACCATGAAACCGCTATGACATACCAGGGCTAGAAGAAGAAATATTTACGCCCCACCTAACCGCCTTGTGAAACCCAAGACGGAAGACGTAGAATATGAATGTCCCACCAACTACAACCAGGGAGAGGAAACCTAATGGCTACTCCGACGATTACCGTCTACAGCAAGAACAACTGCATCCAGTGCAAGCAGACTGCACGAGTACTAGACGGCGCAGGCATCACCTATGACACCTACAAGGTAGATGAACAGCCCGAGAAGCTGGAATACATTAAGAGCCGCTACCCGAACATCATGCAGGCACCTATCGTGACTATCCGCACGGAAGCACCCGGAACGCTACCTTAGCCTCCCCGGAGTAAGCCAGCATGAAAGCGACGAGAACGAAATCTGCTTCTCAGGTTTCATCCCCGACGTGCTCAAGGTGGCAATCAGCGAATCCAGCGAGCAGTAACGACTCCCCACACAACAAATGCGGCACCCCTGTCTACCTACTGGTTCCAGGGGTGCCGCACGACTCTCTAAACACATCCAAAAGAAAGACTCCCACATCATGAGTAACGTCCCACCTCTTATCCTTGTCGGATACACCGCCCTCACCAACTCCGTCAGTAGTATCCTCACCTCTATGTCGGTCACCAACCGAGAAATTGAAGCCTGGGCTTCCAAAACTAAAGGCAGTAGCCGCCGCACCATCGCCGCCGCCACTACCGAAGCCACCAATAAGATGAAGAACCTGCTAGAAATTGCAAAGCCCAGACTCGAAGCCGCCCAGCGCGCGCACCTAGAACACACCAACGAAGAACAGCCTCAAGAAACCATCGAAGAGCTCATGGCTCTCAACAGCCAATACGACAACATCTTCAAAGAATGGAGCCACGCAGTCGAACAATGGGAACAGGCAACGAAAGCTAAACCCGTTGCGGAAGACGGTCTCCCCGCCCGATTTGGCTACGTCTGCCGACAACACGACTTCGGCACCTACTACTAAACTCTCACACTAACCGGCATCCCACCACTTAGACAAAGGAACCGCAGATGCGCTACAGCCAAGAACTAATCCAGAAAGTACGTGAAGCACACGACATCATCGACGTGTTCGAACAGACCTTCCGCGACACCAAAGACACCGCCGTCCAAATCAGCGGCGTAAACGGCAAAGCACTCTGCCCCTTCCACGACGAGAACACCCCCTCCTTCAACCTGAACACCCTCACCGGAACATACCACTGCTTCGGATGCGGCGAATCCGGCGACGTTATCAGCCTCATAATGGAAACCAACGGCGGCAACTTCACCGACGCTATCGAATACTAGCCGAGACAGCGCAACCACCCATCGAGCTACCCAAAAGAAACCCCGACGAAGGCAACGTCACCAGCAACCGCCGACTCAAAGAAATCACCACTGCCGCATGGAACTTCTACGCCGCACAATACGCTAACCTCCCTGAGAACCACCCCGCGAAAGCTCAGGTCACCAAACGCGCCCTCAACCCAAACCTACCTCACTACGGGTACGCCCCCGGCGGCAACGCACTCACCAAACACCTCACCCAAACCTACACCCCCCACGAACTAACCCTCGCCGGAGTCTGCTCCCAGAACAAAGACACCGGCGAACTATACGACTTCTGGCGCGACCGCCTCATGTTCGCCATCACCGACATGCACGGAACCCCCGTATCATTCACTGGACGCGCCCTCAACCCCGACGAAGAACGCAAATACGTGAACGGTCGCGCAACCCCAATCTTCGAAAAAGAAAAGCTACTCTACAACCCAAACATCTCCCACGCAAACCAGCGCACCCGCGACACCAACATCTGCTACATCGTAGAAGGACAATTCGATGTCATCGCAATGTACGACAACGGGTACACCAACGTCTACGCCACCAGCGGTACCGCAATCACCGCCCAACACATCAAAATCCTCCAGCGACTCATCGGAGAAACTGGAAACATCATCTACATCCTCGACGGCGACAAAGCAGGCATGAAAGCCACCGCCGCCGCATACCACACTGCCCCACAAGCACAAGCGCAGTCGTGGGCAGTAGCCATGCCCGCAAACCTCGACCCCTGCGACTACCTCCAACAGTACGGGCAAACCAACTTCTCCAACCACCTCAACACCGCAATCCAGCCGCTAACCATCGCCGCACTCAACTACTACGCAAACATCTATAACCCCAAAAGCTTCACCACGCAAACCGCGTTCCTCAACGAAGCGGCAACAATGCTGAACAACACCACAACCCCCTCCCTCCAACAACTCATCATCACCACCACAGCCCAATACACCAACACCAACACCTACCAAGCAGAGCGAGCCCTCACAAACCACACCACCACCCACCGCAAACCCAGCCAGCAAACCCAACACGAAGGAACCAACAAAACCACCCTCACCCACCAGTGGGCAAACACCCAAGATGAAGTCACCTACACTAACACTCTCGCCCTAGTAGAAGCGGGCAACCGGCAAATACTAGCCGCCCGCAAACTTCTTCATCTTGCCCTCTACTACGGCGCATACGCGCAACTCATCGAGCTACCAGTCTGGAACGAACTACCAGCCACCATCCAGCACCTCTACAACGAAGCCGTACAGCTCACCCACGCCGGTAAAACCCTCCACCCAGACAACTTCACCAACCCACCCCTAGCAGAACTACTCATCACCCCCACCAAAGCGGACAGCACAACTCTCACCCCCGAACAAGTCACCCGCGAGTTCAACACAACCCTCAAAATGCTGACCCGCGCAAACCGGCGCAACCGCCACTAACCCCAAACACAAGAAGAGCCCTCTACCTGGCATAAAACCAAGTAGAGGGCTCTTCCCTACACACGCCCCTAATTACCTGCAAGGCAAAGCGGCGGCAACCGCAACCACAGCCGCCTCATACTCCTCACCAAGACGCGCATACCTTATCGGAGGCACAACACCAAACCACGGCGAAGGCGAATCCATAAAGCTTGCAATACCCCTAGGTGACCACCCCAACTCTCGAAACGCCCTACCCAACCTCACAGAAGCAGGGCACAAACTAACCTTAATACCCTCTTCCCAAGAGCCTTCCCTCAGCAGATGAAAGTCAGCCACCGTGTACTCCAAGCTAGAGGCTTCTTCGAAATCGTCATCAATATCCTGCACATCTAGAACCACCAACTCCCCGCTCTTGCACAGCGAAACAACATCCTCAGCAGGCAACCCTAAAGCACGCGCAACACTCGTATGACACAGCCCATGCCCCCAACGCGCCGAATACCCCCAACGCCCCCTCTGTGACCGAGCAAGCATCAGCCCCTCGCTCATCTTCAGCACCCTACTAACATCCGAAAACATGAACTCACCATCTGACTCATCCACCATCGAATCATTCAAGAACCCAGACCCAGAAAAAGCCTGAACCACAGCAGGATTAGGCACCGAACCCCGCGTCACTTCAACCCACTCGTTCGCACTCTTCTCAACATAAGTGTTCAGAACATAGTTATGAGTGTCCGCAATAACCATTGCCCGCAAGCCGTCATCACCAGTCTTCAACAACTCAGCCGCAGTCAATAGCCCATAATTAGTGGTGGGGAAGAACAAGAAATGCGCACCCCGCTCACCACCAAAACCGCCTCGCGTCAAAATCTTGGCACATTCAAAGAACTCAGGCGAAATGCTCCGCGTCCTATCCACATCCTCAAACTGAATAGGCGGGAAAAGTAGCTCCCCATCCTTCGAAGAACGCTCAGCAAACAGGTACCCTTCCCGATACAACTGAACCACATTATCCTCTGAAAGACCTGAGAACTCAGCAACATCACACACCTTAAAACCATACTCAGACCTCATATCGTCATACCACCCATCAGCGCCACCACCAAAGGCATTACTGACACGCCAACCAAACCAATCAGTCGGAACACCCAAAACATCCGTTATAAGCCCAGAATTGTAATCCTCAAAGTCATACTTATCCCTACAATCCTTCAAACCCAAAGAACGCAACCTCAAGAAATCCTCAACCTTAGGGAACTTGAAGCCGCCCCAATTCAACGCATCATAAATCATCAAACAACCCTTTCAAAAGAACTAGTAGGTAAAAGTAATTCTACCATCAGCCGCAGGGCACATCGAGGAATACGCCCCACCCGTAACAAACGCTATAGGAAAAGTAACCATAAACCCTAAACACTCACGAAAGTAAAGGACACCATGAACCAGGAAGCGTTGAACTACCAGCGCGAAGGTAACGAAGTCCCTAACGACACCTCACCCCCCTCAAGTAGCTCCAGCGGCGGCGACCTCATTTCAGGTCTGCTATACACCCTAACCAAATGGGCGCTCATCTTGGTTGCACTCGTGCTCTGTAGCCCCGCCCTGTTCGCTGTAATCATCATTGTGAGCTGGTCATACTACTACCTCACCCGCAAAAAGATGATGCAGGCATCCGAGGTGGGACTCTATATGGGAGGAACAGCCCTTGTTGGGCTGGCGCTATGGTTCATCCTGAACATCCCTCAAAAGTTCTCAGCCGCGTTCTCAGCCTTCACCAAGAACCCCGGCAACTACCTTCTCAGCCCCTCAGGTATATTCGACCTGGTGGGCTCATTCAGCGCGCCATTCACCATAGGCGGTATCATCCTCGGGGCGCTCCTAGGCTGGCTCCTAGCTGTAAGAATCCAATACGACTATGAGCACAACGAAGAGATTAAGTACAACGACTCCCTTTGGATGAGTGAAAAGAAGTTCAAGTACCGCCTAACTCCCTTCCAGCGCCGCAAGCGCAACAAGCTCGAAGAGCAAATCGTCTCCGGTGCTAACTTCATCCTGCCCGGCGAACGCCCAGACATGTCGCCAGGCGTAGCCTACGGCATCAACGAAGAATCGGGTGAAGGCGTATGGTTCACCGTCCCCGAAATTCCTCGCCATGTCATCAAAGTGGGCTCACCCGGTAGTGGTAAGACCGCCACGACCGAAAGCGAAATCCGAGCGAACGCAAAGCTAGGCATTACCAGCATCCTAGTGAATATGAAGGCAGACCTCGCGCTTGCCCGAAAGCTGGCGAACTATGCCGCCGAAGAGGACATCAACTTCTACCACTTCACCCAGGGCAACCCCGAAACCGGCGAATACGACAATGCCTACAATCCACATGGCCCCGCATTCCTAGACCCATTCGCCGGGTTGAAGCCCTCAGAGAAGCTGGACATCGCAATCGGCTTCCAGAAATACCAAGACGACGCTCAGAAATACAAGAACGACGTTTGGGCAACCCTCCAAATACTCCTCAACTCACTAGATGAGCTTGAAGTGTACATGAAACGCAAGGAACGCAGTAACCCCGCAGAATACGCACTCATCGCAGACGAACTGGAACAAGCAGGTGTCCCCTGGCATAACGGTGAGTTCCGTCGATTCTGTGGAGCTCTCATGCACCCGGAAGCAATACTCAACCAGCTCCCAGAAGGCAATAAGACCGGAGCAGACCTACGCCGCCGCATCCTAGAAGGCGCATCCGGCAACATCAAGAACTCCTGGGAGACTCCCCGAGGCAACGTCAGCATCATGCTTAACTCAGCCTACGGACGTTGGCTAGGGCTACCCCAAAATGGAGAGCCATACATCAACTTTGACGAAATCGTCGCACCCGGCGCGAAGCCATCCATCGTCCTGCTCGACTTCAACGCGGACTCCGAAGTTGAAGTCAGTACCGGCTTCGGTAAGATGCTTGCGAGCCTCCTCACGAGCATGTCGTCCCACCGCCGCCGCGACGACACCCAGAAACTCAACGTCATCCAAATCTTCTTTGACGAGTTCCAGACCATCCCACTAACCAGCATCGCAGGTCTACTCGAAAAGGCGCGCTCATCTAACGTCGGCATCTCTCTTGGACAGCAGAACCTTGAACAGCTCTACGAGAAGAACGACCCGGCGGCAGTGAACAGCCTCCTCGTAAACGCAGATACCCTAGTGGTGCTCGGCGGCATGAAAGGCGGCGAAACTGCAAAGCGAATCGTCTCCCTCGTCGGAACCAAAGAAATTAGGCGCTACAAGGTGGACTCAAAGCGAGAGCGCGTCATCTGGAAGAACCTTCTCCAGTGGGACGACAACCGACGCTACTACAAGTCCTCCGAAAAAGCTATCGTGCCCCGCGTGTCTGAGGAACAGCTCATCAACCTCCGCCGCCCCAACCCCGACAAGGGCTCCTTCTACACCGAAGGCATGATAATCCGCAAAACCCCCTACACCGACCCCATCACCAAGGAAGTACGCGAAAGGATGGATGGCACACTCACCCACATCATCCTCCCCGAGCAGGTACTCACCAAGCTACCCCGCGTACCATCCGAACCCGTCACCCCACCCACCACAACAACCACCCCGAAACGCTACCCAAAGCCCCGCATTAAGGCACAGCCGCAAAAGGGAACCACAGCACCTAAGCGCAGGGAGAGCAAACCGACCACAGCACGAACCAAGCCCCCTGTAAGCAAGGTTCAAGCACCGAAGAGCAAGCCCCCGGTAGCTCCGCCGGTAGCAGTTCCCGTAGCGCCTCCGGTAGCGCCACCTCGCCCAAGCACCCCAGCAGGCGCTATGAACAAGGTGAAGAAACCTAAAATTGTTCAAGCCCCGAAAGGAACACCCCCGCAAACACCCAAAAAGCCGCGACTAACCCAACCCGCTAAACCGGCATCAGAGCAACTACCGCCCGTAAAATTCCAGCCGCGAAACATGCGCGGAGTCATCTCTGAGAGCGTCCAAACCCGCAAAGACCAAAGCACACCAAAGGAAGGCACCCCCTAATGGCTATCAGTCGTCAGCACAGCTCCAAACGAACGGTAAAGCCCACCCCGCCCACCGAACAGCCCATCACATTCCACGCAGACGAAGAGGAAACCCTCTACGCCAACAACAATGAGAAAGGCGCTGTCTCATTCCTGGGCGACCCTCTCTATAAAGAGAGTAAGAACTGGGCAACCCGTGGGCGAATCACCGCCTTCGCCGTATGCGGTCTACTCGCCGCATGTGTTGCAAGCGCCATCATCCACCCATACACCCTACCTAAAACGCTCAGCGACGCAGAGTTCGCCGCGAAAGCACGCGCCGCAAACGGAGAAACCGGGTTCAATAAAGCCGCTGGCGAAGAGATAGCCGTGAACTATGTCAAGGCGTACCTTAGCCTTAAAACTGACGAAACCGCCGAGAAACAGCTCGCCTTCTACCTCACCGGAGACAGTCTATCATCGGCATCTGACAATAACGGCGCAAGCAACATCCGCTCAAGCACCGCCAACTCAGCCCAGCAGGTCATCGGCACACCGCAAGTAACGCGCGTCGCCGTACACAAGAACTCCGCACTGGCAACCTACCGTGTGGTAGCGCTGGTCAAGCCATCCGCAACAGGTACAGGAACCACCGTGAAGGACGCGGCTAAGAACAACAACCAGAATGCTGAGCTGAAGCAAATCTCAATGTCCGTAACCGTAGCGTACAACGAGAAAACATCCAAGTACTACGTCGCAACCCCACACCCAGCCATCGTCCCCTCACTCTCAATGGGCAAGTCACAAGAGCTAGTGAAGAGCAAGACCATCCCCGGCGAAAGAGTTCAACCCAGCGCAGACCTTGATAGCGTCATCCAAGGCTATTTCAAGGCATACGTGGCGGCTACCCCCGAGAAGCCAGGCGACCTATCTCAGTATGTCGTTGATATTAAAAAGTCGAGTGTAGCTACCATCGGCTTCGGTGGTCAGTACACCGTCAATACCAACAGCATCACTTACGAGGCTTACCGGCAGTCCAACGGCGACATCATCGCCAAGGTAAACCTTGAACTGATTGATGAGCTAGGGGGCAGTACCGACACAGATACAAAGGAAAGCGCTAAGCAGAGCATCACCTACCCGGTTACATACAAGGTGACGCTCTCTCAGCAACCCAACAAGAAGTTCCTGGTGTCGAACATGGAACCGGACATTTACGACACCGACTCTTCCGACATTGTTAGAACTGTAAGCACTGGCGAGTAATAATCTCTGATATATATACAGGGACAATGCTAACGCTTACATTACTTTTGGAGAAATACCTTGATTAGCTCTTCACTTCTTCTTCCTTTCGCGCTTGTGATTACGAAGAACCTCGTCAGCATCATCATCGCAATTGTTGTGACAGTGCTCATCCTCATCCCTGCGGTACCCATTATTAAGCAGACCGACTTCAAGAAGGGCTTCGCGCTGGTTGTCGCCGTCCTCCTTATTGCCGTCGCTGTATATGCCGCATCAAACTGGCTCATCCCCGACAACGCATTCGTGCAAACGGTTGCGGGCACAGGTGAGAAGGTGGGCACCGACCTTCTGAGTGGCAACGGCTAAGCCTCCAAGCAGAAAAGGTGCGCTAACGCATAAATAGACACCAGAAACCCCCTCTTCCCTGGAAACAGAGCAAGAGGGGGTTTCTGCTATGAGTTATAGAGACACTAACCACCCCTACGGAGAACCACAAAGGAAGTAGACGCAGATGGCAAGCACTTTCCCCTTCAACCCGCTTAAAGGATTCCCCGGCGAGAAGAAGCTGGCACGCCCTGAAACTCGAACCAAGCCGCGAGAACTGGACATCCCCCAGAAAACTATCGCCCGCAACATGGTCTTTAGCGACTCTGAAGTGTGGGCGTTCTACCGCATGTCCAGCGCCCAGTTCGACTTCGAATCGACCGACATTAAATCGGCACTCCTGCACATGTCATCAGCGGCATACGCAAGCCTCCTAAACCTAAAAGGTGAGACAGGCCCCATCCACATCTTCCCCTTCACGCTATCCACGCCACTAGATGCAAACGCATTCCTCGCCACCTCGTACAGCCCAGCGCAAGCAATGGTGAACCCACAATACGACAGCATCATGAAGTACCAGGCGAACATCCTGAAGGAATCTAGAATTACCATGCAGGACGCATACCTGGGAGTACTTCTTGGCGACCGAAAGAAATTCCAGAAGACGCAGGTCATTGACGAGTCGGAAGAGCCAGAGGAAAGCCTTGAAGATGCGAAGAAAGCTTTTATGAGCGGCATGAAGAAAGGCTCTGCCTTCCTTGCCGAACATGCAAAGATATTCCTCGGCATTTACAGTGAGAACGTTTCCGAACTTGAAGAGCGCAACGCCGCCAAGCGTGAACGAACCATCCGCCGCGCATTGCGCCAAAGCGCTCTCTCATGCGAACCCCTAACACGTGACGAAATCCTTCTCGCCACGAAGAGCCTCCTACACCCCGGAGTCCCCGTTCCCCCTTTGGAGATTGAGCCCGGCGGACGTATCGGAAGCCACCAAATCGCCTACGAGTACGCGCATCTCATCGACAACTCCCGCAACACCTGCCTAGTCATCACCCAGGAATACACTAAAGCAACCCTCAAGAAATACGTGGCGACGTTCACCGTCTCACAGCTACCTGAGGTGCTAGAGTTCCCAAACATCGCACCCTTCGCAGAAGTCGCTAACTCAGCGGTCTCCCAGGCGAGCGTATTTGCACGACTAGCAATCGTACCCAACAACATTATGAAAGAAGCCTTTAGCTTCGTCCGCCAGCAACACATCCTCGAAGCTGAAGACCTCAAGAAGAGCGCTGAACAGATTCAGGAATATGGTCACGCAGGCATCACCGAGCTTCAGAAGTCCAACCTCCGACTCGAAGAGCTGATGGAAGCGAACGATACCATCGGTGAGCCCTGGGTTCGTGGCAGTATCCACATCCGCGTATACGGCGACAGCTACGAAGACTTGGAAACCCAGTTTGAAAAGCTCAAGCAGGAATACCGCTCGCAGAACATCAACCTGCGCTGGACGCGCAATAACCAGCTAGAGCTCTTCATGTCTGCATTCCCCGGCTCAAGCCTGTACGTGGGCGGCGTAACCAATAACCACATCCTCACTAACCAGTTCACCGGGTACCTGGGTCTGAACTTCGCCGCAAACCTCGGAGACGACCTACGACCAAACGCGCTACGCGACAGCACAGCCCCCCGCATCTAAAACGACCCATGTAAGGAGCCGCCGCCATGCCCAAACCCCAGCAAGACGGAAATAAGAAAGGTGTATTTAAAACAATACTCGCCTCCGTCATCATTATCGCCACCTTCGGTCTGCCCTACCTGTACGGGGTCAGCCACACTAAGAACCTCAGCCCCCTAGTCGCCTACCCCTACACCTTCAAAACTTTCGGTGATGCGGCGGGTAGATGCATCGAAAGCGTGGTAGACAACAGTAAAGAGTGTAAGCTGACAGCACCCGGAATTGGCGGCATCGGCACAGGCGCAGGTGGAGCACTATCCGAACCTGCCCTTCCCAATAAGCCAGCCAAAAAGGACGCTGAAGCTATTACCGCCTACGGCAAAGCACTTGACAACCTTAAAGTAGCTAAAGCCGAAGACGCAGAGTACACCCCCGCAGAGTGGAACATCTGGGCAACCAACAACAACGGATGCACCACCCGCGCAGAAGTCCTCAAAGCCCAAGGCAAGGATGTCACCACTAAGGACAACGACCCAGCATCATGCGACATCACCAGCGGCAACTGGACTGGAATCTATGATGGAACCACCTTCTCCGTTAAACCAGGCGAAGACCCCACTGTTCTACGCAAACACATTAGCGTAGACCACGTAATCTCACCGAAATACGCCGCCACCCACGGCGCAAAGGACTGGGACGCAGAGAAGAAGGAAGCCTTCGCCAACGACACCAGCCAGCTACTCGTCGTATCTGCTGACTCAGCGAAAGCTAAGGATGGAAAGTCCCCTGCTGGGTACATGCCTCAGAACAGTGAACAGTGCCACTACTCCCAGCTGTGGATAGACACCGCCACCAAATACGACCTGAGCATCACCCAAGCAGACAAGAGCGCCCTACAAAAGGGGCTCCAGACCTGCAACAGCTAACTCCTTCTAGAAGCACTGGAATCCACCCGAAACGCCGGTAGATTCCAGTGCTTCTGCTATAACCTAAAGAACCCAAAAAAATACGTCCACACCACATAAGCCCGGAGAAGCGAATGGCACTCAACAAGACATCACTCAGCTCAGCTCCAACACCAGATGAGGGAGCCACAAAAGAACGCCGCCGATACACCCCGGCGGCGCTCATTGCCGCCATCATATCGCTTCTCCTGCTGACCATATACCTAGCCACCGGCGGCTCAAACACCACCAAGAGCGTCACCATACCCAGCGGTAGCTCAAGCCCCGCCATCACCATCACCGAAACCGCCCGTGCAGGCGGTATCGGCATCTTTGGTGGAGCCCAAAACCTTGGGCATGGCATGAATAGCCCAAACGCCTGGGAAAACAGCTTCAGTAACATACCCCTGCAAGATAAGACAGGGCGTATCTTCACCCTTAAAGAAGCCGTAGGTGGCAACATTAAATTCACCAACTATGAAGGTGAAGGCGAAGGTGAAGATGGTGTGGTAGCCGCCGACCCTAACCGTATGGAAGGCGCGCCCAAAACCATCAATAAAGACTCCGAAAAGCTCACTAAGCTACGCTCAGTGGGTACTATCCTCGTGGGCGGCGCACTTAACGGTATCGCGGACACTCTCAACGGTGTAACTGGTCTTGCATACGACCTGACGCAGAACTTCGTAACCGCCGCATTCAACCCACACACCGTGTGCTCCGACCCCAAGGACAAAGACTGTGTATTCAACGTCACCAAGCTAGTCTCAGGTGACGGCAAGGATGACAAGGGCATTATAGGGGCGGTCACCAACAGCGCCTATTACCCCTTTGTAGGCCCCATTGCGCTTATCATCATCCTAGTAGGCATCTACTTCTACGGCTTTAAGAACAAGAGCCTCATGCGCGGCGCTATCAACGCCCTCTACGTCGTAGGCGCAGGTCTGGCAGGCTTCGCAATCCTCATGAACGCAGGCATGTTCACCAGCCTACCCATCAAGGTCATGCAGGAAATGGGCGGCGCGGCAATGAGCATCAGCACCAGCGCAGGCGACGAAGAAACAGGCGCAAGCAAAGATGGAAACACCTCCAGCGCATCAGCCATCTGCAAGTCTACCGCTGACAACCTCAGCAACTCCGAGAAGACCGTCCTCAGCATCAACTCCATGACCTGCACCATTTGGCGCGTCGTAAGGCTAGACCCCTACGCCCGCGCCCAATTTGGGCGACCCTTCGCACAGCTGGACGTAAAAGACCCAGCAATGGCAGAAATCATCAAGAAGGCTGAAGTAGACCCCAACACCTTCTGCGTACCCCTCAAGGTAGTAGGCACCCCCGCAGAGCACCGCAACAAGACCCTCAAGCTAGAGGAAAGCAACCATAAGGTCTGCAACCTAGCCGCATATCAGATGTACCTACAGACTGACGCGCAACTAGGCGACAAGGCGAACGAACGCAAGCACGGCGTAGACCCCCGCTGGTACAACGTCGTTGCTGTAGCCCATGCAGACGACAGGCTGTGGGATAACTGGTCATACAGCTGGACTTCCGCAAGCAACCGATTCATGGTGACCACCGTTGCCATGCTCTCCTTTGTGCCCATCGCTATTGTGATGCTCCTATTCTCAATCGCATCCATTATCCAGCTGTTCACCGTCGTACTCATGATGATTCTCCTGCCGTTCATCATGCTCTGCCTGCTGGATAAGCAGAGAGGTCTGTCCATCGCAAAGCGCTATGGTGGCTTCATGCTGGGCGCAATCCTCAGCTTCATCCTATACAGCACCCTCCTCGCGGTCGGTGTCATTATCCTATCGGCAATCATCGATACTGTAGCAGACCTTGCACTCGTCATGGTCTTCAACATTATCGTCGCCGCCGCACTCTGGAAGCAACGCCGTCAGATTCTCGCCCTAGCAGAAAGGTCAAACCCGTTCAGCAACAACTACGTCGGTAACGCCATCGGCAACGTGCTCGACCGCTCCAACTCTGCTAACACCCTCCGCAACAGCGTCGTGGGTGCCGTCAGTGGCGCTAACTTCCGTAGCGCATGGCGCAACCGCAACCACGTGAACGAAGCAGGTGAACGTTCAGGCCTCCTCCGCGCAGTCCGCGAGAACATGCAAGACGCAGGTAAACTTGCCGCAGAGCAGAGCATCCTCAGCAAGAAGCCTAACAGCATGGCGGCAGTTGCCCTCAACACCCGCCGCAAGCTCGAAGCTGAAAAGAAGGAAGAGCTACAGCGCTACGAAACCGCGAAGAAGAGCGAGATGGAAAACGTCAGGAGCGACCGAGAACTCGCATCCAACACCGTCCAGTACGGTCAGAACGCCACCACCGCACAAGCAAACCTCGAACAAGTTGTCGCATCCAACGCGAACAACGCCGCAAACACCATGCGCCGAACCACCGAGAACGTTCAGCGTTTGGTACTCGAATTTGCTAACAGCGGCGACGGTACTGACCGCTTCTACCGCGAAACCTTCGCAGACATCTTCCGTGCAGAGCAGGCAATGCAAACCGCCAGCCACAAGCGTAAGCTCGCTGAAGTTGTTGGCGACGAATATGCCGCAACGCAGGCACGCGCCGAATACAACCAGGCACGCGCCCTCAAGGGCATGTACGAGGAAAGCCTCACTATGGAACAGCGCAATGCATACGGCGAAGAGCTCAACCGCCTCTTCCAAGCAGACCCGCTACTGGCAAAGAACAAGTCCGCTATCGAAGACGAGTTCGCCCAGGCACGCGCCCTCGATTTGCAGGCAACCCAGGCAGGTATGGAAACCTACCGCGCATCCACCAACGCCAACAAGTCGCTTGACGGTCTGTTGGAGAAGGAACATCAGGAGCAGGCACAGCTTGCAGGTCAGCGCGCCCGCGCTCTGGCTCAGAATAACCCTGAGGTGAAGAAGATGGGCAAGGATGAAGCTCTCGCGTTCCTCGACAAGGCAGAAAATGCCGCTATCAAGAAATACTTGGCAGAGAACGAAATCGAAGAGCGCGAAGGTCTGGCTCTCAAGATGCCTCAGCTTAACCGCCTCGAAACGCCGCTCCAAACCCTATCCACGCCTGAAGAGCACAAGCAACGCCTGCTTGACGAACAAGAGCGTCTTAAGGAGGAAGAGCGCCGCAAGCGTGAAGAGGAGGAACGCCGCCGACAGCAGGAAAACGATGAATGGGAAAACGCATTCAACAGCCTTCCAAAGAACCCCCAGACCCATCAAAGCAACGGCGGGAACCCACTGAACGGACAAGGCACCCAGTCCGGTAACACTGAGCCGCCCACAAACAGCTCCGAAAGCACCAATAAGACTGAGGAACCTGTCCGCACATTCACCCCGCCCATCCAGTCGAAATTCGAACAAAAACTGGGCAATAGCACCACCCCCAACAGCGGAAACTCCGAGCCGAAAACTGAACAGCCTCAACCACAGGCAACTCAGCCCAAGCCTGCAACCCCGCCGCTAAACAAACAGGAAGGAAACACCCTACCGAAACCTCAGCCACCCGTGAAAAAGGAAGTACCTCCAACTAGCTCAAACGACCAGCAGGCACCCGCCGCAACCCCAAAGCCGGTAGCGGCACCTAAGCCAGCAGGCACTCCGTCAGCAAAAACAGAGGTAACCCCCAACCCCACGGCGAAGACTGAGCCAAAACAGGCACCACCTCAGCCCGAAAAGCCGAAGGTGGAAGCTCCCAAGCCCGTTCCTGCTGAGGCGAAAACTGCACCCACCCCCACCGTCAAACCAAGCTCTAAGAAGGCTCAGGAGGCGCAACCACGCAGAACCCCCCTCAAGAACCAGGCAGAACCAGCTACCGGCGGTAAGAAGTTCTTCAAAAAAGCACCTCAACCAATCCGCCAACCGCAGGGAAGCCCCAACAACACGCCGCCTAAAAATGAGACACCCACTAGGAGGGTAGATGACAGCCAATAACGAGCCCACACAGCCGCCAAATACCCCAGCAGGGGAAACAATGGCGAGCAAAGCTGTGAAGACCGCAGAAACAGCACAGAAAGCCGTCAAGACGGCAAAGAACGTCAGCGCCGCAACTACAGCAACCGTATCCACCCTCACCAACCCCGCCACATGGGTAATCCTAGGCATTATCGCACTCTTCATCCTACTCCTGGTCACCGGCATACCAGCCGCCCAGGTGTGGGGTAAAAACGATAACGCCGACGGGTGCTACGGCATCAGCCAGAACAGCGGCAAAAGCAAATCGGGGCTAAAACACAGCGAAGACCCCGCCGAAAATGTCCAGAACGTCGGAACCTGGCTATCATCAACCACCTTCGGGGGCGAATGGGGCAACAAGCCATTCACCACCAAAATGATAGCTGGACTTATGGGCAACTTTGGGCAGGAGTCCGGGTTCAACTCTGAGCTAACTCAGGGCGGCTCCGGGCTGAACTCCAAAATGAGTAATGACGAAATTCTTGCACAAGGTAACGTTTCCGGTAAAGCTATTGGCTTTGCGCAGTGGGACGGCGACCGCCGCATCAACCTTGTAAATTTCGCCAAAGCTAATAACTCCCACTGGTCTGACCTTGGCACGCAGATGGACTTCCTGAAGCAGGAACTCGAAGGCGGCGAAGGCGCAAACCTCATCGCAAACGGCTTCGCAGACGACTCTAAGAGCGTAGCCGAACTCGTTGCCATCTTTAACGACAAGTTCGAACGCTCAGGTCACCCAAACATGCCTCGACGTATCGCCTTCGGTGAAGACTTCATCAAGGACTTCAAGCCCGGCATGAAGTCTAGCGGTAGCTCCTCCCTGTCCAAGGGTGGCGGCTCATGCTTCCTCGGTGGCGAGTCCAGCGCAGATATGTCCGGCATCGTAGAGCTTGCAAAGAGCATCGCATGGGACTCCAACAAGCCTGACGAAGCCAAGCGAATCCCTGTCTCCGACGCAGACCCCGACGGTGTAGAAAACGCTAAGCCAGCCTACAAGGAAGCGAAGAAAAAGGCAGAGGAAAAGGGCGGTAAGGACACCCACACTGAACGCCCTGGAGCGGAAGCCCTATACGCCTCATGTGACCGTTTCGTCGCAACCGTCGTTAAGAACACTGTAGACCCTAAGGTTCCTTGGGGAGCAACAGGACAGCAGGCGGAATACTACGCGCAGTCTTCGGACTGGAAAGACGTGACAGGTAAACGTTCCGACCTACAGCCAGGCGACATCCTCATCGCAGGTGGACCCGGCGGCACAGCCGGGCATACCGCCATATTCATTGGCGACCATGACGGCAAGCCCTCTGTGGCACAGGGCTCATGGCGCAACGAAGTAGGCGCTATCCACCCCATCGAATACCGCTGGTCGGAAGATCTTACTGACCTGCTCGGGCAGAAGTACAAGGTATACCGATACGTGGGTGCGAATAGTGGAACCCCTACCGACAAGGCGTAATGAACCCACCCAACCCAGACAGCGAAAAACAGAAAAGGAGGGTAGTATAGACGTATGGCTAACAATACTAATAACGCTGACGACCAGCTTTCTGGTAACACTTACGTTCGCCTCCTTGGTCGCCCAAAAGATACTGTCCCCGTAACGCCCACCCCTGACAGCTCGGCGGGAAAGGAGCAGGAACCTGAAACGGAGCCTGCCCAAAAGAAGAAGCTTACCCGCAGAGAGATGCTTCTGCTCGGGGGTGGCGTGGCGGCGGCTATCGCTGTCCCAGCCATCTTCATCTCCCAGCCGTGGAAAACCGAAGACAAGGTGAAAGAAACAGCGCCCGCCTCATTCACCCTAACTGAGGAAGACACCCGCAAATTACGGACTTCATCGAATCATTCATGAAGTCCGCCGGGAACTTCGGCGTAGACGACAGTAAGCTAACTCCAGCTACCATCCGAAACGTCCGATACCTCGTCAAAACTAAGAACAGCGGCTACAACGCCTACCTGAGGACACGCGCTGACGCTTACCGAAGCGTAAGAAGCTCAATCTGGGAAGGCTCACCCGTCTACTACGACGCTGAAACAGTTTCGCGTTGGAGCAAAGAATCCTACCTAGAAGACGCACGTATGCCTACGTTCCAAATTCGAGGTGAAGTAAAGGTTCACTTCGAGCCATCTGGCACCTATTACATTGACAGTATCGGTACAACCCATAGGCGCGTCTCAGTAGAAGTGGACTTCACCTCAATAGAGACTGTCCGCATCCAGGAGGCAGATGGGGTTGGGTCAGATGGGGCTTTTGCGGTGCTAGAAAAGGAGCACCCCGCCGTGGTTAAGATGGAGCTCGTAGAGTCGAACGACAAATGGTATCTCTATTCCCAGAGTGGCACTAAGCAATACCTGCTGGCAACCTGGGCAGAATTTAAATCCAGCGACTACGCAGAGTCTCAGAACACAGGCTTCACCAAGGTCGGAACGATTGTCCCTACCGACAATTCATCCGCTGTAGCGCCTGCCGCTACAGCCAGCCCAACCGCATAAAGAACTAATGACACAGTGTTGCCGGGCAGGACTCCTTAGGTTAGGAGTTCTGCCCGGCAACACTGTGTCCAACTAACCCACATATCAACCCAGCAAAAGAATGCATAGGCGGCTATATACTGCAATAATACTGGGCATAAATATTCATTGACGGATAGAAATTTCGAAACAGAACCCCCGGAAATTCAAGGATGAACACCAATAACCCTGCTAGTCACGTAAAAAGTTCCCTAAAACGAGTTGCGTACACCACACTACGGTTGCATAATGATGAAATGGATAACAATACAGAACCCCCCACGCTATACCTAGCGATTACCCACGCAAGCCCATACGACACCCCCTACGCAACCATCAAGGCGTGCATCCTCTCCACTATCGAAAGCCTTAAAGACGCACCCAGAAACCCTCTGGGTGAGCTGGGCGCACTTGCACTCAATGAGGAGCAAGACACCTTGCAGATAACCCGCCCATACCACCTTGCCGGGAAGCCCCGAGGAACAGCCAGCCTCGCGGCACTAAAAGACATCGTAGAAGACCTTCGACTATGCGGCTACAATGTCTCCGTCACGAGTGAAGACACCCTATCCACGTTCACCCCGCTCAACCCATAAGGAACGTCCATCCCAATGGTAGAAAAGTACAACCACTGCCTCGTTAATCTCAAGCCCTACTACACTAATGCGCAGTTCTACGCATTCCCCCTCCAAGAAAGATGGGCTATCCGCGTCAGCGACGGCATCTGGATAACTCCAGAAAAGCTTATTGAAACCACCCTCACTAAGAAGGAGCTGAAAGCTAACCCAAGCATCCTGGGTGAAGCTACCAGTTGGCTAGAAACCCTCGTTGCCGAGAAAAAAGCGTACAAATCCCCAAACGGAAGCTCCTACGCAATGAAAGGTAAGGCAATCGAGGAATGGTTTGCAGAGCGACAAAAAAATGAGCCTAAACTCCGGCTAGGGCTAAAGCTCATCGACAAAAACCTACCCACCCGACTCTACGGTGGACTAACCGAAACGGAAGGCTTTCAGCTCGCCCCACTACGCCCCGTCGCAAACCTGACGCTCAAGGACGCGAACGGTGTATATAAGGAACTTCAAGAAGCTCTCGCTGGAATCGGCATCGTCACCACCGGGCGAGACGGGCGAATCGTTGTACGCGCCGCAACCCCTGAACCTGCGTACACCATCATGAAAGACATTGCCGAAGCGCACAACGCCCCCGAACCTGTCCGCGTCGCATACCCAGTATTCCGCCGCGAAGGTACCGACGTTCCTCAAGAGTTCTACGGTGGGCTCATCGAGTTCTATGGCATGTTCGTACAGGGGCTAATCTCACCCAGCCACCGCGAGACAGTAAACGTGCTACTAGGGAAAAACCCTGAAGAGCAAGCCGCCTACTACGTGGGAATCGCCGCCGAAGGATACGCAAAGTACAACGAATCAGGTGGCGTACCCTATGCCGCTTACCTGGCATCCTCAGCCCCAAACTGGGTAAACGACCTGCCCACGCATATCCTAGTGCACCACTGGCAAACTTCCAGCGCAACCGAAAACGCGCAATCAAAGAGCTTAACCAGAAGCACGGCAACCCACAAGGTCACAGGTACACCGACGAAGAGCTCGCTCAGCAGATGGAGATACCATTGGCTGAATACCTCAGCCACAAGGAATCCAACGAAAACTGGGTGAAAATGCGGACGGTGGAAGAGCTCACCTGGAAAGACAACGGGCAAGAGCGTATCACGCATCATCTAGACCCAGCCAAGTCCAACGTTCGAGATATGGAAGCGGCAACAGACATGCTTCTAGCCATCCTCGACACCGGCATCCAGCTAGACGACATCAACACGACGGAAGACTGCCTCTCAGCCCTTGTAACCAGCGGAGCTACCGCAGACCTCATCGCTCTGCGTGACATCCCCAATAGCTACAAGAAGAAGCTTGCGGAAAACTACCGGGTGCGCCGCGCAGAGAGCATCAACCGCCACTAGCGAACACCAGGAAAGAGGGGAAAGTGAGGGCTCAACAGCCGCCACCGAAAACATACCGCCGAATGGGGAAAATAGCCCTGACAAGCATCATCGCCTTATTCCTCATCCCCATCATCGTCACCAGCATTATCCTGAATATCGCACAGCGCTATGAGAACCTGCGCGCAAGCGGACTCCTCGCTGTATCATCCGCATACGGTGAGAACCCAACCCACATGCCATTTCAGGAGATTTACGACATAAGGTATGTCATAATAGGAGCAGTGTTCCTAACCTGTTGGGCACTCATCCCCCTCATAACAACCCTAGCCACCAGACCACGGAAGGAAACTAACCCACATGGCTAACAAGACCGAAGACAGCCCCTACGTGACTCCTGTCACGGCGACAAAACCGCCACTCATCCGAACCATCGGCTTCCTACTACTAGCATTCATCCTGGGTGCAAGCGCTCTCGCAGGACTAGTCTATGGTGGTGTCCTCCCCGCGCCCAATAGTAACAACGGTGCGCCCACCTCGCAGGCTACATTGCAGAAAGTAACCCGCACTTTCACCGGCAATGACGCAGACACGGATAAGCGGGAAGCAGTCGCAAAGCTTACCGAAATTCACAAGGCAATTGCTCAGACCGCAGACCCCAACTCAATCGCCGCTGAAGTAGCCGAAGGCAACTACGATAGAGTCCCTGAAATCCTCAAGAACTCTGTCGTGTCAGGTAGCGAAGAGACTCGCCGGGCAACTATGGTTGCAATTATTTACCTCTCCGCCGGGATAGGTAACTCCGTCGGCGGGGCGGACAACATCAAGCCCATCAGCGACCAAGCAGTCATTAACTCGACTGAAGCTGTTACTGAGCGAGGAATTGTCCACATCCCCCAGAGCATCTACACCAAGACTAACCATGATGTGACCGTCACGATGGCATACGACGACGAAGCTAAGACGTGGAAGATTGACGGATACCCACTTGTCACTCAGGTTCTTATGCTTGCCCAAATTAACCAGGCACTAAACGCCACCGCAACCCCCACTGCCTCACCTGCCCAGTAGAGCTATTCAAAGAAACCCCCTATGCGTTACAATAGAAAACGCAATAGGGGGTTTCCTGCACCCAGCAACAGACATTAGGAGATTTACTTGACTTCGCTAACCATCAAGACGATAGAAATCCACAACCTCCGTAGCCACAAATACTTCACAGAAACCTTCCCGGAAAGCGGCATCACGCATATTACCGGCGGCAACGGCGCAGGCAAATCAACCATCGTCAATGCTGTGCCTTGGGCTCTATACGGAACCCGCCCAGCGGACATCACCCGCAATCTCGACCTTCGAAGAGAAGGAACCCCGAAAAATGAGCCCACCACCGTCAAAGTAACCTACAAAGTAGACGGAGAAACATACACTGCCACCCGAACCATGAACTATAGGGGTACTACGCAGGTCACCCTAGAGAAGATTGAAGATAACGGTTCCACTCACCACATTGCAGGACCTTCCGTAGGCGACGGTACCAAGGCAATCATCCGCACCCTCGGCGTAGGCGAAAGCATCTTCATGAACACCGTCTTCTTTCGACAGAAAGAAACGGATAGATTCATCAACTCCAAGCCGGAAGTTCGACGCGACATCATCGAACAGCTCACAGGCATTACCGCTAACTCTCAAGCGCTAGAAGAATGCGGCATCCACCGCCGCATTAACAAACGTGAACTTGACAGTAAAACTGTTGATAGGGCAGGTCTTGACGCGCACAGGAAAATCGTAGCTGACCTTGCGGAGCGAGAGTTGAAGCTGTTTGAGTCCCTAACCGCTCAGCGGGAGATGTATAGGAGCCTAATGGCTCAAAGGACAGCTCTTACTGCTAAGGTTTCTGAGCTTCAACAGAACTACATGACCCTAACTACCGCCAAGTCGAACCTCTCCAATGCAGAGGAGCGCCGTAACGAAGCCAAGGAACGCCTCAAGCAGGCTCAGAAAGCCGCTGAGGAGCTGGAACTGCGCATCACGGGCGGTAAGGGTGTAGCGTTAGATTACCAGCTTGTAGAAGCCGCATACCAGCAGAAGCTCGAAGCACTACAAGATGCCCGTGTGAACCAAACCACTCTAGAGAGTGCCATAGCCTCCCTGGAGGACAAGCTCAACCGTGCGAAAAACACTCTCACTGAGAATAACCCGTATAAGAGTGCGGAGGAGGCGCAGGATGCGCACAGGGAGCAATCCGAGCAGGAAGTACAGCTCAAAAGCGCAGTTCACTCTCTCAATGAGCGTATTAGCATCATCCAGCAGGCTAAACTACCTGAAGCTGAGCGTAGCTACCATGAAATAGCTAATCTCAGTGGAACCTGCCCCACCTGCCAGCAAATCATCAAGAACAAGGAAGCAGTTCTCAAGCCACTGGCTGAGACTATAGCCTCCCTAAAGGATGAGCTGGCGGAAAAACTGGAAGCCCGCGAAGCCGCACAAGAGACCCTAACCGCACTAACCGGCTCCATCGCACAAGCGCTAGACATTCTAGATGCCTACCAAGCAGAAAGGGAAGCAACCGAGAGCCTTAAAACCACCAAGAGGCAACTCACTAAGGCTAAGCGGAACTACACTAAGGCAGAGGAAGAATACAACTCAGCCCTTAACGTCTACAATGACGCTAAGGAAATCGAAAACCTCACCCGCGAACTGGGTAACCAGAACCAGGTGAAACAACAGATGTTGAACTCCATCGCCTCGCTCAACGACAAGATGAACTCCCTCAAGGAAACCATTACGAATACCCCCAACGTCACCGAGCACGCCCTAGCCAAAGCCAAGGAACAACTCGCCACCCTGGACAAGACGATAGCCGAAACACCTCTAACGGTCAGAATACCAACACAGAACATACCCGTGTTGCAACTGAACATGCAAGACTGGCAACCCAGCTCAAGCAAGAAGAGGAAGATGCAGTAGCATATGCTTCCCTCCTCCTAGAGAAGGAAAGCATCCACTATGCCGAGGCTACCCTCAAAGAGTTCCGCAAAGCAGTCACCGCCACCGCCATCCCGCGACTAACCCAGTTCGCATCCGAGCTCATCGCTGGCTTCACCAACGGAACAATTATCGGCATCACCATAACCGAAGAGTTTAAAATCCTCGCACACTTTGCCAACGGCAAGACTCGCGAAGTTCAACTACTCTCCGGCGGCGAGCTGTCCGCAGTATCGCTGGCAATCGGCTTGGGTATCGCAAAGGTGTTCGGCGGAACAACCAGCACCCTAATCCTGGACGAAGCTTTCACTGCATACGACCCACGGAACATGGACGCAACCATTAAAACCATCCGTAGCGTCATGAACGCGCAACAGATTCTTATCATCGCGCACAACGACACGGTGGATGCTGTAGCAGACTACCGAGTGGAACTTGGCTGACACTCTGCTATAATAAATGCATACAGGATGAAACCTACAAAGCGGCTCATCAGATACAAACGGGAAAGTTGCCAACCAAGCCCCGCAAGAACGACAAGCTCGTACCTGGGGAATAGAAATAGCATCAATGCAACAACCCGCTAAGCACTAAGAGCACACAGCAAAGCTGAAAAGCAGGTCATCCGAAACTGCACCTTAGGGGACGCGCAAGAAAATACTTGCGCGTCCCCTAAACTATGCCCAAACCACCTTGAACTATAACCTGCGACACATTAGAATGTATCTGTTACAGCAATACTAGCCCCACACGAAAGATAAGGCACAAGGCAGGCATGACCACCACCACCACGCTAACGCTCCGCATTACCCCCATCAAAGACACCCTAGAGGCAACCTTTGACCGGCTTTTCGCGCACCACAAAGAAAGCATCTACAACCTCTTGCCCCAAAGCACTAAGAGCGACGACCCACAACACGAACAAATCCTCCGAACGAAGAAACTCAAGAAAGACGCGCAAGCTCAAGCTCTTGAAGCCCTGCGCATCTACAGTAACGACCCTAACCTTACCGCCAACTCCAAACGTCCATATTCGATTCGCAACAGAATCCCCAGTAGGGAAACAAGATACCAGCGGGCAACCCGCCCCGCTCTCCCTCCCAGGTCTCGAAGAACCCACCTATGAACACGACGGAACGAAATACATTGTCCCAACCATCAAGCAGTGGCAGAAACTTACCAAGGGGCAATGGATTCACTGGAACCATAACACGCTCAACCTGACCAAGGATAAGCCGGAGCGCGGGAAGAAACTCGTAACCCCCGCCGAAGAAGTAGAGCAATTCATCGAAAACAGGGTCATAGACGCTATCGACTGCGCCATCAAGTACGGAATCACCTCGTACAAGATACTTGACCAGCACCACTAACCGACGGACAGGAACCTTATTGTGCCACGCAAACGAAACCCCTACGGGTATACCATCGTAGAGAATGCGCTCCTAAACAACCAGCACAGATGGGAGCCAGAACCCGAAGAGATGGAACTCCCTCTGCGCATCTACAAGATGAACACGAAACAGCGCGGCGAATACTACCGCATCAAGCATGACGACTTGATGGATGTCGCCGCAAGTGAAGCGCGCCGCGTCGCAGGGGTTAGCAAAGAAGACGCTATCAACGCCATTAGCGCCTACAGGAACGTTGCCACTTCACTAGTGGGCAACGGTATAAGTGTAGACCTCATGGGAATGGTAGACCTCTACCCAAATACCGGAGGGAACAAGCGACTCACCACCAAGGTCAAGGCATGGCTCCTTGGACTCATGCGACTTGCCGAAGAACGACCAGACCTACCAATCACCCCAAGAAACTGGTACGTACAGCTTTTTGAGCACGGGTCGCATATCCGCAAAACTCCAGGCTGGGACTACAAGCGGTACGATGAAGAGCGTGCCGCAGGGGTGCCCCATCGCCGTAACGCACGAACCTATGAGGAAGCCCTCAGCGACCTTAAGACCGGCGCGCCAGTCCCCCCCGAAAGAGCTTATACGTCGCCAAGCAGAACAGAAGCTCAATAGCCACTACAATAGCCACTAACCGGCAGATGCGTCTAACCTCTGCTATATAGTAAGTGGTTAGTTCCCCCTTTGGTGGGTAGGGCAGGCTTAACAGCCCGGTTCTCCTAGCAGAAAAGCGGCGTGTCTCAATGGCACGCCGCTTTTCTGCTATATACAATCCAGCTGAAAAATACTCTGACAAATGAACAGGTACGCCGATGGCACGTACATACACCACATGGGGTGAAACCCCTGCAATAAGCCGAGCTAAAAGCAACGACAACCTCCTTCTGAGGCTCGTTGCTTCCGTCATGCTTGCCCTTATTATTGTCTCCAGCTTCATCCCCACTGGCGTAAACCTAGCTTCGCAGATGACGGCGACAAGAAGACCGTCGAGAAGCTTCAGAAAGCGCAAAAGGAACTAGGTGTAACTGAAACCGGCGACAAAGGTTTCGCCCAGACCCTAGACAAAGCAAAGAAGGACGGCTCAAAGACCCCCTTCGCAAAAGTCCTCACCCGCGTACTGACTCCTGGGTACATCTACGAACACCCAAAGTCCAGCACCGACGGCTACTACCATGACAACAAGAAGTGGTCATGTGATGTGAATGACCCCAATCGAGGGTTACTAACGTATCACAATTGTGACGTGCCTAACTACATTGCTGACCTGGGGCAGAACCTATACAGCGCCGTAGCTCCAGGAGGCATCCAGGGCGGCGGCGCACAGTCCAACAAGCTCGATATGCCCTGGCTGGGACTTCCCACCGGGGTTAAAAACGTGCCCGCAACCGCCAGCGCCCGAGTCGAAAAGTACACGGCAATGGAGCTCTACGGCTACAACCTCAGAGTAACCTACTACAATGGCGAGTTCGACCACATTCAGGTTCAAACCCAAGCGCGCCTAATGACTAACTTTGGAGCATCACAAACCCTCGCACTAGGCGTATCAGCAATCTTTAACGGCATCACCGAGGGTGCTAGTGGCGCGGTGACCGCCTTTAAGGAAGAATGGGCTAAAGGCAACCCGCTAGGGTCAATCGCCGCCGCATTCACCGCCAGCACCCAATCGTCAGCCGCCGCCGCTATCGAGACAATCCTGGACACCTCAGACGCTAACGTGATGGCTACGCGCGGCTACACTCGCGTAGGCTTCGACAACACCCTGTACAACGCCCGCGCCGCAACCAACGCGGAAATGGAACAGGAAATCATCAACACCCTCGCGGCGGCAATCGCAGGTAAAACCCCCGAGGAAGTACGCCTCCCAGACGACCTAAAGAAGCTCCAAACCCCGCCAGCACAACCTGTAGCTGGCGGCACTACCCTGCATCGTTACGAACCCCGACGGCTCGAAGAACACCATCTCTAAGCTTGCCGACGAAAACGCATGTTCCGAAGCGGCAAAAACCGCCAACATGGAGCACCCCGACTACCAATGGGATGCAACCGACAAGCAAGCTGAAACCATCAAAGACTGGAAGGAACACAACAAGGGTTGGTTCGAAGCCGCCCAAAAATACAACCTCACCTGCAACGTAGATGAAGACGAAGCTAAGCGCGATGAAACCATCAGCGCTTTCTACTCCTGCGTCCCTAACGCCTACACCGCCGCCGTACAGAAGTACACCAAGGACAAGGAAGGCGAAGCGGGCAAGAAGCTCGCAGAACAGCTAAACCAGCCAGGGTTCTTCCAAGACTTCCTCAGGAAGAACATTGCCGCAAACTTCAACAGCCCCACCAACCAGTACTACTGCCTTAACGCAGACGGCACCGATAAGCTGGACGGCAACGGCAAACCAATGAAGCTGTTCAACGCAGACGGCAAATACAACTCCGACTGCGCCCACACCCGCGCACCCATCAAGGGCGGCATCTACGGTACAGGCGACGGCATCATGAACGATACCCGCCGTGAGCTATACGAATCCAACATGGCATCCATGCTGCTCAGCTCAGACGGCGTATTTACCGATTTCGCCAATGCAGGCATACTGTCCGCATCTGGAATCACCCGCTTCGCCAACGCCGCACTCAACATCGGCATGTCACCGATTCTACAGACCTTCGGTATAGACAACCTCATTGCCGACCTCATCACCCTATTCACCAATAGCGCTTTCTACCCGTTTGCTATCACGGTAGCTTTCATCGGCATCCTACTACTTGTACGTGAAACTGTCACGACCGGCAAGCGCGGCATCCGCTCAATCGCCGTATTCATCGTAGGCATCCTAGCTATCTCCACCACTGCTACGCTCATGCTCAACAAGCCCCACGAAACCATTAAATTCGTGGACAGGAGCGTGAACGTACTCGACAGCGCTATCGCTGACGCGCTAGTAACCAACACGCTAGGGGACGAAATCTGTAGCGCCACCGGCAACACAGGAGTCATCAAATACGCCGCCAAGCGAACCGACGCAGACCCAGCAACCAGAACCCTAATGTGTGAGGTATGGCGCATGAACGTCCTCACCCCGTGGAGCTACGCACAATGGGGAACCGGATACAACAACTTGTACGCTGTAGATGCTAAGCGCCCTGTAACAGCGCACACCCTCACCAACACCAACAGCGCACAGGTGAGCCGCGCACCCGTACAGATGGGCGCAGGTATCACAGTGAACAACTGGGCGCTCTATCAGCTAGACCTCATGAGTACTGGCACCACCACCGCAGATAACCCCAACCGCCCTGCTGGAATTACCAGCCGCGACATGTACCGAATAGTAGATGTCCAGGCAGGAATTGACAACGGTGCTGGCACAGACTCCCGCTACCTCAAATACTGGGCAGGACGCGAACCCATGTCTCGCGCGTCAGTAGGGGCACTCGCGCCTATAGCCGCTGGCATCACCGGCATCACGGTAGGTTACTTCGCAATATACAAGGCAATCATCAAAGCAATCCTGCTACTGATGCTCGTCATATTGCCATTCATCCTGCTAATGGCGCTTCTCGGTAAGAAGACTAAGACTGCGACCCTCAAGTACGTGACCAACATCCTTGGTCTGTACGCGCAGTCTGCAATTCTGACCTTCCTACTATGCCTCATGTCTGTGCTACTCATCAACCTTACAAGTTCGGTGAGCGAGTACATCTACGTGTTCATCGCTCAGGCGCTCATGTCGCTCCTCATACTCTTGGGTGCTCGTAAGATTATGAAGCGCATCATGGCAGGTCACGGCATCGCCGGAACCATGAACATGACCGACAGTAAGGCTATCCTGTCTAAGACCAAGGTCGGTAAGAGCGTCGTCCGTTTTGTGGAGATGGCACCTAGCAAGGCAAAGCGTGGCTTTGCAACCGGCTATGCTGAGAACGGTTTGCGTGGCGGCTTCATCACGGCGGCGAAATCTGCCACTGAGCTACCTCAGTTCAACCCGCATAACCGCAAGGGTGCTGTACGAACCGTACTTACAGCCCACGCAACAGGTCTGGAAACAGCCCGTAAGAGTGTTCAGGACATGGACGGCTTCAACGAAGCAAAGGACATTGCACGCAACCTCAACGAAATTAACGCCGCAGAACACGGCGTTAAGGCAACCGACACAAGCATCGATAGGCTCCGAAGCGCCAAGGACATCCGCAACGCTAAGAAGACCGTCACTGCTCTACAGGAAGCTAAAGCAGAGGAACGTGCACATGCCGAAGCGACCGTGCAGGAACGCTACGAAGCACAGAAAAACTATGTCGAACAGCTCGGCGGCAAATGGGAAGCACCCGAAGGTGAAGCTCACGCCGCGAACGTCGAAGCCGCCCTTGAAGAGCGTAAACGTTCAGCCGAAGCCGCACACAGCATGGTACAGGAAACCGTGGAGAAGCAATCCAACCAGAAAGCTATCCCAAAGTCCGAACGCTTCGACGCGCAGAATGACGTTCGATTCACGCCAGAAGAGCGGGCAGTCCATAAGGTAACAGGCAAGGAAAACACCCTCAAGTACGCCGCGAAGTCGGTAGGGACTCAAGCCGCCAACAGGTTCCAAGAGCGATTCTTCCGCAACATGCAGGCAGAACGCACAATGGAAGCAATGAACAGCGGAGCCCTCAACGACATACCGGACGAGGTGAAGAACGCCCTTGCCCTCACTGAGGAACAGCTCAACGAACGCTCACTTGAAGAGCTTGAACTCATCAGGGATTGGCTGACCAGCCACAATACCAGCCACGCGCCCGAAGAGCACAAGCTTCTTCTCGAAATGGTGGAGAAGCTTATCAGCTATAAGATGCATAGGTAAAGAAGAAGGACAGCAACCTAATGCGCGCAAAAACCACACTCACAGCTACACCAGCAGTGAACCCCCCTAACACCAGCAGGAAAGGCGTTAGGGGGGCGTGGCGCGCCCTTATCGCCCTCCTAACTGCAACCCTCCTAGCATTCAGCTTGTATCCCGCGTTCAGCGTGAATAGTGGGAAAGCTCAGCCTGCCCACGCACTTGACGTGAATAAATGGGTGATGTGTGATGCTTTCGGTAAAGACAGCCTCCCAGCACGCCTTTACCAGTACAGCCAGAGCAACGACTTGCAATTCATGGCGTACAGTAAATCTGCCGCCACAAGTGGGCGCTCCAACCCTGAAAGCGGCGCTAACATGTTGCTCAAGGTTGTAGGTGTCGATATTGAAAAGAATAACCAACAGCTTGTCATTGGCGGCACTGACGCGACCAACGGCGCAGGGTTCAACAAAGGCAATAAGCTGAATTTCTTTGACAGGTTCGGGCTTGGCGGATACCAGTTCACCGCGTATACCGGCGAGTGGAACTACTTGCGAATTGACGCATGTGCCGATAAGCCTGAGGCTAAAGACCCGAAGGCGAACCATTATTATGAGACTCGCCTCGACCCCACCGCAACCTGGGATAGGGCAAGCTCCAGCCTCGACCCGCGAACTCAGATTTACGCCAACGGTCAGGGTGTCCGATACGCATCTGCCGCAGGCACCTACATCGGCAACATTCTACTTGGCGCAACCACCTGGGTACTCGGGTTCTTCCTCGCCCTACTTGTCCTCAGTTTCAAGGACATTGCTAAGCTGATGGGGCTAACCAACATCCTTGTAGGTAACAACCCCGACGCGCTAGGCGGCATCCTCCGCTTCCTTCAGGATAATTTCCTTATCCCCCCTCGCTTCACTTATCGTGCTCGGTGGTCTACTGTTCCTAGTGAAGGGCATCGTGACCGGCGACCAAGCTAGGGAGAAGTGGAAGCGCTTCTCCATTGCGCTCTTCACCGGCTTGTTCGCGGTGTCGTTTATTGCGCTATCACCCAAGCTTCTACCTCTACCAAACCGTGCCGCCGCGTGGATTCAAAGCCTCACCATCAAGGCGACCACGGAAGAGCTTACCAGCATGGGTGAATGGTGCTCAACTGAAGTTGGTAATAAGAAGAGCACCTACAAAGCTACGAAGGAAGATGGTAAAGACCCTGTAAAGGTAATTGGTGATGAGGTAGCTCAAGTTGTTAGTGAGAACTATAGTGAAATTGTAGCCTCCCAGCTATCCTGTACCTTCACGAAACTGTTCGTGTTCGACCCCTGGGTACAGGGACAGTTCGGCACTAACCCGAATAATCTCTGGGCTGAGGGTAAAGACATACCCGAATGGGCGAAAGATGGCAAGAAGCTAGGCAACAGTAACGGTAAATGGGTAGGTGACGCATCTGTCCCGATGGGTGCGGAAACCACCCTGAACAACTGGGCTATTTACCAGCTCTCGACCCAAACCACCAATCACTTGCAGACCGGCAACGAGACCGCCGGTAAGTCACGTGAAGCCCAAGGTGTCTCTACCGACTGGTGGCGCGTTGTAGATGCCCTCAGCAACTACAACGAGAAAGATGTCGAGATTAAGGTTCCGCAAGCTCGCGACCTGCCAAGCAATGTTTCCAATGGCGAATGGGCGCGCCCTGCCGAAGCCGCAATGACCTCTCCCTATGGAAACCGCCCAGAACTCGGTGACGTACACAAGGGTATAGACTTTGGCGCACAGTGTGGGGCACCTATCTACGCCGCCGGTAGCGGTAAAGTAGTGTTCGCACAGAAAGCATCTGACGGGGCAAACGGCATCATTATCCAGCATGACGGCGTTAGCACGATGTACTGGCACATGCAAGATGGCTCTCTGCGCGTCAAGGTTGGCGACGAGGTTAAGGCTGGACAAGAAATTGCCTCCAGCGGCGACACCGGACACGCATACGGTTGCCACCTTCACTTCGAAGTTCGCCCTGGCACCGACTGGGGTAACCAGGACAACGTTACCGACCCTCAAGCGTGGCTTAAAGAACGCAATATTGACGTAACCAAAGAGAAAGACGGACTCTCCCCTCACGCCGCCGCTGTGAGCACTGGCAACTCCAGCTCAGCAGTAGAGATTACTCGCGGTGCGCAGGACATGAACTCTAAGCCTCTAGAGTCTTGGAATACCTGGGTAGGCGCTTCAAGTGGCGCACGAATTGGAGTGGGTCTATCTGCCCTCGTCGTCGCTCTTATTGCGCTCACTGTTCCCGGTATCCTTGCTCTGCTGACCGCAATCCTTAGCGTAGTGCTACAGCTGTACATCCTCATTGTTCCCTTCGCCGCAATCGCCTTGATGACCTCAACGCACCAAGGCATCAGCTTCGCCAAGAAATACGGGAAGATGGCACTCTACCTGTATTTCGCACGAATAGCACTAGGTCTGCTACTGACCCTATCAGTCGTATTCGTACTGTGGGGCTACAAGATTATGGCAAGCTCCGGGTTCTGGTGGGGTGTTGTCGTGATGGCTCTCCTATCCTTCGCTTTGTGGAAGATGAAGAACCGTGTTCTGGCTCTTGCAGAAACCTACGCAGGCGGTCTTGTATCAAAGCCTGTTGGTGTACTCAACAGGATTGGGTTGGCTACCAAACGTGTAACAGGTATCGGTACCGCATCCGTTGTTAGCGGTGTGACTGCAAAACGTGCAGGTGGCTCCTTCCTCAAGGCGGCTAGTAGCGCCGCCGCCGACAAGAAGCGAGACATCGCCAACGAGTCCAAGTTTGGTCGCTTCACCACCCGCGCATCCAATAAGGCGAACGAGTTCGCTCCCAGCAGACTACTCAAACCGCAAGGACACACGCCTACTGTGGATGAGCCAGACCTGCTAGTATGCTCCAACTGCAAGCGCACCTACAAACACGGTGAAATAAACATGTTTGTAGACTCGCTCACTAACCGCATGTACTGCCAGAGGTGTAAGTCGGACGGGCTTGTACCGGATAGCGAACTTCTCAAGCCTATCAAGAATAAGGCTGACGAGAAGAAGGCTAAGCCCCGTATGAAGCCTATCAAGGACACATACCTCACAATGGCTCTAGCACAGCCTGAGCTTCAGCGTGAGAACGTCAAGAGCGGAGCAGACGCATTCACCGCATACAAGGTGCTTACCACGGCGGCGGCAGATAGCATGGCAAGGCATCACCGAAGCGCACTAGACGAACGACAGCAGAGCGTCATCGTCTACGAGCTACCCGAAGCATTTAAGCCATACTTCAACGTTGATGCGTTCAATGTTGCTCGCGACAGTGACAACTTCGAAAAGATGCGCAGACATTGGGGGCTTGCTATTCACAAGTACATTGAGAGTGAGCTAGGGTACACGATTAACCGCACCCCGGAAGAAACGCTCAATGACATTGTTCGCACCAGCGACGGCTATAGCCCTTGGTGGAAGCTAGACCCCAACGCCAAGCGCGGTAACGACGACGAGCAAAGCAAATAAAAGCCGAAACTCGTTAGACCACCCGGCACCAATACGCTACACTAGTTAAGGACATTACGACTACAGAAAGAGGCTTCAGATGAAGTTTTTCAGCGCACCCTCCGTCACCATCAACGGCAACACCACTCACCCTGCAACACTACGAACTCTTCCCGACGGCAGGCGCGTTGCGGATGTCACCGTCGCAACTACCCCTGGCACTAAGGACAACGGCGTATGGAAGGACAAGGGTGTATCCCAGTTCTACACCGCAACCTTCTGGGACGACGACGCGGAACTAGTCGCCAAGACCTTTACCCAGAAGGGTCTCTCCGTTATCCTTATGGGTGACTTGGTGATTAACGAGTACGAGAGCAAGAAGAACCCCGGCACTATCGGGCGAAGCTACAACCTTGAGAACGCACTCATCGCGCCTCGCCTAAATCGTCGCCAGACTGTAAACGTTGCCCTTAACGCACAGCAGGCAGGTGGCTACCAGCAGGCGGCACAGGGTCAGTATCAGCAGGGAGCAGGCGGCTACCAGAACCAAGCTCAGTACCAGCAGGCAGGTGGCTACCAGCAGGCACAGCCTAACTACAATGAGCAGTGGGGAGCCCCTGTAGGTGAAGATGCCCCTCCGTTCTAAGCCATATACTTAGACGGATACCATAGATAGCAAGCCCCGGCAAACCAGAAAACCTGGTTGCCGGGGCTTGCTATATCTACTCTATGGGAAATTACACTGTACCAACGATTCTAGTATGCATATACTTGCTAATCCTACCCACCGTATCTTTCATCTTGAAGCGGTGGGATACTAGTCGTGAGTACAAGGTCCTTCTTGCGAACAAGAACCTAAAAAAGGACAGTCAGCAGGTGTACAAGCCTGTGCGTCCAGTGTGGAAAGAGCGACTAAAATACGCCAATAGCGACAAGCGCCACGTCGCTCTTAAAATCCACCCGCTGATTCAGAAGATGATACCTAAGCCTGATGGTGAGGAAGAGGGAAAAGAAGAGCCTCAGGACACCTTCGAATTGCCACAAGTGCAACGACGAATGGTTACGCTAGGCGCTTTTCTCCTCGGCGCGATAACTATTTTTGTTGCTCCACTTACCCCATTCCCATACCCGCTTATCAGCACATCTTTTGTCTTCCTAGGTATCTATGTAATCGTGTCGCTCATCTCCCCTAAATGGTTCTTGGGCGAACGAGCTAAAGTGAACCAGAAACTTACTGACGCGGCAGAGAAGAAACTTAAAATCCCTAAAGATAAGGCATCTACCTGCTGGACTATCATATCTTGGGATGACGAGACGAACCTAGAGCCAACTAGAATAACCTTCGACATCAGCTCCGGCTTCACGGAAGGTACCGACCAGGCGCTCCTCAAGAACTTGAACGCGGTTCTAACTAACACCCGCACCTATGTCCTAGATGACGAAGACGGCAAGAACCCTATCGACCAGAAGGACGGCATATTCCGAGTCCGTGCGAAGCCTCCCATGCCTCGCATGGCAACGTTCGACCCTTACTATATCTTCGCTCCAGGTATCGAGTCTGGCGCATTCGCTATCGGTTTGGGTGACTCAGGCGGCGCACAGCTACCCATTAAGGAGGGTAGCGAGACTATGGTTCAGGTCATCTTCGTGAATGTGTCCGGTGAGGCTGAGAAGTACGCGAGCAAGTATGGTCTAATCATGATTGCTCCGCCAACGCCAATGGTTCTCATTATGGGTCCCACTGGTTCCGGTAAGGCGCAAGCAATTACTGACCCCATCGAGCGCACCCAGTTCTACGTATACATCGACGGCGTAAAGACCATTGTGGAGAACATGCCTTATGACCCAGATAACCCAGAACGCCCCCAACCCAAATGGTCACAGGGGCAACCCGAAGAAGAAGGTGAAGCCGGGTGAAGTAATCACTATCGGCAACCGTACCTTCACGGTGAAGCAACGCCGCAAGCCTAAACCACCGAAGAAGTACACCCACATCCCCGGCAGTGCGCTAGACCTTGACCTGCGCATCAACACAGGGAAAGTTGCGCCTGCCGGGTTTGGGGTAGAGGTCGTAAAGTCCTCTTGGGGGGGAGCAAGTATCTTCACCCCAAGCATTGACCCTCACTATGGCATATTCATTGACGGCGAGGAAGAGCAACTGCTGGAAATGATGGGGAACCTCACCTATGATACTGACGCGAGGCATGGCGCTAGTGTCTGGCAAGCCCCTGTCCGAATCGTTGATTGTACCCCAACTGGCGAGTTTAAACGCAGAGATTTTCCTCGCCCAATAATTAGCAACACCTACTATACCGAAGCCGCAAACCGAGAAGTGGACGTGCTAAACCACATCGCCCATGCAATACGCCAGATAGCTGATAGGAGCCGGGCACAAGGCGCTACAGCCCCTATCAATAGGCACTATGACCTCATGGTCATCTGGCTAACAGACGAGCAGGCGGAGAACCTAGCCGTGCATCACCCCGAACTAGTCGAGTATGTCGCTGACAATGGTGGTACAATGCACCTACCAGTCATCTTCATGGTGCTAGGAGAAGCCCGAAAAGCTGACACCTTCGTGAAGATGCTCTCACGCGCAATATTCCTAGGCGAAAGCAATAAAGCGTACATACACGAGGTAATGGACGCACTAGTGCAAGACTCAACAGGCAAACCAGTGCGTGTCATTGACACCATCGCAGGAAGATACCCACTAGGATACGAGCCGGTATGGAGCCAGAAAAAAGGAACCTTCCAGCTCGCATCCCTCTACACCCGCAAAGGGCACGGCATCTCACTTAAAGCACTGCAAATTCAAGAGACGAAGAACCATAACCGTGAGGTGTGGGACAGTTTCTTGTCCACCATCAACACCGGCGACTACTAACCACAGGGAAGTCACACGATGAGCCACGAAAACACCAACCCAACCACCACTACCGCCACCCCTGAAGAGTCCTCCGCTACCGAGAATAGCGACGCAAGTAAGCCGCCACGCATCACCTGGGAAGAGCTGAATAAGCTACCCCAAAAGTATGAGATTCATAAGTCCACCGAAGTCGTCACCGTAGGCGACCTGGAAAAAGGCGACTGGATACTCGATGATGACAATAACATCCAACCCATCCTTCACCTCTTCCCTATCCACACCCCCGCCCGTCAGTTCAAGGTCAAGCTCATCAACGGCGCAGTAGGTAGCTACGGCGACACCCACCTTGTCGAATACATACTAGAGTCAGACCGCAGACTATTCCACCAAAGGCTGAAACATTCCCGCCGAGCACTCAAGAAGCTCACAAAGAAATCCATCAGCGTACTGGAGTATATGGCTGACCTGCCCGCAGAGAAGAACCCCCCTTGCACGGCACACAACCTCTTCATGGCATTATCACCCCACACTTGGAGGAACCTCCCTTGGGACGGTAGAGGGGACACCGAAGACATTCAAGCACTTCGCATCACAATCAACAGAGTACTTGAAGCTATCGGCCCCGTCACCGAGGATACCGTCAAATACCGAGACTTCGCCTCAATATTCTTCCCCGAGACGCTAGATGCAGAGGAAAACCCCCTTGAGACGTCCGTCACCGAGGTAGAACACAGGTACAACACCCAGCTTGCCGCACAACAACTCCTACTACTGTTAAACACGCGAAAATACGCGAAGAAATACGGCAAGAAGCTTCCCTGGTACTGGTACACAAACCCATCCCGGTACAACTATGGAGGCATTGAAATTGGTCACGTCACCACGGTAGCAGAGCTACATGAGCTCTACAAGATAGCCGAAGAAGGCGGCGACGGATTCGAAATGCCCAGCATTGAGCTCCCCAATTAGTACCCCAAGTCTAGCACGCGGCACCAGAGCACGTGTGCTAGACTTGTCTCTGCTAGACAAGATACGACCGACCGCTAAGGATGATATGCGTAGCCAAGGTAATGACCTACAGAAAAGGTACGTGGGAGCTCCAACACTGGGTAATTGGAGTCACCCTAGCTGACCCTGAGAACCATGCGCGGGCACTAGTGAACATTGTTCACCCCAAAGCCATACAGGAGCCATCCCTAAAGCCTATTAGTGCCGCAATTAAACAGATTCTTGAAGATGGCGGAACCCCCCCTACAGGCTCAGACATCGCTCTTTGGCTACAGAACAATGATGCTGAAGGGTTCAAAGCTGTTGGCGGCGACGAAGGTATCGCTCACCTTGTGGACATGGGTGAAGAAGCGATTGTCGAACACAATAACATTTCTATCATTCATGAGACGCTTAACGCCGCCGCGTTCCATTCAGCGATGCAGGATTTCTCTAGCCATTTCTACAACACTGTCGAGTCCGTACCGTACAGTGAGCTTCAGAAATACGCAGAGAACGCTATTCAGGGGCTTCAAGACCTCAGAGTGTCATACTCCTCCAATGTGGACGATTACACCCACACGGCGGCAGAGATTATGGAACAGCTCTCCAAAGAGCTGGACGACATTAAGAACGGTGAGAAGCAACTAGGTATCCCACTTAGAAACTTCCCTCGCCTAAGCAAGTACATTGGCGGTCTACAGCCGGGCAACCTAACGGTGGTCGCCGCCCGACCAGCAATCGGCAAAACAACGTTCTGCTGTAACATCATCTCACCACTATGTGAGGCGGGTCTCAGCGTCCAGTTCTTCTCAATCGAAATGGGCTCCACCGAAATCATGAAGAACATCCTCTCATGCAGGTACGGCATCCCCCGCCCTGACTTCCACAAGGAGGAAGGCTTGACCCCTCAAATGCAGGAAGTCTTTGATGCCGCCAAGCCTAAAATTTCGCACTGGAAATTCCGCACCGTTGAGAAAGTGGCATCAATGTTGCGGAGATTAGCCAGAAAGCTAAAGAGCTGGCTGAGTCCGAAGATGGTCTAGATGTTATCGTTGTGGACTACATCCAGATTGTGAAGCCTGACAAGGATAACGGCACTACGCAGGATAACTTGGCTTACGTTACCTATCAGTTGAAGTTCCTAGCTATGGAGCTTGGTGTACCCGTCGTTGCAACCTGTCAGCTGGCGCGCCCTACAACCAATGAAAGGGAGATGCCGCCCACAGCTTCCAGTATCCGAGGTTCTGACGCTATCTTTCAGGCGGCTAATCACCTCATCGCGCTCCACCGCGACCGCGAAGAGATGCCCGACACTACCGACATGCTCATCCTTAAGAACCGTTCAGGCCCCGCAGACATCACTATCCCCGTAGATACTGCTCTCAACATTTGTTTCTTCGCTGAAGATATGAATGAGATTCTGGCGGCTCAGCGGCGTGAAGACATTGCTAACCCGGCGGCTATCGAACCGTCAATGTCATACAGCATTAACGACTACTAACGATTAAGAAAGGAGCGGCGTAATGCTAGTGCCCGGCTTGGATTACCAGCCCATTAAAGAGCTGGACAACCCTAAGTACCGCACCCCCGAACAGCGCCTAGCTATCTTCAAGACCGTCTATGCGGATAGGATTAGACCCCAAGCAGAGCATCCTGCATACTTCAACAGATGGGGGCATGGGCGTGTCTTCGGAGCGGTATTTCGCATCTTCAAAAAGGAAATACTGCCTCAAAATGAGGTGAATCCTGAAGACTTTTGCGCTATCCTTAAAAGCATGTACGAAAGGTGTGCTCGTCACCGAACACACCTACAAGAAGTTCCAAGACGACTACTTGAAGAAACGTGAGAGGGAGGTGACATATGGCGATTGGGAAACCTAAACTCAGCCTGCAAGAGCTGACAGACTCGCTGGCATCCGGGCTGAAGAACTCAGCTCAGCAACCCGAAGCTCTAGGGAAGCCCATCTACAAGCACAACACCATCGACTATGACGCGCTAAATAGTGTCGTCACTGAGATGGGGGAGCGCGGCGGCAAACGCATTGAGGTGAACAACCAAGAGCTTATTGAAGCGACACTGCGTAAGTTTGAGACGGAGATTATCCCCAAGCTCTACCGAGGCAAGAGTAAGATGCCTCTACTGGCAAACAGTGATAACCCCGGCGTTTCAGGGCTTGCTAAGAAGCTTATGGAAACCCTCGACAAGAACCCCAACAAGCGGGTACCCCTATTCATCCATACCCCCGATGTGATGGTAGACGCAAACGTACATGCATGGGCTGTCGTTATGCGATACATTACGCGAGGGCTACTTATCGCCTCCCGTTTCGTGAAGGTAGATGAGAGTGAGCTTCTAACCAAGAACCGCTCAGGCTTTACAGGTACTCAGGAGAACGCCAACCTTGGTGCAACTAAAAGCGACGTAGTTCTTTTCTCTGCCGCCGACGTGGACGCATATAGCCCCACCGAATCAGCTACTCTAGCTATGCTCTTTAGGCATTGGGCGGAGAATGAGACAGCTGTCATCCTTGTTTCACCCAGACCGTTTGACCTATGGCTCAAACGACTCCCGCGTGAGGTTCAGCCCATGATTGCAACCCTCTTTGAGGGAAACATTATTGAACCACCACGCAAAACACCCACCCGCAGGGGTGCCCGCTCCGCAACACCCGACCAGCAAGCTAACCACAGGTACCTCGCTGGGCTATAGCTACTAACCAATAGGAGGACAGACCAGTGTCTCAGAAAATTTCACTCACCGCAACCGTTAAGAACGTCTCAGTAGCCCTCAAATGGATTCTGGACATGAAGGCTACCAGTGTAATCCTCACCATCGACCCGGAAAACAATACGGCTGAGTTTCGCCATAGTAGCAAGATGGGCGAGCTTATCCCCGGCTACCGCGAGCACCCCATCATCTGCGAAGGAACCAAGGGTACCCGTAAGGTCTCCGTATACCTTGACAGTCCAGACCAGCTCAGTAAAGCGCTGAAGCTGGCAGACATCGAGAAGACCGCCGATAAGACCTGCACTATCACCGTCACCCTAAGCGACACTGGCTCTGTGCAGTCTGTCCGCATGACCGCCGGTGCAAACAACGCGATTCTCGACACTTCCAAGCTCTCACGCTCCGCAAAGCCGAATATCTCCACTATCGGCAGTGTTCCAAGCGAGAATATTAACAACAGTATCCGTATCGCGCGTTCAATTAACCATAGGGACGACCCCTCCGGGCGCTATGTCATCTTCAAGCTCAATGACTCTAACCAGCTGGAAGTTATGACCTCAGCGAGTGTGCCCATGAACGCAGTGGCGCTCATCTACACTGCTCCGTTCATCAGCCAGCTAGACATGGACGAAGAAAGTCGCTTCGCGTTCAACAGCCTGAAAACCGGCATCTCCATCACCCCGGAACTTCACCACTTCACCGCCGAGCACACCGAGCTCATCCGTGGCGAAAGCGGCAACTTCACCGCCTTCGGGTTCAGGGACACCAACACCGGCGCTATCGCACTCTACACCGACCGCGACGTGAAGCCGGAAGCTATCAAGTCCTTCCGAAGCTTCTTCACGAACCTAAGCGCTATCGAGCTTTCCCGCAAGCTTGAAATCGACATGGTAAACCTCAAAGAGACCCTGCTCACCATGTCCTCCGTCAATAGCGACGTAACCGAAGCTGACATTGACATGCTGGAGACTGGGAAAGTCCTAGTTAATCTAGGCGGCTGGGTTACCGAGCTGACCGCAACCAACCAGGACAAGAGCCCCAAGAGCATTACTGCCCGAGTGGACTACCGAGCGTTTACGCAGTTTGTTACCGCAAGGACGAGCAGGACTGCAACTATCGGTTTCCAGCCAATTTCCGAAATTGAAGATATCAAGGACTTGGCTATCCACACCTCTACTGATGGCGGCGGCTCACTCTTCGTAGTATGCCAGTGCCACGAGGTTGCAGACCTCTAAAGAAGTACATCTAGTACCTAAGACACCAAGGGAAGACGATGCATGAGATAACCCCTTATCTACCCATCATCTTCCCTTGGTGTCTTTTTTGTTTGAGCGCAATAACCCAGCCGCCAGAGTGGGTCAAGCCGAAGCGACACGCCCGCAAAGTCTGGGTGCAAAGCCACGTTATCGCCGTCATCATAGCATCACTTATCAGCGTCCTACTCCTCACTCACCCCTGGTATTCAGGTCAGGTGGTCGCATTGACAGGAGCAACGATGCTCACCTACGTATACACACAAGCGTCCTACACGGATTTGCAGTACAGGAAAGCCAGCGAGCCACACCTTATGTATGGGTGGGCTCTATTTGTCCTCTCCGCCGCCCTGAGTGACGATACGCAGGTTGTGGCGGCGGCTCTCGTAACACTGTTCCTAACCGCCGTAACGCGCCGCTGGTGGGCAGGAGATGCCACAGCCCTATGCGTCGCTATATCATGCGTCACCCCCATACAGATAGCGCACCCGGAAGCATCAACAGCTTTCATTGGCTCTATGGTTTTCGTCCTCATCACAGCCATCATCACAGCGGTTCTAACCTCCAGCAAAAAGCCTATCAAGGTGCCACTCATCCCTATCGCACTAGCTCCATTCCTCCTGGTGCCTGCCCTATACGCCGTCCTCCCTGCTATGGGAGAAATGTATATCCGCTAACCACACTAAGGACGAACGACGCATGGTTGAAGTGCCCACCGAGGAAATTGAAGTCGTCAGCAACGGCGAAAACAGTGACGCAGTAGAGCTCTACTACAAGGGTAAGGAGCTCACCGCTGACGACGGAGCTAAACTCACCAAAGCTATCTCAGCAACCTCAGAGGCGCTATGGAAGCTCCTCTACATCGCTCACAGTACCGAGGTTTACAAGAAACAAGGGTTTAAGACCTGGAAAGACTACATCGACAAGAACTTCAGTATCTCTCGCTCTGCCGCCAACGCACTAGTCACGCAGGGCGCAGTCATTGAAGGTATCACTCAAGCCGCACCCGAAGGCGTGGACATCCACATCACTCAGGCGCAGGCGCGTGACCTAAAGAAGGTCATTGAGGAAGTTGCCGCAGTTGTGGCTGAACGAACTGCCGGTAAAAGCCCCGAAGAAGCCGAAGAAATCATCCGTGAAACCGTAGATGAGAAGCTGGAAGAGATTAACGCTCAGAAGGAAGCAGAAAAGGCTAAAAAGGCAGAAGAGCAAAAGAAGCTCGAAACCGAACAGCAGATGTACGAAGATGCCGCTACCGAGATTATCCGCCAAGCCGAAGCTGAGCATGGCATGTACACGGTAGAGGGCATGGAAGAACCCAGCAGTGAACCTGAATACGAATACTCGCTAGACGAGGAAGACGACTACGCCCTGGAAGAGGTCACAGAACGCAAAGCAACGACCCTCCGAAACCTTTACACTACACTCAGTAAAGCAAGTACTCTCCCAGACGCAGATGAAGCACTAGAAGTCATCCCGCAGGAACGAATCAACAAGACTCACGCGGAGCTTTCAGAGCTGGAGCAGAAAGTCCACGACATTCTTGTAGCTATCGAGTCACGCTATGGAAATAGTATCCTACGTAACACCATGAGCAACTAAGGAGAGCCACACAACCATGCCACGAATGAAATTTGGCGGCGATAAGCCCGCCGGACGCTACGGAGCGCTATTCAACAATATGGGGTCATACGCAGAAAGTGAAGCCCCTATTGAAGATATGGTTGAAGAGGTGCAGGAGCACCTGAAACCTGTCGAGACTACGCCTGCTGACGTAACTGCCGAACCTGCTCAGGAAGCAGACCAAGACGAAATTTTGGCGGCGCTACAAAGTAAGCTGAACACCGCATCAGTAGCACCCGCCGTAGAGGAACCCGATGAGGAGGAAGAAGATGACGATGATGAACCCATTCAGGAAGAAGCACCCGAAGAAGTTCCCGCTGAATATGGGTACGACCCTGGATTCGTTGAAGAGGGCGAAGAAGTCAGCTACAGTACACCTGAGCCGCCTGAAGAGGCAGATGAAGAAGAGGCTGAAGAAACGGAAGTAACGCCGCCTTTCGAAGAGCCTAGTGAAGTTCTCGAAGATGAAGAGTTCGAGGAAGAAGACTACGACGAGTACGCGGTAGAAGCGGAAGCGGAAGAAATTGAAGTAGAGAGCGCTCAGGGTACCTCTGAGACCTCCCCTGATGCTGTGAGCGCCGCTCAAACTGCCGCAATGGGGACAAGTTCAGTTGAGCTGGTAATCAGCCTCTACGAGGCAATTCATCCGCTTAACGAAGACGACATGGAATCGCTGAAGGTGCTACTTGGCAACCACACGGACAGCTCCATTGCAGAAGTCATTAGTGGTATCGTAAATGACACCGCACATACTAAGGACTTGCTGGAAACGGTAGTACAGCTTGCCACTGTGGACACATCGGACAGTACTAAAGCCGCCGTCCGCTACACAATGCTTCTCTTCAAATATGAAGAGGACGCACTGCGAAACCTTGCAACCGTACTTGGGGTAGAGACCATCACGGATGAAACTGCGACCGAGGACATCGTGGAAGCAGTCGCCACCACCCTTGCAAGCACCCCAGCTACCGTATTTGGCGTAGCTGAACTTATCAACAACCTCATCCCATAAAACCCGCCTGAAATTGGGGGTAACAGCCATGACGAAACTTGGCTGTTACCCCCAATTTTTGCTACAATAGATAGGATAACCAGCAATACAGAATACCCTCTACCTGAAACGAAAAGCTATGACTTCAGAACCTCCTAAGAACCTACCCGCTGTGAACCCTGCAACACTTGCACCTTATGATGTCTATGTCATTGTAGACGGTTCAGACATACACTTCACCGCATCCTCAGAGACCAACTATACGGGCGCGGATTTTCTGCGCGCCCTATACCGCCGCGCTTACACCCCCGACACTATGCGAGTGTCCACCACCGGAAGCATCATTACGCTATCCACTACAGCGACCCACGCGCCGACCATGCACGCGCTGGCAGAGCTTCTGAGCTACACGCTATCAATCCCCGCTATCCGACTTGCAGGCGATTCGAAAGCACTGTTTAACGTGATGCCGTGGAAAGCCGCCGCATACTACATGCCGTCCACCGGCAACAAGAACGGCGCAAGCTTCTTCAAAATTGCTCCCCTAAACCCCTGGGGTGTAAATGACGAGACGTTCAAATACCTGCGGCATCTAGGGGGCTGGAAGTCTGCGGACGACAACACCTGGCGCGTCCCCATGAACAAGCTATTCAAGTTCATTCAGAGTAACACCCCAGGCGACCGTGGTATCGCCATCACCCGCTCCCTAGCGAACATCCTAGTGGAGCCTATCAGTGAGCCATTCAACGGGGAAGTCCTCAGCCTTAAAGACACCCCCATCAGTGAACTACACTTCGCGAAGTACGACACTCGACCTCAGAACAGTAAGCGTGAGAAAGGTAAGACTCTCGCTGAAAGCCTTGCAGGATTCGGGTACAAAAGCATCTTCGACGTGCTCTACAATATGCCGCGTCGATACCTTGACCTCAGCAACCCCGTGTCATCCCTCCACGGTCTTGATGCAGGCGAAACCGCCTACATTGTAGGCAGGGTAAGTAGCTGGCACCCTATGAAGGGGAATAAAGGTGCATGGTGCACCATTAAAACCTCCGAGCGTAGCCTCAAGACTGCGTTCTGGGGACCATACCAGTGGCGCGAGAAAAAGTACCCTGTGGGCACTGAAGTTATCGTTGGCGGTAAAGTCACGTTCTACAATGGGCTCACCCTCACAGCCGATTTTATCGACACGCTAGATGTCTCCTCAACAGATAACCCCTACGTGCCCATTTACGCACAGTCTCCGTCGCGCGGCATCATGACGAACATCATCTCTAACCTTGTGCGAGAAGCCCTAACCCGCCTCACAGTAGAAGGCAACCCAAGTATTAAGCAGAATGCGTACTGGGCGGAAGAAGCTCTACCTGAAGGCATCCTCACGCTACAGGAGGCACTAACCTGCCTACACTTCCCCACTAAGCCGGAAGACGTTGAGAAAGCGGTAGAGTCTCTAGCCTGGTATGAGCTAGTGCTTATGCAGGTTCTCATTAAAGACTCTCAGGTAGCGGGAAAGACGCAAAGGGAGTGCAGAACAAGGGAGATTCGACCGATTACGTGAAGAAGGTTATCGATTCACTTCCATACACGCTAACTGGCGACCAGCAGACCGCGTACAAGACCATTAAGAAGCGCATGAGCGGGCGTAAGCCTATGGATGCGCTTCTATCGGCAGATGTGGGTGCAGGAAAGACCATTGTCCAAATCTAGCCGCCCTTACCGCCATCGACTCAGGTAGGCAGGCGGTAATTGTAGCGCCCACGGAAATCTTGGCACGCCAAATTTACAGTGCCGCGCAAACCGCACTAAAAGACGTGGACTTGGAGCCTACGTACATGTCTGGCTCCATGAAAGCGGCAGAGCGAAGCGCTACCACTAAATCCATTAAGGAAGGCGACGCAAAGCTCATCATCGGAACCCACACACTCTTGAACGCTACCGAATTTAATGACCTTGGGTTTGTCTGCTTTGACGAGCAACAGAAATTCGGCGTTGAACAGCGCTCACGACTATTGGGAACCCGAAAGGATAACGCCACCCCAGACTTCCTGCTGGCAACCGCAACCCCCATCCCTCGAACCATCGCCCAGATTGAATACGGCGAAGTTGATTTTATCCAGATGAAGGAAAAACCTGCTGGACGTAAGCCTGTTGAAACTGAGTGGGTGGAAGCGAAATACGACCACCTGCTCAACCACCCCAAGCACACTGTTTGGCATGACCTCCATAAGGAAATTAAAGCTGGGCACCAGGCATTCATCGTCGCCCCCCTAGTTGAAGAGAACAGCGACCTTGAAGCGCCAAGCGTGAAGGAACTTGCGAAAGACCTGACTCATGTGCTCACAGAAGCTCGAATTGGGGTGCTACATGGCAAAATGAAGGCTAAAGAGCAGGAAGAAGCCATGCGTGCATTCCGTGACGGTGAAACTGATGTCCTCGTAGCATCTACCATCGTAGAAGTGGGTGTAGACATTCCTAATGCGACCCGAATCGTCATTATGGGTGCTGAGCGTCTAGGTGCGTCCTCTCTCCACCAGCTCCGAGGGCGTGTTGGGCGCAATGAACTGCACGCTAAGTGCTGGCTTGTTAGCCCGGCAGAAACCCCGAGTGCTCAAGCACGTATGGAAGCACTTGTGGCGCATGATGACGGCTTCGCAATCGCGGAGGCAGACACTATGACACGCGGTGAAGGTGATGTCCTTACCAGCAACCAGCATGGCATCACCCGCAACAGGTTCCTGCGCCTTAGTAAGCATCGACACATTATCTCCAGTGCGATTAGCCATGCAGAGAGCATCATTAGTGACCCGGAGTATAATGATGTTGCCTTGCAAGACGCACGAAAGTTCTTCGACGATATGCAATAGGTGTAGCACATCACGAAGGAGCCCTCATGGGCAAAGCGCTAACACAAATAAAGGACTTCCTTAATTACCTGGGAGCCAACGCCGACGACCACGGAAGAACCCACGTGAGCCTCATCCGTGCAACATGGAACTCGCGTGACAAGAAACGCATCTTCACCTGGGCTACAGTGCTAGTCGCCGCCATTGTCGCAACCACCCTTGCGGACTTCCTGCTACCGCATACGCGGCTCTGGACTACCGCGAAATGGCTTATAGCTGGCATTCCCGCTGTCTATACTGGTGCTTCGCTTATGTACATGGCATCATATGCCGCAGGGGGAGTACCTTACCGAGAAGAGCGGCGGGACATGGGTTCCCATTAAAGACCGCGAGTTCTTCAGCCGCAAGGTGCGCATCTGGGCTGTATGTCTGACCAACGTTTTTGTCGTTGCGTTGGTGACACTAATGTCATCATCAAACATGTTCGCAGGCTCATTCATTACATACGCCACGATAGCGTTCCTCTTCGCTTCCCTACCCTTCCTACATAAGACGGAAGAAGAGAGGGAAGCAGAGGAGTTTGGTGTGCGTGATGGGCGTACACGCAAGTATGACGAACGGAAAGAGGCGTACTCAGCGAATGTAGCTGAGCGGAAAGAAGAGGCGCGCAAAGCCGCCGCATCGAAACCCTCCTTCAGGGATAGACTGCTAGGCGTAAAGCCTGAAAGTGAACCTGAAGCAGAATAGCTGAATACCTGCGAGAGCGCGTGAAACCTTAGAATGTCTAGCGTTCATACGCTCTCGCTATATCTAATGTATAGATTGATACTTACCCGCTTATCTATACAGGAGAACCACCACATTGGCACCACCGCAACACGCCTGCTGGACTCACGGCATAACCCATACCATAGGTGAACAAGATGACGCGCTCATGGGGCAAGCTCACGCATCCACGGGTCTTGCGGCTTTCCTCGCATTTCTCGCCTTCGCCGGAAGTAGCACCATTAACTTCGTACTGGGCAACAGCCCAAGTATGGGGCTGTATGTTCTCTCTGCTGTTGCGTTTGTGGCAGGCGCGCTTATCCCAGACTTCGACAACACCTCATCAACCGCAAAGTCATCAATGGGCATCTTCGGGGAGCCTATCACCTTTGCGTTCCGTGAAGCTCACGGCTTGTCCAGACCATTCACACTAAGCAAGATGCGAAGTCCCGCGCTAAAGCACATGACGTAGTGCATCGCGGATTCTGGCATTCCCTAGTTGGTGCTGGTGCGCTCGCGCTCATCGTGAACTTCCTAACCAGCAACCCCCTCACAACGGCAGTACTATTGCCGTTCGGGTTCGTAGGCATCAGTAACCTGGGGGCACTCGTAGCCGCCACACTATGTTTAGCGGCTATGCATATCGCCATGTCAGGTCTAAATGTAGGAGCACTGAAAGCCGTTAAGGGCGTTAAGAATATCGGCTCCACGCTAATGTTCCTCGTGTCAGTTGCCGTGACACTGCTATTCTTTAACGCTATCCCGGCTGGGCAGTACACTTGGCTAGGGTACAGCCTAGGCATTGGTGCGGTAGTCCACATCATCGGTGACGCATTTACCAAGGCTGGAGTTCCGCTCTTCTCCCCAATCATCCCTCGAAAAGGTAAGCTGTGGTACACCTACCGCTTTGCGACCTTTGAGGCTAAAAGTGAAGCCCTGAACAGTGGCGTTCTATGGGGGAGTGTAGCTGTCATCGTCATCTCATCACTCATACTACTGCAACGACTATAAGGAGACATTATGAACCTCTTCAGTGGAGTAATTCTAATCGCTATCGTGGTAGCGTCCCTAGCGGCTCTATACATTGCCTACACAAAGATACAGAGGCTTAATACTACCCTACGAATGATTTCGCAGAAAGACAATGAGATTGTTGCTAAACTCTGCAAAATCTTCGCTGACGCTCACTTAAACCTGCCAGCGGTCAATGAGGGGGAGCATCCGAAATGGTACCAAAGCGACGAATGCCCTCTTTACTCAGCAAAGTTCAGTGGAGCAACGGTGTCAAATGGGTATGAGGTACTTAGAAGCTCCGTGGAGGAAGCAGTATGGGGCTTCACCTCTGAAGGTCTGGACTTCGAGACCCGCCGTTGGTTCGAGGAGAAGCTTGAGCCAACGCTTAGGGAATTGAGGGAAGTCGTAGAACGCCGCGACCAAATGGCTCTAATCCTAAGTAACGACCCTATCCTAGGTAAGGTTGTAGAGCATCTTCCACAGCCGTTCATCACCCAGAAATACTAACCAGAAAAAGGGGTAACAACCTATGGCTCAATCAACGAAACGACAAGCAGGAAAGGCGAGTAATAAGCCGCCACAGCGCGCTTACTACAGTGACTACATCGACCAATCTGACGTAGAAGCCGCCCTTGAAAGAAACCCCGACCTGGTAGAGTTCTCAACCCTCTCAAAGCTGGCGAAACTCAATGCTATCCGCCGATTTAAACGTACCCAGGCGCTAAACCAAGAAGCAGTAGACAACCTACTCAGGCTCTTGAAGGCAGGGGCACCCGTCCTCTACAACACCCGCAAGAACCGTATCGAAATCCCCATCTCGGCATCAAAGGTGCGCAGTACCGGGCACAGCAACGTCACCATCAGCACGAACCTTATTACTGAAGGTGGGTTGGAAGCCGCCGCATCCATCTACCTAGCTCACCTGCAAGAGTCGTACACCCCTGAGGAACTTGCCGCGTTCCAGGAAGAACAGAGAGCAGAGCAGGAAGCCGCCGCAAAGATGAGTCAGGCAGAGCTAGAAGCACTCGATAATGAGGAATACAAACACTGGCTCAGGATGGAAAGCAAGGCTAAGGACGGTAAGGCAACCATCGCAAAGGCTGAGAAGGCACGTAAAACAGGTAAGGCATACCAGGAGGCATAACGCAAATGAACGACGAACTGATGAACGTTATCATCTTCGGATTCGTGCTGGTGGTCATAGTAGCGGTACTTCTAATTACTCCCCCCGGACACGACTTCCTTCAAAGCCTCCTAGCCTGGCTGGGAAACACTAACGTATAAACCCCCTAGACGGCAAATGATAGCACACCAGATATGTATCTGGTGTGCTATCATTATGAGGTAAGAACCAGCCTAGAACATAGGGAACTTCATGCATAAACCCTTCATGAAAGAATACGAAGCACCCGTCTACTCTCCATTCAACCGCGACGACACATGGAACGCCGCCGCCGGTCACGCATCCACTGCCCTATATACCGGAAGCGACCTTGAGCGGAAGGTCTTCGAACTACTGCCTGACGACCTGAAAACCGTTGATAACTTCCCGGACTCTACCGTTTACCATATGACCAACGAGTTTATCCGAGTTATCGCTGAACTTCAGCTGGGCTACATGTTCTACATCAACCAGCGTGTTACCCTGCCCCTAGACGAAGCGCAACTACGTAATCTCAAGAACTCCGCATCCAGTATGCGCATCCAACATGTCGTAAGGCAGACCCAAGAACTATTCCACCCGCTAACTTACGACATCATTAAGCCACATATTGAAGATGGCGACTCGCAAGCCATCGACTCATGGGTGCAAGACATTAAATCTCGCGCAAACACTGCTCTTCGTAGAATAGCGCAGAACTTCATCTACACTATCGCCGGGGTGCCGCAACCCCCTGAAGGGTACTACACTGGCGAAAATGCCCAGCATTACGAAGAGTTTTCGCAGGACATCAACGACTACAACTACAAGCCAATTTCCGCTGTATCGCTTGACGCGCTATAGCCACAACAGGGAGGTGGGAAGCTGTTACCTAATGCTTCTCACCTCCCTCTCATATTAAGGAGTGAAATGCCTCGCAAGCCACAAGTAATCGACATGGTACTCGACATACCAACGCACATGGTTATTACAGAGAACGCGCGCATCTCCCCATTCGTCCGTGCCGCCGCATTCAAAGCATTACGAGGTATCGCCTCTAACCATGCCTCACAGTACCTAGAGAAACACCCAGACTTCACGCCGCTGAAACACTATACCGCCCGATTCGAGGTACTAGGCATGGGTGGAGGTACGCACCTAGACCCCGCAAACTACGCCCCTGTACTAAAGCCAATACTCGACGGCTTCACCGGGCGCTGGTGGGAAGACGACGATGCGAAACACCTAGTAGAGACCACCTTCGCCTACGGAGGGGTGTGGAAGAACCCGCCCAGAGCCCTCACCCGATACCGCCGCTTCCACCTCACCATAACCGAAGTAGACCCCACAGGATACATCACCAAGGCAGTAGAACGACCTGAGCTGGAAGAAATTGCCGAGCAATGGCAAATCGACCCCAACCACAAAATCCCTATCGTTCCCCAGGACGGTAAGACCGACCCCAACGACGGTGTAACCCAGTACTATAAGCTTATCGCCCGTGAAGAGCGCAAAGCAGAGGCGAAGAAAGCTAAAACCGCCGCCGCAAAACTGCTCCCGACAGCAGAACAAGAGCCAGATTACCCGTTAGAAGTACACATCCCATCACCGGACGACCCCACACCAGAGCCAATAGAGCTCAAGTGGTAGACCTCTTAAAGAGCGCCCTCTCAGCTATGTAATATGTGATGCCTTAATCATCCGTACTACATGCCTGAGGGGGCGCTCTTGTGAGTATTCGAATCGATAACGCGACCGAAGTGTTCGCGCGCGACAACCAGTTCTGGGAATTTGGCGGCTACACGTTCAGTAAGCCCATCTCCCAGACGCAGTTCATTTGGATTGCATGTTTGGCACTCGGCATATATGTAGGACTCGCAGTTCTTCTACTCATCCTCTTCGGGATAGCTATCATCATCACCCTACTCTGGGCATGGGCACCCGCACTAGTAATTGGTATCTACGCAGGCAAGAAGCTGGGTGACACTTCCGAAAAATTTGACGGCATGACAGCAGGTAAATACCTGCTTGCTAAGCGTCAGTGGAAGAAGCAGGCGCGCGGCTACCTAGACGGCATCGAATACGACCCCAACGCAAAGCGTGTATACCGCATCTCAAGCATGGTTCAGGTGTCCAACCGCGCATACGACGCTCTTTACGAGCTACAGCAGACTGAGAAGAAATATAAGCCTAAGAAGAAGGCACAGCCACGGAAGAAGAAGGGGGAGCTCAAAAAATGAGTACCAACGAAGAAGCGAGCACCAACGGCTACAAGTATGGACAGCCTAACGCAATTGGCGCAAACCTCAGAGCTGACATCCCTGTGTTCTTCGACCTACACGCCGCTAACCTGAACGACAAGCCGCCTGTAACTCTATTCACGGGACAGCCGGGTAGCGGTAAAACCTTCGGGATGCTTTGGATACTTTCGCTTGCCGCCCTGCAAGGAGCCGCTGTGGTGGGCATCGACTGGAAGGGTGACCTACTCAAGATTATCAATATTGAAGACACCCTAGGCGTGCCCTGCAATATCAAGACTATTGACCCTAGCGACCCCAACAATGTTGGCATCCTCGACCCCTTCGTCATCTTCGACAACGCAGAAAGCCCGAGGATGCGAAAGCAGACATACGCAACGCAGTCCACGCAATGATGCACGCAATTGTCCCTGATGCTCTCTCCGACAACGCGGTTCGCCCTTGGGTAGAAGCAACCATAACAGACGTAATTAAGTCCCGCCCGCACGATAAAAGCATGGATGTCTTCTTGAACATGCTCATTAAGGTAGCAAGCGACACGGGCAACGAGCAACTGAAAGGCATCGCGCTAACCCTCATCAACACTCTGAGTGAAGGCGCAGGAGTTACCCTACTTTCAGAGCCAGACAGGAAACCAGCCAGGTACTTCAAGTTCGCTCCTGGTGTCACCGTCATCGACCTCTCTCGCCTCAACGAGCTCCCGCGAACCGTTGCAGACCTCAAAGACCCAAGTAAGGCAGTAGGGCAGGCAATCCTGACCATGATTACCCTACTAGTTAGGCAGAGCATGTCAAGGATGCCTAAGAACATCAAGAAGGTTGTAGCAATTGACGAGGCGTGGTCGATTATTGCGAACCAGTCGGGTGCTAACCTCATCAAATCGACGGCACTTCTTGGACGCTCTAATAATCTAGCACTAGTTCTTGGAACTCAGAGCTACGCGCATATCTTTAACGACTCAACCGGGCTCGACGTATCCCTCATTAGCACCCACTTCGCGTTTGCAAACTCGCGTGACGACGCAAAGTAGGGGCAAGGGCTATGGGTCTCAAAACTGACGGGAAGGAGCTAAGTGACGATGCCCGCCAGGTCATTGATGCGATAGCAAACTTGCCCGGTAAAGGCAGTTGCATCATGCAGGACATGCGAAAGCGACGCGGATACGTCCAAATCGTAGTATGGCTACCAAGCCTAGTGAAAGCGTTCAGCTCCAACCCCTACGACGAAGCCCACCAGCAACAGATTACCTAGAACTAACCATTTCAGGAGAACCACATGGCGACGAACACCAATCGTAAGCTTTACCAGAAGCCAAACATTGTCTACATCTCTGGTACGGAACAGTTTAGCAAGCTCAAGAACCCACGCAAGCCGCTAGATTCTGAAGCCTCCGACGAAGTTCTAGATGCCGCTTTCTACCGTGAGACGCTGAAGCTCCTAATGCCTCCGGTTGTCCCCGGCGAAGGGCCTCTAGCGCCCTTGAAAGACTCACCAAGCCTCTATGGGGTAACTTCTGAAGACGTGGATAAGTTGCTGTTCCCTGAAATCATTGGCGTATGCCCTACCATTGAATACCTCTGGAACGATATTCACTCCGAATTGCCATCAATCTCTAACACTATGGACGCTATTGTCGTACATTCGGATTACTATATCGAACTACGCCGAAACAGCCTCCGCAACCCTCAGCAGGTGCCTAATGTTCTACGTATCATGGCAGACATTATGGTAGAAACACCAATATTCGTACTGGAAGAGCCTAGCGACGCAAACGAACACAGCCAGCTCTACGCCATTAACACCGCTGTGAAGAACATGCTGTACAACGAAGGTCTACCCTACACCACGTACAACATCGAAATGACACGCATGGTTCCCGGCAACCCGGAAGCCCCCTGGGAGAGTGTGCCTGAGAGCTACATTGCAATGCAATTCTACGAGATGCTTCAGCTGTTTCTCGCAAACCCACCCTCTTACGCAGACCCCGTACTAGCGTTCCGAGGCATCTTGGAGTCCCGCACAAATCCAGACTTGGCGGCTATCCAAGACGAAATAGACCCTGATGAGACGCACATCGACGGTTCCCCCTACCTTGGGCGAGTCATCACCGTAACATCTAAGAAGGGCGGCACAGGTAAAACTACCACATCGCTAGGTATCGCCCACGCCCTCACCACATGGGGTAAAGAAGCGGAAGCTTACGGATACGCTAAACACGCACTGAAAGTTATCGTAGTAGACCTCGACCTGCAAGACGGTCAGGTAGGCTTCAATACTAGTGACCAAAGCAAGACAGTAGTGGGCATCTTCAATGAGCTGTACGAAGCGACTATGAATGGTGAGCACAGGGCTCTAGGGGAAGACAAGGAGAAGGACTGGCGCATCATTGAGAAGTACATCGTTCAAAATGAGCGAGTAGGGTATGATACGCTACTCGCCCCTGAAGACCCTCGCGACCTCAACGACCTAGACCCGAATTTCTACCGCGCCATCATCAGCATCCTCAGAGAACACTACGACATAATCATCATTGACACGTCAGTGCAACTCGCAGACCCTTACATGACACTGTGCGCATACCCGCTCACACATAAGCTGTTCTATGTTGCGGAACCATACCCTATCCCGCTGGACACCATGAAAAGGCAGTTCACCTATGGGTTAGGTCGGTTAAACGTGGCGGTGGTGGCATGAACCCGCGCCGTATAAGAATCTTCGTGAACAAAATAGAGCCAGACCATATCGTCAAGAAAGGCTCTGCGCTCGGGTTCTGGCAGGTAGCCGACTACAGCATTAACGGAATCCCCGTACTCACAGGCGTACCCTACCTGCATGAAGCCGCCCTCGACGCTGTGAACGTCAGCCTGCCCGGTGGATTCAATTACCTGCTGAATAACAAGGGCTACTCTGAGGGTATGTCCATCCTCGCATACGACATTGTACGTGGGACAGGGTACAACCTATTTAGCCCGGAAACCACTAAAGAGCTGGAAGACTATTTCAGCATGTCAAACCTGTAGTTCGCAGGAAGAGGGATAGTTACATCCGCCTCGCCGTACATTAGCGGAATAGTAGGTTCGTTATCAGCGATGCTGTGTGGAGGAACAGCTTGCGCTTGCTGAGGTGGAACTTTGCGGCTCTTCTTACGCTTCCGCGCAGTATTACCCGCAGATTTAGCCCCGCTAGAAGGAACAATAGCTTCCTCAGCGGGGCTAAATAGCGCCCCAACGCCAATCAGCCCGACAGCGACGGCAAACAACACCACACTCCAGCCGCCCAAGAAGTCCCAAGCATCAACCCATCCAGACATCCCCAAAAGCTTCCCCAAACCCCCAAGAGCGATACTTGAGCCTAACCCTGCGACAAGCCCAACTCGCCCACAGAAAACGCCCCACTTCTCACCCTCTTTAGGCACAAAAAATAGGGCGCTAGAACGCACCCACCAAAGCCCCAAAAACCTGCTCAACATGCAGAAACGCCCCCAAAACTAGACGGAAACCTACATAGAAGCCATAGCAAAAAAAAGGGTGTTCAGATATACGTTATGTAGGTCTGAAAACTAACCACCTACACACCGCCCGAAAGGACACACCAGATAATGCCTGCCCCCATCTCCCTGTCTGCGCTCAAGCAGAATAATCTCAACCCTTCAAGAGACGCAAACGCTGAGGAGGCGCGCCTCAAAAACCTCAGCTCCACTATCTCCCAATACGCTGAAGACCCCACCCCTCCGCCTGCCGAAGAGCCCAGCTCTGCCGAAAGCGCGGAGGTGGTCGCCACTCCCATCGACCACGAAGCGCTAATTGAGGAAATTCTACAGAAAGTCTCATCCCAGGCGAAGGTAAGCGTCGTAACCAGTAAAGACATTGCCGCCGCCACCATAGATAAATATGGGGCAGTTGAGCGCGAAGGGGAACGTAGCAACCTTCGCAAGTCCATCCCCGTTAGCCATGAAGAAGCTCCAGGCTTCCCGCTCAGTAGTATCCTCAGCGACGCATACGACATGGGCGCTAGTGACGTATATATTCAGCCAGAGACCGCTATCCGATTCAAAATCAATAACGGACTCATGCCTTACCGACAACTACCAGAACCCACTCGTAGCGACCTCGGCAGAATCCTCACAGCGGCAACCATCACCGCATCCAAGACCACATTCATGGCAGACCGAGAACTAGACATCTCATACACCATCCCCAAAGGAAAGTACACCGGAAGACGTTGCCGCCTCAGCGTAACCTACGTGTCCCCCCGGCGACAGCATCAACTTGGTTTTCCGTCTCCTGGCAACAGACATCTTGGAGCCAGAAAACTACAACATCCCAGAAGCGTTCATCACGGCACTCAGGCAGAAGTCAGGTATGCTCGTCATTGGCGGTGTAACCGGCAGTGGTAAATCAACCACAATGGCGGCGTGCCTCCTGCACATACAGCTTCACATTACAACGCCGCACCCCGTAACCGGCGAACCTATGGGCATGACCATCGTAACCATCGAACAGCCCATCGAATACCTCTTCGATAGCAACAACCCGCGCGGCAACGGAACCCTTTTCATTCAGCGTGAGGTAAATACTGATACGTTCTCATTCCTTAATGGCATTAAGTCCGCAATGCGTCAGAACCCCAACATCATCCTTATTGGTGAGGTTCGTACCGAGCAGGAAATTCAAGCATCCATTCGTGCCGCTGAAACTGGGCACCTCACCCTAACCACCGTTCACGCTCAGGACTGCGCAGGTATCGTAGAACGTCTCGCTACCAACGACGACGGTACACTCCGAATGAACTCGCTCTCATCCATCGCATCCGTGGGACGAGTCTTCATGACGCAAGCCTTGGTGAAGCGCATGGATGGTGGAATGATTCCCGCCCACGAAGTGCTGGAAATTCTACAATCCGACAGGGAGCTCATCGAAGCAATTAAGACGGGCAACTTCGAGTACATCCGCCGAGACCTACAATCTGTAGGTAAAGACATGTGCTCTATCCTAATGGAGCTTTGCCGCGCAGAAACAGGTCCATGCTACGTCAAGGATGCCCTAGAGCACGCCCCTGACCCCCACAGGTTCATGACCCTCATCCGCACAGCAGAGGCAAACGGTGAACAGTTCAACTACCCGCCGGAGGAGCTAGAGAAAATCTAACACCCTCATAAGTAAAGGTGGTATCCACTCTAACCGAAATTTGGTAGGGATGCCACCTTTACGCACGCCCCCAAGCCCCCTCTAAACCGCCTTAAAATCGCTAACCTCTGATATACCAACAAAGACAATTAAAACCTCACCAGCGCCACTAGGCAGGCTCCCAACGGGCAAGGATTCGAGCACCAAACCCTAAGGACATTGAGGCATTATACCCAAAACAAAAAGGCGAAGCTCTGAACCATTGATGATGGTTCAGAGCTTCGCCTTTTTGTTTACCTCTACACGCTAAAACTCAAACGACGAGATACCCTCAAACACCGACCCGTCAGGGCGACACAAGCGAACCGCGCGAATACGCTCAGCACACCCGTTCGCCTCAGCCCACTCGTTCACTCTCATCACCATACGGTCATCGGTACACAGCCATACCACCAGCCCAAACACTCCTGTCGTCCTTGTACTGGCTCAGAATCTTCTCCAAATTGCCGGGCTTCTTACCAAACCCGCGCTCCACCTCAACGGCAACACTGCGCGGCTCACCATTCTCACCACGAGGAATCATGCACACAATATCTGGCACATGGTACTTACCCTCTGAAGCACCACTCATAACAGCCCACATCCACTCATTGCCGCCATAACATTCAGGCGAAACACCTTCGCCACCAGCAACACGCCACTCACGCAACACCTCACCACGTCGGGCAATTAGCACGTCACGCACATCATACCCAGCACGCCCTCTAAACATGCCCTGAATAGCACTGTCAATCACACGGTCAGGAACAACAGAAAAGCCACGCGAAACCTGCCCGCCAACCAGACGACCACCAGAGACAAGACCACCCAAGCCCAAAACATCAACCGAACCGTTCACTAGCATAGCCCCCACATAGTTCACCAACACCCTATGCTTAAACTCACTGTTACCCAGAGTCTTACGAGACACCGTAGCGCCGCCAATGCCGAACTCATCCAACCCGACACGGGTACCAACCCAAACCCTATGTCCCAGCCCAGGCACGTCCACAGCATCCAGACAGCCGCGCCCCTGCAACCCCTTCAAATACTTCAACGCAGTAACTCTAGTAGAAACCCCTAGCAACAGCATTACGGCACGCACATCAACCCAGCCAAACAACCCAATGAACCCCATAATCTCAACCTCACGGCGTGAACCCATCAGGCGCGGAGCAACACCATTCTCACCCTTAGAAGCACGCCTAACACGCTTCAAACGCTCAGCAACAACATCCGGCGACTCCCCAACCAGCGGCGGAGAAACAACATCAACCTCCCCGACACGAGACAGCCAATAAGAAGCCTGTTCCAAAGCCAAAGCATTAGAAACCTCAGTCGAACTCATACGCGAACCTCTCCCATCATAATCAAACCTAAACGAAGACAACTCACCAATACCAGCACCAAGCCCCAACCCGCCAGGCGGCGCAACTAACCCGCCCAGCTCAACACCGACCGCCGAAGCAAGCTCACCAACACCAACCCCCGAAGCTGGAACAACAAACCCCTCCTGAACAGCCTCAAAATCAACGCCCGAGACACCACCAAAAGACCACCTAGCCCGAGGAGTCACACCAAACGAAAACCCACCATGCAGGAACACCCCACCAACAGAAGAAACAACCGAACCATCCCAGACATACCCAGCACACTCAGCCACAAAAGACCTGAAAGCAACAGGAACCTGCGAAAAATCACGCACACCACGCGCACGCTCCAACACCGACCCACCCTCAACCGGCACACCAGAAGCCAACACGAAACCATCTACCAAATGCCCAACGCTAAACCCCGCATCATCCAGCTCACCAATAGACCCGGAACCCGAAAACACCCCCGGAGCCAACCCCTCCACAACAGACCGACCAACACGACCAACACCAGCCGCAACGTAACTATCAGCCACTAGAAAAACCTCCAAAACAACCAGGAAATACAAGGAAAGTAAGTACCATAAGAATATCACAGAACACCCCTGCAACACCGCCCCTAAAGCCTGCCTAAATGCTACAATAGAGCCAACAAACCCACCAAGGAAAGGAACCATCCACGCCATGACTTCCCGTAAAAATACCAACACTAAAGAGACCGTGAAAGTAATCTACGTCAATGTCAAGGGAACCATCGAAGAATACGCGAAGAAGCACCCCATTGACTACTATTTCGACGGTAGTGGCAGGCGACACTACGCCCCTAACGGTGCCCCCATCAACGTCCCCATACTCACCCCAATCCTACCCAACTCAGTCAATGCTCGTAACAACCGCACACTCAAGCGAATGGGTATAAAAGGGCTCATCCTCAAGCACAAACTCCGCAAACTAGGCTTCGATATGGGTCGGTGGCGAATCGAACTTAACCCCGATAACCACCCCCGCGCGCTCATCCTCAAGACCAGCACCACCAAAACAACCACCGAAACCATCAACCAACTCGCCCAGCTACACTACACAAGCCCCGAAAGCCACACCGAAACCTACACCTCATACAACAGCTCAACCCGCACCGAACACCACATCAACACCCACGCCCAGGGTGAAGCATCCCTCACCATCTCCTTCAACCCCGAGCCTGACCTCTTCAACGAAATCGTCATCAAACCCACCCTACGGCACTCCACCCTCGAAACAGCCCTCAAACAGAAAGAGCACCAACACTTCCTCAAAGACCTAAACCTCCACCTCTCAAAACAAGCCAATACACAGAAAATCACCGACCCCGAACCCCCATACGAAGACACCTACGTCATCATCAACGAAAGATAACTACCCCAACCTCTCACCCTACGCACTTACTAAGGAGGAACACGCAGATGAAATGCACCGGATACAAATACACCCACCCAAACCCGCTCATCGCACTCATGGCGAAGCAACCCCCAAAAGACTACCGACAGCGCCTATGGCAACGCGAACTCGCCAGCGCAACCGAACCCACCCTCACCCCCACAGAGCTAATGGAACGCATCCGCACCTACAAGCAACCTGAGGGAGGATGGCAGAAGCGGATACGTATCCAGAGCCCAGCAGATAGCGAAGCGTGCGCCACAGTATTCTTCACCACTCACCCAGAATCACTAGTGCGCATCAACGGCATCCCCGCCAACCGAAAGGTCTACCAGAACGTCACCCTGTGGTGTATGCAAGCGGAGACACTTATCTACTTCAACGGCGACCAAATTTCATGGCAAGACCTCCCCACCCTCATCCGCAGACACGGCGCTCAGACCCTACTAGAACCAGTGCCAGTCACCGTCATCAGCAACACCTCAGATGTGCTAGAGCACCTGTTCGGGCAGGATAGCGAAGACATTCGCGAAGCAAAATCCCTAATCTCCCACAGCATGTACCTCGAAAACGCGGCAGGGAAAGACCCCTACGACATCTCCGACTGCTTCTAGCACACAAAGACCCCTACCATACCGCAAGCGCCTAACCAGCCCCATAAGAAAGGAACACTCCAATGAACACCAACCCCAACAGCAAACCAGAAAAGAGCAACAAAGTAGAAGTGGTCTACATGAACACAGGAGACCCCCTCGAACTAACCCCAGGCACCTTCGCAGTCACCCCCTACGGCGACATCATCGAACACCCCGCCGCACTCAAGAAACGCAACAACCAGGCGTTTAAACGCATGGGCATCAAAGGACTCACCCTCAAACATAAACTCCGCAAGCTAGGCTTCGACATGAGCCGCTGGAACCTCAACCTTAACCTCGACGGAGCACCCTACTCCCTAACCCTCTCCTGCCGACACACCAACGCCAACTTCGAAACAGTAGCCCACCTAACCCAACAACACTACAAGACTGCCACCATCCAGGAAAACACCTACCACACCCCCGCAACCAACCCCAACACCAAGCCCACAAGCCTAACAAGAGCATACATCCACACCAACCCCCAATCCCGCCACTCCCTCACCATCACCCACCCCCTAGAAACCAACCCATTCACCGAAATAACCATCACACCCACCAACCACAAAACCCCCATCACGCAAGCCCTCACCCAACCAGAACACGCACACTTCCTCAAAGCACTCAACCGCACCCTACTCATCCAGAAAGCCGCAACCAATGAACCGAGCATAGAAATCATCAACGCCACTAAAACCCAATAACGCTAAGATAGTAGTCCCCCGGCAACCCGCACACGCAGGCACACCGGGGGGACTACCCACACCCATAAAAGCACAAAAGGAGGGCTGGCGCATGGTCATTGCTAACCATACACCAGCCCCACAAATAGCCATCATCTACCGGCGGCTATCAATAAACTTCGCAACCGTCACAACAGCACCCACATACTCATCACCAAGACGCGCATACTCCAACGGAGGAACCACACCAAACCACGGCGAAGGAACCCTCAAAAACTCCGCAATCGAGCCATCAGACCAACCCAAACCCTCCAACTCATCCATAAGCCCACCCGTACCATCCCTAAGACGACCCAACCCATAACGCATACCCTTCACACGACACATCAACACACTCACCGGAATACCCAAACCCTCAGCAACCCTACCTACCACCTCATAAGGGAACTCACCAAAACCCCCGCCAAAAACAGCACCAAAATTAACACCCCGACCAACCAAGCCAACCACCACACCCGGCGTAGGAACAGTACCCACAGACGCACGAGCCAACTCATCAACAGCACCAACGCCCCTACGCTCAACAGCGCACCCATGAGCATCCGCAACCACCAAATCACGCAACTCGCCAACCCCCGACAACAACAACTCAGCCGGAGCTAGGAAGCCATAATCATCCCTAGGCTCAAACAGAAAAGTACCCGCATCCGCCGCAGAAACCCCCAAACGCCGAAACACCCCCAACACCTCAGAAAACTCCTCACGCACCACCAACTCAGACACACCAACCCCACCCCAAAACTGAGCCCGAGTGAACCTCAACTCGCCACCAAAATCATCCCCAACAATGCAACCAGACTCCCACAACCTCATCACCTCACCAGCAGACAAGCCCTCAGCCTCCAGCTCAGCCAACGTGAAACCATCCAGCACATCACACTCATACTCCCAATCATCGCGCCCCTCACCAAAAGCATCCTCAAGCCGCCCATAACAAAACCCCTCATCAACCCCCAACACCTCAACCGCAACATCAACACACTTCGCATCCCACACCTCATCCCACGACTTAGAAACCCCCAAAGACCGCAACCGAAGAACATCATCAACCCCAAAAAACTTAAACCCAGGGCGCATCGAAAAAACATCGTAAATCATCAGGAAAACCTCCAAAAACAAAAGGAAATAACACCACCAACACTACACCACGCCACCGCAGAAACAAAGCCTCAACCCCCACATAGAAGAGAGAGCTAAAACACCCCCCATAAGGTGCGTTCATCACAAATATGTGGTACAATTCTAAATATGGTGGGTTGAGAGAAAACCTCAACCCACCACCTAACACAACAAGCCCCACAAGGCTTACCCCCAATCATTATTAAACGCAGAAAGAGAGCAACAACAATGCGAACCATCACCCCCTTCCTCTACTGGGAAACCCTCAACACCAACGACGGCATCCTCCTCATCCCCACCAACGAAGAAGCTGACGACCGCATGGCAGTCTACGCCATCGACCAGGTAACCGACACCAACCACGCCACCGCACACCTACGCCACGCAAGCTTCAACGCACCCGAAACCATCACCATCACCCGCACCAACGGACAGCTCACCACCAACGACCTAGCAGACCTCAAAGCCGTAAACATCGGCGGTCGCGAGGACACCATTACCCCCACCTACTACGCCATCGAAAACGACGACGACATCACCCTCTGGTACAGCACCGAATACTACCACGACATCAGCATCGCCCACACCCTCAACGGAGACGCAACCCGCGCAATCATCCACAAACCCAACGCATACACCACCCTCCTAGACGGCTACAACATCTGGGCAGTCCTCAACGCAACCAACACCTACACCAACGACCTACCCGAAACCTTCGCAACCACCGAAACCGAAACCGCACCCCTCACCCACGAAACCGCACTAGCACTCCACGACACCCTCAACCACCCCGAATACCACACCCTCCACAACAACCCCAACCACCAAGAAACCCTAGAAGAAGAACTCACCTCCCTCTGGCGAAACCTCTCCGACTACTACGCCATCCCCGACGAAATGCCCTGGGTAGTATCCGACGCAGAAATCCTCTGGCGAACCAAAGACTACCTAACCGAAATCCACAACATCGCAAACCAAAAAGGACACACCAACCTAGCCAACATCACCCTCCACCACATCAACACCATCACCAACCACCCCGACTACGAAGAGTAACCCCCCTAAACACAAAAAAGATGCCCCTGGTTTCCTGCACAAACACGGGAAACCAGGGGCATCATCCATTACACCACCAACAACACACTAACCACCCAAAACAGACACAACCTCACCCACCGAAACACCCAACCCCAACACCGGCGAACCCACCGGCACATCAACCCAACCACCACAAACACCACCCCAACCAGAACGACCAAACAACCCAGCAGACCCACCACCACCAACAACCTCACTCACCGGCGAACCAAACCCCTCACTACCAGCCACAAACCCCAACCCCAAACCACCATCAACACCGCCACGCCCAGACACCACCGAACCAACAACACCAGACAAAACACGCCCCCCAACAGAACCCAAAACACCAACCAAACCACCCACCAACAACTCCCACAACACACCAGACCCCAACCCAGCAACACGCCCAAACACCGAAGAAACACCCCTCAACCCCAAAACACCACCAACACCAGACAACCCATCAACCACATCACCCACAGACCCAGCAGAACCCAAAACACCAACCCTCAACCCAACAGGACACCCACCATAAACAGCCCCACCACCATAAACACCACGCAAACCACCCACACCCCACAAACCACCCTCAACAGGATACCCGGCAGACACACCCTCAACCCCACCACCCAAAACACCCTCAAACCCAGCAGGAACCAAACCCGCCCCAAAAAAACAAGCGAACGCCACAACCACCCATCCACATCAACAACAGCACCAACACCACCCTCAACAACCCCACCAGACACATCAACACCAGAAACACCAGGCACAAAACCACCAGAACCCAAACCACCAACCCCCAAAACACGCCCCAAACCAGACCCAAAACCCCCACCACCCAAAACACCCAACCCAGCAGACGACAACCCCCACCAACACCCCAAACCACCAACATCAGACACACCCAACCCCACCGGCAAACCAAACACACCAACACCACCAGACACATCAACACCAAACCCAGACACACCAAACCCCACAGACCCCAAAACATCCAACCCCGACAAACCAGACACCAACCACGGCACAGAAACACCCGCACCACCACCAGACCCCACAAAATCACCAGAACCAACCCCAACACCCCCAAACCCAGACACACCAACCCCAGAAAAAAATCAACACCACCAACCCAACCACCATCCACAACACCACCAACACCCACCACACCAGACACAGGGAACAACCCCACCGGCGAACACCCCTAACACCCCCAACAACCCATCAACCCCGCCAAAAGAACCACCAAACCCAGGCGACGAACCAAACCTCACACCAGAACCACCCACAACACCAAAAACCCGCAGAAGCCCCCACAGAGCCACCAAAAGAAGAAGAAGAAGGCAAAACCATATCAGAAACATCCAAAACCCCCGCAGAAGCCCCCACAGGCACCAAAGAAGGCACACCCTCTACCGCAGGCACACCTCCAACACCCTGCCCCCGCAGGTGAAGGCTCCACGAAACCCCGAGACCACAACCCCAAAACCCCTCCACAAACCCCCCACCAACACCAACAGACCCAAAACCCCCACCATCCACAAACCCCGAACCAGAACCCCAACCCACAGACACACCAAAACCACCACCCAAAGAAGACACCACACCAGCCCCACCAGAAGACAACAACCCCGAAACCACACCAGACGACACCACATCAACACCAACAGACCCAGGAACCCAAACACCACACACCGACCCTGACACACCAGACGACAACAACCCCCAACACCAGAAGAAGAAAAAGAAACACCCTCACCAACAACAACACCACGCCCAACAACCACCAAAACCACACTCCAAACAGAAAAACAACAACAATAACAACAACAATAGTATAGCCCACAAAACAACCCCCACCCCAACCACCCCCAAAAAAACAAAACCACCAACAACCACCCCACAAAACAAAACCCCCACCCCAAACCCAAAAACCAACAACCCCAAACCCCAACCCCACCAAGCAACCCCCAAAAACAAACCGCCACAAACCCAGAACCACACACAGAACCCTGGGCTTACACACAACAACACAAAAGAAAAACGAAAATAAGAAGAACAAAACACACAGACACATACCCAAGACACACCCACCAACAACACAGACATACGAACCACACACAGAGAAGAACAATAGTCGGCACACATAAAAGACACATAGACCACCAACAACCTAAACACCAACACAACCAAGCCAGTAAAGAAAGCAGACACAGACACACTCAAGGGAACAACGCAGGAAAGGCAACCAACCATAAACAACCAACAGACCACCAAGACACATAAGAGACACACGGCACACGTAGAGAGACACATAGAAGAAAGAGACCAGGAACACACATACCCAAGAAAGAAGAACACAGCAACCAAGAGACCACACACACAGAGAGAGGGCGAGAAAGAGAGACACAACAGAGATAACAGACACACCACCATAACAGACACACAAGCTAGAAACACAAGGGGACACACACCAGGCAGTAAAGGTAAACGATAAGGCTAGATACAGTAACAAGCTAGAGGGATGGTAGGGGCACTAACTAGACGGGTGACGTAATGATGCACGGGGATACGGATAGTAGTGGGGCGGTAGGGTTAGAGGCGGTAAGTGTAGGGATGGGTGGGTAGTGGTAGGCGGCGAGGTGGCGGGCAGGGGGTGCCGGGTGTGGTGTGGGTCACGTTGCTCACGCGGTGGGGTGTTCTTTTTCTTTTTCGCCCTTGTTTTTTTCGTTTTCTTTTCGGTGTGTTTGTGGCGGGGTGGGTTTTAGGGTGTTTGGGTATGTGGGGAGGGTAATGTTTGCCCTTGTCAGTGCGTTTTGTGTTTTTCGGGTTGGGCGGCTGTTTGGGGTTGAAAAATCAACCTCTATAGGTTGTTTTTTTGGGGTGGGTTTCGTGGTGTTTTGGGGGTCTGTGGTGGCGTTTTGGGTGCTTGGGTGGGGTGGTGCGGGTGTGTTTGGCTGTTTTTCGGGGTTTTTTTGGTGGCGGGCGGGGTGCGTTTGGTGCGGGGTGGTTTTTGGAGGTGTTTGGGTATGTGGGGAACCTATTATTTGCCCCTGTCAGTGCGTTATGCACTTCGGTGCAGATTTCCATTTTTAGGGATTGAAAATCAACCTCTAGGGGTTGTTTTAGGGTTGTGGTGTGGGTGCGAGCGCGTTTTGGTGGATTGGTGACAGGGTGTGAGCGTGACAAGTCGTCTCTTACGGGTGGTTCAAGGGGGTTCGTGTTGCGCCCATTGTGTATGTGTCTCTATTCCTGTTGTGTGCGCACTCCTGTTTCTGGTGTGGGTGTGGTAGATAGCTTGTGTGTCACCTGTTTTCTGTGGTATAGTTATAGGGTAATCATGTGGTGGGTAATCGTTACCTGCTATCGTTTCTTATTTTGTTCCTTTGGAGGGATTGTTAGTTATGGCTTTTAGTGTTGAGATTCAGGTTAGGGCTAAGAACACTTATGCTCGGTTGGTGTGTGCTTTGTCTGAGCTTGGTGTGATGTTTGGTACGGGTAGTTTTGTGAAGGCGGCTGTTTTGGATGTGGCGATGTTTGATGCGAGCGCTACGTCTGCTAACCCTAGTGTGTGGGATGGGGTGGATGAGAAAGAGCGTCGCTTGCAGTGGTCGTACAATGAGTTGCGTAACCTTGCGTCTTCTTTTGCTCCCGGTTGGGCTGAGGCTGTTGCTAAGGATGATGAGGCGCTGGCTTTGGAGATTTTGGACGCTGTGGATGATGTGGTTTCTTATGCGCGTGAGCGTGTGTTTGGTTAGCGCTGTCTGCTTGTAGTGGAGGGGTGGGTTGTTCTTGTTTGGGTGCCCACCCCTTTCTCTATCATTTCTCTGTCTTTTGTGGGTGGGTGTTCTGCCTGCTTCATTGAGTTTCTTGAAAGGAAGTTTTGTTGATGTCTGTTTCTCCTGGTGATGTTGTGTCCACTAGTGTGGGTGTTCTGCATGTGCAGACTGTTGTCATGGAGCGTTCGCGTGAGGATGTGTCTTTCGCCTTGTCTGGTGTTGATGGTGGGGGTTGGGTTCGCTCGAATATCCCTGTCACTGAGGGTGTGGTTCCTTTGGCTGTTGATGTGTCTGATGCTGAGGCGTTGGTGTGGTTTGACCGTGAGCGTTGCTTGCGTCGTTTGGGTGATGCTGTGCTTAGTCCTGGTGATGGTGTTAGGGCTTTGGGTAGGTTAATGCCTGGGCGTGTGGGTTTGTTGCTGTGTGACCGTGAGCCGGTTGATACTGTCCTTGGGTACCTTCAGGAGGCTGAGGCTGAGCTGGTTGAGGCGAGCGCGTGGGTTGCTGAGAAGCGTATGGAGTGCCTAGAGGTGTTTGAGGGTTTCCATGCTGGCTGGTTGAAGCATCGGGACAGGTCTTGGAGCGTGCCTGAGTTTGATGAGTACTGTGAGTACCGTAAGTGGTGTGGTGTTAAGCTTGTGGTTGGTGGTATCTATCAGTTTGAGCGTGAGTATAAGTATGGGTATTTTAAGGTTGTTGATAATAAGCTTAAGACTGGGGTTGTTCTTTATGGTGGCTTTGGTGGTGGGGGTGACCGTAAGGGGGTTATTTATGATACTGATAGGGGTTGTGTTTATCTGCGGGTTATGGTTGGTGACGATGACCTTTGGGTGCCTGCGGATACTGTGAAGCTTCTGCCTGTTAGCTCTTTTGAGGATATCGACTCTTACGTTGAGTGGAGTGAGTATGAGGGTGTTTCTCTTCCTGGGGCGTTGCGTGACATTTTCCTTGACCTGTTTGCCGCTGGTGAGGGTAAGCCTAAGTGTCTGCCTGCTCGTGATGAGCTTTGGCGTGGTGAGTGGACTGGTGACTACGGTAGGTGTCGCGGTAGGATGTTGGAGGTGACCTCCAATATGCTGTTTGATATTGAGAAGAGTGTCGGGTATGTCCGGTGGTTGAGTGAACAGCTGGTAGGCTTCTACCGTGAGCTAGGGTTCACTGTCTAGGGGTATGGTTCGCCGCCTAGGGGGTAGCGTATGGGAGCCTCCGGCTACTAGGTTTGGGTGCCCCCTCTCATAGTTGATGGCGAGCGCTCTCTTGGGCGGCTATGCCTTAGTGCTGGTTGCTTCGCTAAATGCGGTGATGGGTGTGAGTGCTTGAAAGGGTGCTCATGCCCATCATTTGTTTCTGTTGGGGCAAGTCACACACTATAGCTTGCGCCCCCGTCTGAATCTGTGGTATAATTAAATTGTTCAATCGGGGGTGTTCCCCGCAAAGCCAATACGCATGTTTGAGGAGTCGCACAAATGTCCTGCGTTGTTAAGATGATGAAGCCCTACACTTACACCACCCTTCCCTTTACTGCTACTAGCACCGCTCACATGGGTGATATTGAAGCTTGGGCTTCTTCCAAGATGACTCTTGAGTTCGTGTCCTGGGATTCAGGTGAGGAGGCTCACGTTACTTATGGGGTGCAGGCAACTAACCCGGCTAAAGAGCCTGGCGATGACGGCTGGTTGATTGGTCGTGTGACTATGAGTGTTGATGTTGAGGGTGAGGTTGCTCTGAGTGATGTTCTTATGCGCCGTATGGTGGATGAGTTTAAGGTTGTGATGCGTAACCGCGTAGCGCAGGGTCAGGCTCTTGTGAACTTTGAGGGTGGGGTTCCTGTCTTTAAGCAGACCGTGACGTTCGCTACCGTCTAGGGTGAAGTGTTCTATGTTGAAGCCGTAGGGTAGCCCTCATGCAGGGGGTTGCTTTGCGGCTTTAGCTGTCTGCCCTTGCATCTCTATGCGACCTGCGAGAGTGTCTACGGGTGCTGTTCGCTGGGTTGGTGGTCTGCGGCTGTTTACTGGGTGATTTGCGGGCGCTAATTCTGGGGTGGTTGCTACTGGGCGTAATGGCAATGATGTCTGTGTTCTTTTTGCTCTTGATTGGGTGAGTGTCACCTAGTGGGTGAACTGATTAGCCGCCGTGTGTTGCACCTCACTCATATTCAGCTTGTATGGCATTTAAAATCTGTGATAGACTATAGGTGTAGCGAGAGGGGAGCCTCTGGAAGAGCTACAGACCATTTACTTACTACCGAAAGGTTGCCTATAATGCTTCGTGAACTTATGGAACGTGCAGAGGAAGTTCTGAATATTTTTGCCACTGTTGAGCGTGAGGCGCGCGCTCTTGCTGATGAGTTGGTAGCTGAGGCTGACCTTGACTCTCAGACTAAGCAGTTTCTTGCTGAGTCGTATGAGCCGGTAGAGCCGATTGTGTTTGCCCGAAATAACCGTAAGGCTGACCGTGTTGCACATCTTCACGTTATTGCATCTGATGCAATGAGTGCCCGCGTGTATGCTCTGCATCTGCTTAATGAGATGCGTGCCGCTGGCGCTAGTGCGAAAGACTTTGCTTTCGCCTTGCACACTGTCGATGAGAGCGATAGCCTGACGCGACGACTGGAAGGGTGTCGTAAGGATATTGAAGCCGATAACGAGCAGTTCGGCAAGTAGTCCCATTTGAGGGGGTGGAGGTCTTATAAGTCTCCACCCCCTCTCTCTGTCTGCTTTCGCAATGATCAGGAGGGGTGGGGTGGAATGCTTTATCTGTTGTGGTAGCTAGTGTTACGCGAGCTAAGGGGCGGCTCATTGAGGTGCTTCGGTTGTTGTTGGTAGAGGACATGCGAGCGCGTGTGTGAGGCGGCTATGTGCGAGCGCCATGCGCGGCTAGAATATGGGTGTGTACCACCTCACTACTATTCGACTTGCATACGGTCTGAAATATGTGTTAGACTATGTATGTAATCGTTTTTGGGTGCTAATCGCCCGCTTGTTCATCTAAGGAGCTTTTCATGTTTCTCACCTCTTGGCATAAGTTCAAGTCTGTCACTGACCTTCCCGCTGAGTCTAGCAACTTCTGGAAGGGCGGCAAGTTCAGTGTTAAGGATGTTCAGGTAGAACAGGTTGAGGCTCCGAATGAATATGGTAGCTGGGTTGTAAAGTTCTCCATTGAAGAGTCACCCACTGTTAATGATGGTGAGGGCGTGCAGGTGGAGGACGGCGTTAAGCCTTCTGTGGAGTTCGTTCTGTGCTCCCCTGCCGTGCGTCAGGTAGCTCTGTGCATCAGTGACGCAATTGTTCGAGCAATGGGTGATAAGCCTATTGGTGCCCCTAAGGTATTTAACGGTACGGCTACGTATAAGTTTGCCCTCGACATGCCTTTCGACTTTGGGATGTAGCATGTAGCGTGCTTGGCAATAGCTGGGCGGGTCATCAGATGGAGTGTTCCACTGGTTACCCGCCCGCTTTCTTTATGTGCGCAAGGATTATTATTGGGTGGTAGGGTGGATGCTTGCTATCTGCTGGCTAGTCGCCGTAGTGAGTCGCTGGCTTATGACGACTGCTGATTACTTACCTTGCTTTGCGGGTTTGCGAGCGCTAGGCGTAACACTCTTACCCCTTGCCGTCATGAGGGGTGGCGGTGTGCGTTGATGGGATGTGTCTCACTTCACCACAAATCGACTTGCATACGGTTTGAAATCTGTGTTAGACTATAAATGTAGCGAGGAAGAGAAAAACTTCCACAAAGCTACAACCCACAGTTTCCCATCAACCGAAAGGCGCAAATCATGGCAAAGTTCGAGTTCACTGGCAACCTCGCAGGCAACATCAACGCTTTCAAGGCAATCAATGCAGTTCCGAACGCCTTCGAACAGCTCCCCAATAAGACCGCTTACATCTACACCGAAGAAGTAGATGGCGACCTGACTTATTGGGATGTCGCCCTTTGCCCCGGCGGTGAAACCATCCCCGATTTTCCCATCATGTTCTCAGGAATTACCAATGACGAGGAAGAGAAGGACTTCCTTACTAAGGTAGACGGTAAGTTTCTCAAGGTTGAGGATGTGAAGTATGACGAGGTAGAAAACTCAGTCACCTTCACCGTAACCGCCTAAAGCCCCTAACGCGCCCCGCTAGAGCTTCTAAAGCCTGGCGGGGCGCTCGCATTCCCACCAAGCGTCACCCACCCAAAACACAAGCCAGAACAGCGCCAGCAGGGGCGTGCAAGCCGCCATGTGGTAAGATATAGGCAATACGAGTTCTAGGTCTCCCTGCGTCATTTCAGGGCACCGCTTACGCCCTAGGAAAGGAACCCCACAATGAGTTCAGCAACCCCCATTACCACCCTTCCAGCCGTTGCCGCAAATATGCTGGCAGGGAAGAAGAAATACCGCATCCTACGCGATGGGGCGCATACCCGCACATACCCAGACGGATACAGGGTGTACCGCATCCAAGCGTTGCGCCCAATCTACAGGGCACTCCACTTCCGGGTTATCCAGCCAGGAGAACTCGGTGGATACATCTCAGACGAAAGGTGCCTATCCCAGGAAGGTGACTGCTGGGTAGATGGCGATGCCGTAGTGCTAGGCAAAGTGAAAGATGATGCACAGGTATATGAGGGCGCTTTTGTCGATAAGACCGCCGTTGTGAGCGGGTGCTCTGCTGTAAGCGGCATGGCGCGTGTAGGCGACCCGCTCACCCACGATTCGCAGGGCGGCGGCGTGCTAATTGAGTCGGCGGCAGTCACCGATTCGGCGCGGGTTACCGGCGGCGGTAACAAAGACACCATCATTTCCGGCTTCTCAACCATCACAGGCACCTGCCACATCGCCGCAGGCGCTCAAGTAGGCGAAATGTCAGACCTTGAAGGTAACGTGACTATCGCCGGTGATATTAAGGTAGGCGGCGGTTCCACCCTGGTAGGCGACCTTACTATCATCCCAGCTGAGGGGTCAGCCACAATAAACGGCGAAGGTCTGGCATACATCAACGAATCAAACCCCGGTGTCCCACTCATGCTAACCATGCCTGAAGGGGATACCTCTCTAATTGAGTATGCCGACATAGTAGCAGGCGAAAAGATCACCAAACGAGGCACAGCAAGGCATCACATGCACAAGCTCCACGGGCTGTCTAAGGACGCATACGAGGAAGCGAACGTTTGGGAGCATGTAGAGGTGGAATACCCAGCCATGACCAACGAGCCCAGGCAGTTCATTTGGATAGATAGAGAAGAGCCAGTCCTCCGCATCAACCGCCACTAACCACCCCAGCCCAATACGAAAGGACCCCCATTGACTAAATATCCAGTGGCGGGGTTGCAATCTGGTACGGACATGGGTGTAATTAAGCCTGTTGTCATTTGAGGATGTAAGCCCCCGCCATTGCAGGAAGTATGTTCCTGTGTTGGCGAGGGCTTATTTCATGCCGCAAAGCAGAAATCCACCTACCCCTATCATTCTGTGGTATAGTTACAGTAATTGCTTTCGTTTACCGTAAAGAAAGATGGCACTATGACCCTCAAGCTAGATGTAGACCTACTGTATGCGACTACTGGCACTACCTTAGGCGGCGACCCTTTCGTTGCCCGGCGTGAAAACTCACGAACCTACGAGTACTATCACGTAGAGTATCGCGACGCACTAGCAGACAGCGAATACATCACTACAGCCGCAGTAGACGGCAGGCGCATCACCTGGGAACTCGATAGCGCCTCAGTGTGGGAATACCCTACAGAAATTGCGGGCGACACTCTCATTGAGGAGGCTAAACCGTTCCAGTGGGAAGTGGCGCTCAATACGTGGACTCCACTGCTCAAATCTGGATACAGTTCAGCGGAAATCCTCAACAACCTCATGCAGGTACTAGAGGTTATTGAGGCACCCGCCGAAGACATTACCACTTCTGCGCTCTATCGTGTCGCCAAGCACTCTCCTCACGTTTTGACCGTAGACCAGTTCCGCGCCATCACAGAAACTCTCCAAGAGATGCGGGACTCCAACACACTTCCCGAAGGAACTACCGGACTACTGGAAAACGTTAGCGCGTGGCAGTACACATTGTTTGGGCTTGGCGACTCAGCAGGAGAGAGGGTCACGGAGACGCGCGAACACCGAACCTTCATTAAACTCTGCAACCCCGACAACGGCAACCTACTGCTGGGCTTCCATGAAGGCGAACGTGTACACCTCACTCTCAAGAACACACCCGTAACTGACGTAGACGTTACAGTCAGCGCGGCTTCCAGCTCACCCGACCGCATCCGTGTATGCTTCATCAACGGCGAAGAAGGGGAACTAGTCGCAGTAAACGGCTCGCTCACCCTCAAAGCACCTAGTGGCGCATTGGGTAGTGAAGGCGGCATTTTCGACATTGCCCACCTGACGATTCTCCCCAAGATTTGCGCCACCCCCGGCACCGCCCTTGGGTATGTTGTGACAGTAAACGGTGAACCCAAGGACGACCACGGGGGATACGTCTACAGGTTCAATAATTACCCACCTATTGACGATTCAGGCTACATCTTGTGTAAAGGGGCGGCTGAAATGCGCTACCACATGAGCGAGGTCTCTATCTGGCGGTACAAAGAATACCACGCCTACTGCAAAGCAAGGTCTAGCAACACCTGGTACCAGCAGTGGTAACCCCCTAAATAGAGTCATCCAGCCAAGCGTGCAGGAAAAGCCTTCACTGTTCTTGATGCCACTGCCACCGAATAGGGATTTGGCAATGTCCGTTTAGCTCAGGAACCTTTCCAATCTTTCACAGGTGAGGTATAGGCACAGTATGCCGCTTGGCTCAATACAGCACAACAAAGAGCCGCCCCTCACATCACACTTAATGTGAGGGGCGGCTCTTTATGGTCTATGCTTATGCCGCCCAGCGGAGAGCGCCCACAGAGATAAGCAGGCTACCCGGCTTGTCGGGGTTTTCGCTAATTTCAGGGCTGAAACCGGACACGTAGTATTTTTCGGCAAAGTGAAGAATAATATCGTTATCCTCTTCAGGAAGGGTTACAGCACCGTAGGCAAACTGTCCGTTTACCTCCACAGGACCCTCACTGGTTCGCGGGATGAGGCAGAAGCCCTCTTCGGTGATGCGGGTGTCAATGACTACCTCGATAGTGCTTTCCTTGACTTCCTTGAGGATGTTGTCAATGGTAGCACCTACGATTGCGTCAGGGGTGTACTCAAAGATGATGGGCTCTTCGTTGGGGAGAGCAAGTGCGATTTCGCCGGGTACGTGTGCCATGATTAAGACTCCTTGATGGTAGCTTGTGGTTGGTGGCTAGGGTTTCATTCCCTCGCCTTATATCTATAGTCTATCACAGATTTAAAACTGTATGCAAGTTGAATTTAGGTGAGGTGGAACACAGAGTGATACGAATGGAAGCCTTCGGAGGTGCCATCTCATCACCAAGTCGAAATATGGGGTATAATGGGGCATATGACTATAGGGCGACAAGCCCTCTAAAGGAGCACGTCTAACAGACACTCCACTATAACCACCCTCTAGGAAAGGATTCCCGAAATGCTCACTGTTGCAACAATTGCAGTTCCACAGGTGCTAGTTACCGCGCCCACATGGATGGTATTCATCGCCCCTGGGCTCATGTTTGCCGTCCTAATCTCAATTGGATACAGGCTTTCTAATGTCATGGATGAGGAGATAGCTTGCGCCCTTGCACTTATTCCAGGCATCGCGGCAGTTCTCATAATTGCCCCTGGCGTGTTTGAGAAAAAGGGATTCGAGGGGACAGAAGTTCTAAACATGAGCCTGGGCGTACTCGTTGCAAGCCTAGTTCTTTCACTCCCCCTATTCGCCCTACTTGAGATGACCGCCCCTCACATCCGCCAACTACTACACAAAGTGGACGCTACTAGCGATAAGAGCTACCCACAGAAAGAAAGCCCCTAACATGCCTATCGCCGCTGTCTTTGCACCCTTAGAGCCCCTTGTTGAGGCTCCTCTATGGGTATTGTTTGTTACCCCCGGAGTGGCAACACCTATTATCGCTTTGGCGATTGGTGGGCTCATTAAAAAGTTTACGGGAAGTCAATGTACGGACCCGTGGGCGTGGTTTTGAGTATCGCGATGCTCTACCTGATAATATTTGGTTTTCAAGGGGTCTTTGAGCGCAATGGGTTTACAGGTCTCTACCTGGCTATCGCATACATACTGTGCTACGTGAGTAATGCGACTCTTCAAAGCGTAACGCTCAAAGTGTGCGACTTGCTCCCAGTGGTTCTTCGAAGAGGAGACACCACTGCAAACCATTAGCCGCTATCTTACACCCTGAAAGGAAACTTCGAAATGCTTCTTGCCGCTAACAACCCTTCCATGATTCAGCAGGCACTCATTGACTCTCCGTTCTGGTCGTTGTTTGTTGCGCCTGGACTGCTTGCCGCCCTTGCACTCTGGATTACGCATGTCCTATCCGGTGATGCAGATGAGAACGGGAATTATAAGGAGGCGGGCGCTCGCGCCCTCTCAGCCTTTGCTGTTGTCGCGCTTTTTATGCTGACGCTCTGCTACATCCCGTCCGCAATTCAAGCGAAAGGGATTATTGACAGCGCTCCACTAGCCACGTCCGCAGTAGCTATCATTAGCAACATCATCACCCTACCCTCCGCATTTGTGGTAGGTAGCGTATTCATCAACCTCCCCCAGCTTGTATGTAGAGTAGAAGCCGACACGAACAACTAACTACCGAAAGGAAACCTCGTTGCTCATTGATTGGTTTAACGCCTTCGACCCTGTAAGGTTCCTTATTGATTCGCCTCTATGGGTGTCATTCGTCGCCCCTGGACTTGCATACGTCATCATCCTGTCTGTCGTCTACGCTTTGCTTAGAGGGGTTCTTGGCGATGGTGATGCGGCTATAGGGGGAACTTTAGCACTAAGCATCTTGCTCCTCGTCGCTGAAACGATGTGGATGCTAAGCACTCTAACTGAGGTATTTTTGCGGGTGGGCGTTATGGCGGGGTACCCACTGGTTCTAGCGGTTACTGTAGGAACAGCCTCAAATGTGGTTACGGCGTTCATTGCGGCGCGTGTAGTGCTTGGCTTGGGTAGCTTCCTATTTCCAAGTCGCCAAGTACAAGAAGTGGTAGACAATAGTCATGAGAGCAAGTAGCCGCGCAAGCCGCTAATTCGATACTAGCGAAAGGAAACATGTATGCTTGTCGATTTCTTCAACCTGCTAGACCCCTATAAGTTCTTTGCTGAAGCCCCACTCTTCCTGCTATTCTTCCTACCCGGCATCATTGCCGGTGTATTGCTAGGTATCATACATAGTGCTTTGAAGCTATTTGATGATGAGATAGCGGACGTGGTGACTTTCTTTGGGTATGTGGTCTGGCTCTTCTTCCTTGGTGACTTCGCGGCAACTATCCTTCATGGGGCGGGGGTTGCGAAGGGTATTCCTTCTATTGCCGCCGTGTTCGCTGTGCTTTTCTTGAACTCTGCTTCAACCTTCTCTCTCATTCCGCTTGTTCGATTGATACGCAGGGTATCAGAGAGGAAGGGCGAAGAGTAAGGGGCGTTATTGGGTGTTAGGAGTGAGTATAGGCGGCTATAGAGAGGGGACGTGCCTTATGTGACTCACTTCACCCATTTTCAATTTGCGTTAGCCGTCTAATCTGTGGCATAATGGAAATGTAGCGAGGGGTTACCTCTCAAAGCTACAAAGACATTCGCTCTAGACCGAAGGTTCACATCATGGCACACGTAGAACTTACCTTCGACCCCAACGCTGAAATTCTCGAAGCTATCGAAGAAGGTACTGAGGTTATCATCTCCACCATCTATTACGCACTGGAGGGAATGGTCGTCATGGACGTATCTATCGATACCTATGTAGCACCTGTTACTGTAGACCTTGATGTCGAGACCGCCGATGAAGATGCTGTAATGCGCCGCCTTGGTAACGGTACCGTTGAGGGCGTTGAGGTGGACGAAATGGTTCACTCTGTCGATTGGAACGCTGGAAAGCTCATCATCAACGCCGAATAAGCTGTATAATAGCCCTGAGGGGCTTCTGGAGGGATTGCACCTCTGGAAGACCCTCAGGGCTAGTTGTTTTAGGCGCGCGCAATGAGGTACCCCCTTTAGACTATGGAACCTAGGCGCGCCTTAGAGGAAAGGTGAAGGAATAATGACGGAAAACCTGTCAATTAGATTCGGTAACGATGGGCTTGACCTCAAGGTTGAAGTACCTCTACACAAGGGGGAGAAGACCCTCGCTCAAGCTGTAGGGCGCATCAATCGCGAAGGCAAGTATGCTAAGGTCTACAGCGACGACTGGATTAAGAAAACTGAACACATCGACCCGTATTCTGCCTATGAATACACTAGTGAGGAATGGACTACTGAATGCGGTTTAACTATCTACTCTGAGACGGGTGGGAAGGTCGGCAGAATTAAGTTCCTCAACCCCGGTGATGGCAACCGTCACCTATTTGAAGGCGCTTCATGGCGAGATGGCTACGCTACCAACTGGAAACTAACACTCAGCGACCCAGCAGACAAAGAGGCTCAGTTCGTCCTGTATGAGATTAAGAACGGCGTGCGAATCCCTAAGAAGTAACACGTAGTGCCTTTGGGGTTAAGCTATAGCCCGCCTATGTTGTTACCTGAGGTCTACAGTAAGAAAGCCGCCTATCCCGCCGTGCTGTATTTGCATAGGCAGGGTAGGCGGCTTTTATGCGACCTCATAGGTAAACACCATGAAAGATATTCCCCCTAATTAAGCATGTGATGCACCCCATGCCGTATCGACTTGCATAGAGAGGTAAATCTGTGGCACAATATTTATATAAGCCGCCGGGGATACCGGAAAGGCAGAAATCATTCTCTTACCGAAAGGGCGTTTGCCATGACCGCATACTACAGCCACCTAACCCCGGAGCGCATCAAGGACAGGCTCAAGAGCCTCTATGACCAGATGGATAGGCTCTATGTTCGAGTGGACAACATGCTCGACGCTCTTAATAGCGGTAAACAAGCTGAAAAGAAGCTCACCCCGCATGTTAATGGCGTTAAAAACCCCGAACCCCGTAGTGTGTGGGATGTGGCATACGCTATTGATGAAGTCATGTCAGATGTGGAGCATAGCCTGACTAGCGCTCGTCGCTACTTCGCGCAAAAGCTGGCATGTCACAATTGCGACTTTGAAGCACTCAAGCGCGAATATGTTAGCGTAGAAGCTCACTATGACGTACACCTGGGAGAGCTTGGAGAGGTGCTAGATTCACGTAATAAGGGTGACCAGGCATTCATTAACCGAGCCGCCACCTACTTTACGCTTCGAGGTAAGAAGTTTAAGCAGGCGGGCGCTATCGCAGGCTCCCTCTAGCAGAGAAGAAATGTGGACGTGTTTAAGGTCACTCACTGGGTAGCTTGCATACTAGTCGTGACACTGCTAAACTGGTAGCATCTTCACACTGCTAGTGCATCGCAAGATGCACAAGGTGCGCCCCTCTAGAACCTGACTACTTCCCAGGTTTTAGAGGGGCGTTTCCTATACCCATAAAACAGGAGGGATGACCACCTATGGCAACATTGCACGACATGGCAGTCAATATGCCGCTAACATACATCACCGCAACCTTCGACACGGTAACCACCCCAGACAGCCTCGTTCACCTATTCGATGAGTACTTCCAGTACTTCACCCATAAAGGGCACCCTGAGCCGCAAGACGCTGAGCAGGTGCGCCCAATTCTCGACCTCATCAATGCCGCCGCCTTACCTTCGGCAATCACTGGAGACATTCTGCAAGGCGGACGCGAAAACATTGCCGTACTAGGCGGTATTGCCGGTTTGCCGCCTATGGCGACCCTAGCCGCCCGATACAAGTACACGCAGGCACTTAGTGGTGACCGTGGATTGTCCGACATTATCCCCGAATCCCTAGCGGGAGAAATGCTCACAAGTGAAGCGGTGGCAGAATCCCTGAAGGTTACTGAACGTCAGCTAGAAGAAGAATACGACCGGAATGCCGGGGGCGGCATACTATCCGTGGTAACACCAAAAGGTAGGCGGTACCCGGCAAAGCAGTTCAACGCAGAGGGGCAAATTATTTTACATGTAGCAGAGCTCATGCGGTGGGTACCTGATGAAGTTGCTGGTAGTGATTCTTGGGTGAAGCTGTTTACACCTCATGTCGCCCTTGGGTACGTATCGCCGGTGGAATACGTGAAGCTAGGTAGGGAGCATCAACAAGCCCTTACGTTCGCATACTCTCAATGTAAAGGCTGGGCGGATGATGTGGCGCATATGAACGCTTACATGAGCGGCAACTTTGAAGACAGCCCATATTGGGATGAATATGCGGGCGCAGTAGAGGGGTGGGTTGCGGAGGATGGGCTCATGTAGCGGCGTGGCGAGGATGTGAGCATATATATTGGAGGGGCGCTTTACTCACCTAGGGTGTGAGCTAATCCACGCAAAACCGGCTTGTATGCAGTTTTAAATCTGTGGTAGACTATAGATGTAAGGCAAAGGGGTTACAGAAACCCAAAAGCCTAGAAACTTTTGAAACCTACCGAAAGGGAAACAATCATGGCACAGGCAACTATCACCCCGCTTAACTTCATTGGTCGCGAGCTTATCGCAACTGACGAGCCGGGCAGGTTCCGTATGGGTGAAATCACCGAGCTTAACCGCGAATCTGTCACTAATGCCCTTGAGGAGCAGGAGCTTTCCCAGGTTCGGGCAATCGAGGAGACTGAACCGGGCATTTTCATTCTGACTCTTGATGTTTGGGATGAAGTGCCGTACATGCCCGGCTTTGCCGACCATACCGATTTTATCGCCTACCTCCCCAAGGAAGGTCGCCGCTTTGAGGAAGCCCGCTACCTCATCATGGCAACTGCTCAGGCAGATGGCGAGCTTGCTGATAGCTTCCGAAACATGATTGAGTGTGAATATGACACCCGCGCGCGGTTCAATCATGAGGAAGGTACCATCACCATCTTCTAAAGGATAGCCGCTAAAGCCCCTCTCAAACGCTGAGAGGGGCTTCAGTATGCCCGCCAGGACATCACTCACCATTTCGCCGCCATGCCATACCTTGAGGTGGGCATCTTTGCTAGAATGGTGTCAAGGCGGCAGGTAAGCCGCCTCTACATCTTCACTCCCACCAAGGGAAAGGAATCAAATGTCACGCAAAACACCTAAAACACTAGTCGGGCATGGCATTGCTCTACTGCTCAAAGACCGTAACATCGGTACTGTAGACGGAACCCCTACGCTTACCGACTGGCGCAAAGGACGCTACGCTCTGGCAATGGGTACTATTGAAACCTTCAACGGGGTTACAGGCGCTTTTACAGCCACGCTAACCGTTGGCGTGCCCGGAAACCAGGAGGGTAACACTTTCGCCGTTACGGGTAGCCTGGAAGCCCTTACAGGGGCACCTTTGGAGCCAGGCACCCGCGCAACCCACACGTCAGGTACGCATACGCTTACCAGCGAAACTGAAATCCCTGCATACGCCTGCTACATAGGCACCCCTGTATTGGCTGATACTGACCCTGCATGGCATGAAATTCTACCCGGCGACACCGTGTTCACACCAGGGAATAAGAACCCGCTCACGGCAACCCAAGTGTTCAAAGCGGGCGTTATTGCGACACAACCCAATGGTGAGCCATACCTGCTTCTTGACGGGGGCATCAGCACTAACATGCTCGAAGTGGTCAGCGATGCAGGGAGTAGCTTGTGGGCAAGGTATGGGCATACTGGCTCATGGGGTGATACTGTCGCATGTGATGCACCTACAGGTGAGGCGCTTGCCCAATTCGCAAAGGCACTTCCAAGCTACCCCATCCGCACACTCAGCTATGGGCTAGACGCTCTAGAACCGAGCCATATCTCAGACATCTGTAACGGCGGACTTATCAGCACCACCATCCTTGAGGTGGAACTTCCACATGTGTCCACCAAGCAGATACAGGTTACCGCCCTGGCGACACTTGCAGAGATGACACTCAAAGCGGCGGTAGAAGCTGAGCGGGAGCTGGCAGGCATCCGAGAGCAACTAGAGGTGCTTCACCGTAGCTTGAGAGCGTCCAAGCTGTACAGTGAGGAAGTCGCTCAGAAAATTACTCGTGATGTGAAGTAGGATTCAGGGTCTAAGATGCTAGTGAATGAGCATCTTAGACCCTGATGCGTGTCTGCTATTGCTACGCCGTCGTGTCGTGAGCGAGAATTACGTACCCAAGGTCTTACGTTCACTGCAATTCTGTGATACACTATGTGTGTAACTTATTGGGGGATACCCCGAAGGTTAGAGCACTTCTACACTTACCGAAAGGGATAGCAATCATGGCGAAATTTGAGCACATCAACGAGCAGGCAGGCGCGCCGGAGGATAAGGCATCCTTCATGGCTCAGATGACAGAGCATCTACGCATGGCAAAGCTGTACGAGACGAGCTTCTACGGTAAGCCTGGCTTGATTACTCAGGTCATGAATGAGGCGATTGATGAGGCTGATAACCTCAATAACAAGGGTGGCGACAAGGCATGGAGCGTTGTTCGCGAAAAGTATGCCACCGCTGTTCAGGCAATGGGTGCCCTCCGTAGTCTCAACCTCATGGTAGGCGACTAAGTGCCCACCTCTCAGTGAATTTACTAGTCCAGCCGAACCGCCCCCGCAGGACTGTTCGGCTGGACTTCACACCATCACACGGGAAGCACTCTCATGTACACCAAGAGAGGACTTTAGAAAGGATACTCAATGTACGCAAAGCGAACCTATATCGTTCCAGAACTCAACGTAGGCGACGGAATCCTACTTTACATCCCTAAGAACACGGAAGGAGTGCGTAAGCCATCCGATAGCACCCGCCCACTATTTACCGACGAGGTAGAGCTGTACGAGGTCACCAAGCTTGCTGATTGGCACGACCATGCAGAGTTCACCGCCTCCAAGGTGAGCCACAACACCACCTCAGCAGACACCATCACCGGCACTTACGTAGATGACGGGCTGATGTTGCAGGAACCCGAAAACCTACGGTTCTGCTCAGCCGCTCATATTGGCGCGCGTGTACAGTCAGAGGAGCCGGGCTATGACGACAGGTTCCTGTATGCCCCCTACAGTGAGCGAGACATGAAGGTTGTGGAGATTAGCCACATCTACGCAGACGGCGTATCCTACATCCCTGAGGTGAACGCTTTCAGCTTCACCGATAAAGAGCTAAAGCTACTCAAGAGCTTCTATGAGGACGACTTTGACGGCTACCTTGACCGCCCCGGAGGGGATACCGCAAGTAACGTGAGCCACGTCCTAGACATGCTGAACCTCGAATCGCGTGAGTACGAGAACTTCCTGCCGCGTGAGGCGTTCGAAGCACTTGTACAGCTGTGCGAATCGGCAGAGCATAAGGAGAGCCGCGACATCCTAGAGCGACAGCTGTGGAGCGACCCTGAACGGGTGGGTTATTATGCAATTGAGGAATATAGGGAAGGCGATAGGCGCTTCCTCATGGATATTTCTCCATACGGTTATGGTGGTGATGACTTCGAGCGTTGGCGTGATGACTATGAACTTCTAGACATCACCTTTGAATACTTGCAGAATCGACGGGGCGACCTAGAGCGAATCGACATTGATAAGCTTGCCCACGAGGAGAGGATGGCTGTATTGGGCGCTATGGCGCTTGCTACAAAGCTCAGTACGAAGCTACTCGCAAAGCTTACCGATGAACTAGTGGGCTCAAACAACCAGGACGCTGAGGGTGGCTAGGAGACATCCATAGAGCAAAAATAGTACCAATATGTGTCTTACCACGGGGTTTTCACACATATTGGTACTATTTTTGCGCCACATCTAAATGCTGAGGGGCAACAATATGTCGCGCCATAGTTGTAGGCGGCTACAAGAGATGATACTATTGCTCCAAAGCACCTCGCCTGTGAGAGACTGGGAGAGGTGGTAAATATAAACGGACATCGCTAATGCCTAGCCGGGCGGGGGTGTCAAGACCAGGAAGGCTGGCATCTGCTGGCTTGAGGGTTACCGTCAGGGAGAATCCCTGACCCATCTAACCACACCGGGGAACCGAAGACGTGGGGATGGCTCTAGGGGCATATTGCGGTAGATGAAAGCTTCACCCCAAAGGCTGAGGTTACCTTTACTGATGCTGAACGGGTAATCATTGAGAAGGAAATTGCCACCCTCCCCCTTGAAGAAATTGATATTGAGGAGGAGAGCTGGAAGGAACCTGTTCTCTGTGTGGGTGAGCTTTTCGTCGCCACTGAGCCTGACTCTGAATACAACTCCGCCCCTTGGTTGATGAGTATTCGAGACGCAAGGTATCTTGTATGCCCAATCTTCCATCTTACCGAAGAAGAGAGTGATGAGTTGTGGGGCGATGACTCGCGCTATGGACGCTTCCCTGTAGAGTTCAATGCAAGTACGGGCGCATACACCTTCTAGTGAGGAAGCTTCTACCAAGGTGGCATAAAGCTATAGGCGGGCGACTCAGGGTAACGATTGAGTTGCCCGCCTAACGTGGCGCACCTCACTTAAATTCAACTTGCATACAGTTTTAAATCTGTGATAGACTATAGATATAAGGCGAGGGGATACCGAAAAGCCCCTCCAAATCAAGCATTGATTCTCAGGAAGGAATCACCAACATGTCTAACGTCATCACCATCAAGCCCACCTCCCCCAACAAGCAGAACTACGCCTTCGTAGACGTTGTAGACTCCATCTTCCGTGCATCCACCATCATGGACATCGCCCCGCGCATCCGCTTCGCTAAGGTAGACGGCGTGGGCACCCTCATTCTCGACAAGGCACTCATTGACGGCATCACCCTGGTATCCCTCAAGAAGGATGAAGTGGCAACCATCACTACTGATGCGGAGCTTTCTTACAAGGATACCTACCTTGTTCAGGAATACACTCTGGGTCGCGGCGTAGAGTCCATCAAACTGGTCAAGGGTTAAGAACTCTAACATTAGGGGTGGGTGCAATACTGGCGAAACAGCCGGTACTGCACCTGCCCCCTCTTTTTGTGAAGCTACTAGTGGCAGTGACTAGCAGTAAGAAATATTCGGTATGGCGCGCCTTGTAAGGATGCCCCCATAGGTGCTAAAATTGATGCCGGGCACCTGTATCATGCGCTACGTCTATTCCGTACAACAGGGGCAACTGCTGTCTACCGTAGGTGAGGCGGAGACATCTTTGTGATGCACCGCCATATCGCCACCACCGCTTATCAATTATTTCTCTACTAGGAGTCAATATGGCTATCGCAACCATCAATATGGATGCCGTCATTCATTCGGCAATTTTCTTGGCATTTGCAGGCGTGGGCGCAATGATGGCATACCAAGGGGTCGTGCTTATCTGGCAAGCCAAGAATAAGCTCCAGGCTTTCGCTGGGTTCATTGCAGGTACCGCTGGCATCTTCACGCTTTTCTTCGGTCTATGGAACGCATTCCCGCCCAACCCGAACGCAGGCGTACTTCCTGCCAGTACGGGGGACAGTAGCTCAGTGAGCACCAATAATGGCGGCGGCAGTGCCCGTGGCTTGTGACGTGTCTATCCTGCAATTTACCAAAAGTTTAAGCCGTTTCGTGCTAACCCGATTACTGGCTACGCGACTGATAGTCAGGGTTATATCCTCAAGGTGACGGTTGCAGAGAATCCTGCTTTTGGGCGAACTCTGAACCGCGTATGGGATGCTACGTCTAGTAAGACCCCTACTCAGCTTGTGACTATCTCTCAAGCTGACGGCTCAGCATGGTCTCAAACTTGGAATGATGAAGCCGGGGATGGTGACCCGATTCCGTTCAAAGCAGTCAAGAACGATTCCACGTATAAAGAGTACTTGGGTCTGTAATGGGGGGGGGTGAAAGTTACCGAAGCATAAACACCCCGACAACAGGAAGGTTTGTCGGGGTGTTTATGCGGTTATAGGTGGTGCAATTTAAGCCCCTGCATTGCTTGTGGCGCACCTCATCATAATACGACTTGCATACAGTTTTCAATCTGTGATAGACTATAGGTATAAGGCTAGGGGATGAAGCCCTAGCCGCCAAAACAATAAACCTACTGAAAGGGTTGCCAATCATGGAACGCGCATTTGATGAAAAGCTTAAAAAGCTCGACCACCTCTCCTCCCTGCACAACGACTTTGCCCACCTCGTTAATGCCTTTGCTCATGTCGCAAATCGTGAACGCAAGTTTGATGAAGAAGAGAAAATGAACGCACGGGCGAGCGTGCTTCGCAAGGAGGCAAGCCGCTACGGTCGCATGTACGTTTTCAATCATGAACATGTTGAAGAGATTGAAACAATGGACTATGATGCAGTCATCGAGAATCTTAAGAATGAGATTCGCGCCCTAGCTCAGAACCTCTAACATATGCATGTGTCCCCGGTGGCAAGTAAGCCCGCCGGGGACACGCTCACCCCAAGCCCTCTATCGACGCGCGGCAGAGGGCTATTTTTCTACCCAGAACCCTGCTCCCATGTACCACATATTCACCTCACATCATGTATAATGGGTATCGAAATTTAACCACCCAAACCAGGAAGCACCCCCCATGACTGGCACCATTCCCACCCCGTATGAAGACCTGCTAAGGGAAATCCTTGTAGAGAACGCCGCCACTATTGCCGCCAATGCTAACCGTGCTGACCGTACCGGAACTGGCACCTATGGCGTGTTTGGTAGGCAGATGCGGTTTAGCCTACGTGACTCATTCCCGCTTATTACTACGAAGCGTGTGCATTTCAAGTCTGTAGCAGTCGAACTGCTGTGGTTCCTTCGTGGCTCCACTAACGTTCAGTGGCTACAGGAGCGTGGCGTGACCATTTGGGATGAGTGGGCGGATGAGAATGGCGACCTTGGGCGTGTCTATGGCGCGCAGTGGCGTTCATGGCGTAACCCTGACGGCGGTACAGTAGACCAAATCGCTAGGGTTATCGAATCTCTCAAGAATAACCCTGGCTCACGCCGCCATATCGTTTCAGCATGGAATCCTGCTGAGGTGGATGACATGGCGCTACCGCCCTGCCACACCATGTTCCAGTTCTACGTGAACGAACAACCAGATGGGATGAAGGAGCTGTCCTGTCAGCTGTACCAGCGTAGCGCAGACATGTTCCTTGGCGTACCGTTCAACATTGCCTCATATGCGCTACTGACCTACCTTATCGCGCAGGAGGTGGGCATGGAGCCTGGAGAGTTCATCTGGACTGGCGGCGACTGCCACATCTACGCAAACCACCTAGAACAGGTGAAGAAACAGCTAGGTATCGGTCTAGACCCGGACGGCAACCCTTACCCTGCACGCGAACCCTACCCATACCCGAAGCTGGTTATCAAGAACAAGAAGCCTTCCATCTTCGATTACGAGTACGAAGACTTCGAACTAGTGGATTACAAGCACCACCCTGGCATTGCCGCCCCTGTAGCTGTGTAACCCGCAAATACGAACAGTAGGAAGGAGTGGTTATGGCAAACATTTCAACCAGACCCGGAACACCTCGACTAGGGGCTATCTGGGCGCAAACCATAGATGGAGTTATCGGGCGTGACGGGGTAATGCCCTGGCATGTACCCGAAGACCTACAGCACTTCAAGGAAGTAACTTCCGGTAAGCCGGTCATTATGGGTAGGCGGACATGGGAATCACTACCAGACACCTATAAGCCCCTGCCAGGTCGAACGAACATCGTCGTCAGCCGTTCTGTAGATACCGTAGAAGCACGTGATGGGGCTATCTGGGTATCAAGCCTAGATGCGGCTCTAGAAGTGGCTCACAAGGCACAGGAAGCCACTGGCGCAGGCTCACTAGCTGACGCATGGATTATCGGCGGCGGCACACTATACGCCGAAGCCCTCACCCGCGAAGACCTGCCACACTACAAGCGTGTCCATGTCGTAGAACAAACCAAGCTCGCCGCAAGCGACCTAGCAGAGGTGCCCGGCGACACCAAAGCACCCAGCCTGCACCTATACGACTGGGTAATCGCCACGAACCTGCAACTACCCGACATAAGCGAACACGGGTACCTACTAGACGGCAATGGTGGTAGACACCAAGCCCTATACCACTTCGTAACCTACACGCGAAATAAGTGTATGAAAGGAGCCGAATATGCCTAAATGTGACATTCCGATAAGGAACCTCAGATTTTATGGCGAAACCACGAATGATGGGGTTAAAACTCTCCATGCGCGCCATGAGCCACAGCACCTAGTCAGTGCAGAAGTCAAAGAGCATATCCTAGAATATGTCGTGAAGGTAGGCGAAGGTGAAAACGCCTCCGAAGTCATCATGCACGCCACCATCCAAGGCACCCGCGCCTTGAAATGCGCCCTGCTAGAAACACTTGTTAAGGTACTCCAAGCCCGCGAGAAGTCGAAGCTTCCGCTCTGCTGGATTACAGGTTCAGACCCATACTATGTTTTCAACGGGTACGTCACCGTAGGTCCCTTAACCTATATGGTGATGAGCCTAAAAGACCTGCCGTAAGCGGCACGCTCAACTCATACCACTAAGGAGATAGCTATGCCCAACCCTGGAATCTGGCTAACCGCCATAGCTGTAGTATGCTTCGTTTTCCTCGTCGTCTTTGCTGGGATTATTCCCGCCCGCATATCTGCTAAGGCGACCAAAGATAAAAACTATAAGGACGATGACGCTTACTATAATGCATTTGTAGGCATTATTTGCTTCTGGATTGCTTGCTCGGCAGTCCTCCTAATCATCGCATACATATTCCATAACGCCTTCGTTGGGTATGTTGGATTTACCACGCTTCTCATCATGTGTGGTGGTATCTTCTTATTCGCAGACCCTGTAAATGGTGCTAAAAAGGCATATGGTAAAACGCTACTGGTCGCTATCTTGTGCTTTGTAGCGTCAGCAATTAGTGTATTCCCAACCTCAACTGAGGGTGAGAAGAAAGCGGCAAATGCAACATTCGACCAGACTATCACCTACCATCTAGACGCTAATGAGCATAAGCTAGAGGGGGAAACTGTCACCTATCCTATCAACAGTCTGCGAAGCAATAATACTGGCGACACCTACACGTGGGTGGAACGCAAGGAAGACGGGACTTTAGCGGCACGCTCTGTTCAAAAGGTGAACGATGACCGATATGAAGTCACGCTCAAGGATGACTTACCAGCTACGGATACGGAAGCCCGTGTAGAACGCATTGTTGAATACCATGTGAAGGGTGACGCTATTGCCGCCGGTAAGGAAGCATGTGTTTACAGGTACGCCCCTGATGGTTTTGGTCTGTATCCCCGCTGTGGCGACAGGTCTGAAACAGTGAAGTTCGCGAAAGCACGCACCATTATCCACATTCCTGCTGGTACCGTCGATAAGATGGTGCCCGTGGTTAGCGAATAGCCGCCAAGAGCGACGAACAAGAATAACGATTGAAAGGATGGCAAGCCAGTGGCTTCTTCATCTCTTAAAAATGCCAGCCCTAGTGAGGCGCAATCACACGTATCGGCATTGCCGGTAGACACGTTCACTGAACAGCTCACACATGAGCCACAGAGGAAGGCGAAGCTTTACTCGCTCCCCCTTATTCGTACAGCTGTAGCCTTAATTACCGCACTCTGGGTTATCGGCGTTTATGCGGGTAACCCGGATGGTTTCTGGCAGGCACAAATCAACACTTTCATGGTGGCTATTGCGGGGCTTGCTGTCGCCTGGACTGTGGGCGGGTGGATGACATGCCTCATCCGTCGGGGCGTAGGGGTTGCTATCCCTAAGCGTGGCGGCGATGATTACGTAAACAGCTTCACCGTCCCTCTCTCGATACGCAGGGAATCCTCTAGTGAGTGGTTTAAGCTGATTGATAGGCACCTTGTCGTATCACTAAAGGGTGACGGGCTAGAGTCTGGTGTGGCTGTCATTCCCCTTGACCTGTTAGAGGTTTCTTATGACCTACTGGAGGGCGATAGCCCGCGCATGGACATCCATCTTAGCGACATTAAGTACGATACCCGATACGGTACGTGGACGCTTCACCTACCCGCGTCTTACACGAAGCACTGGAAGCCAATTTTTGCGGACGCTAAAGCATCTGAGCGTGTGGCAACTGGTAGGGAGCCGAAATTCGACTCTAAGGCGGTTCGGACATATACCTGGAAGACTGAAATCGAGTGGGATGCACCTTACTCAGGTGCTCTACTAACTACTATTATCGGCTATGCTATAGCCACCTCACTACTCGCTGGCTGGGCTACTTCACCTCAGCGAAGCGCAACTGAGTCGGTTCTGGCAGGTGCTCTATTTGCGCTTATTGTGCTTGCAACCTCTGCCGGGTTTACCCTTAGTGGGTATATTGGATATAGGGGTCAAGTTGGGTACTTAAATCCGTGGCGTTACTATTGTCAAGAAGCTGTTCTGACGCTGACTGACTCCGAAAAATCTACTGTTTCTTTAGCTGGAGGCTGGGTGTTTCCGCTGGTAAAGTTCAAGAATGGCGGCAGGTATGGCGGATGGGTTTCAGAATCGGGCGACGTGCGGCAGGTAGTGCTACTAGCACCCTCTGGAAGGCAGTACATTCTAGACCTCCCACACGATACCACCATTCATTACTCCTCCGACCCAAAGCGTTCTTGTGCTATCGCTACCTTGAAGATTGGTGATGAGGTGGTGGGCGCTAAACTGACTCTTCCTAAGGATGCTGAACCTATGCTGTAGCTTCCGGCTATTCACAGCGAACAAAGCCCCTAGAAGTCCAAACAAGGGACTTCTGGGGGCTTCTACATATTGCAAACATAGATAAATCTGTGGTACAATGATTTTATTGAGGGATTAAAAATGCCCCTACCCCCGAATCGTCCATCAGAAGGAGAACCCATCATGGCACAGGAAACCAAGAGCTTCAACATCGCTTTCGACCGCGACTTCACCATCATGATTGACTTCCCCAAGGTAGGCATTACCAGGAACAACGCCAAACCCCTGTACGCCGCGGAAGAACTGGCTAACTGGATGTCCAAGCACAAGCCCGCCATTCAATTGATGGGCGAGTTCAACGTCGAAGAGGACTCCGATGCTGGCTACTACAACGACTTGGCGCAGACCTGGGAGGGTGAATACTATGCGGTGCCCTACACTACTGCCCGCATTGAGTATGCTAACGTGACAACCTTGTTGAGGGGTATCATCACTGATGAAGCCGAAGGATTTGACGCTTTGTTGGCAAGCGCTGGCATGATGGGTGGCACCATCGAGCGATACGACATTGAATGGGAGGAAAACCATATGGGCAATATGGTCGCGTCCATTACCTTCCGTGAAATCGCCTGCAAGGGCAACTAGCGGGAAACAGCCGGCTGAAAGGAGAGAGCCTGCATGGACATCAACACCCCTGTAGAGACTGAAATGGGTAGCGCCTGGGTAGCAGGCACGTTCACCTGGGGTATTATTGCCTCTGGTATCGCCGTAGCACTCAAGCTACTTACCTGGTCTATCTAATTAAGTGCTAATCACTTAGGAATATCTATCTAGAACACCCCTGCAAGGTTTCTCACTCACTGTGTAAGGTCAGCCGTGAGAAACCTTGCAGGGGCACTGAAAACTCTATGCGCTATCGAACTAACTTAAACGGTTGTCCACCTAGCGTACCAACACCCCCACGAAAGGAAAGGTAGATGCCGAACACTCGACAAGCTTACGTTGAGCTCAATTTCAAGGAAACCTCCCGCAGTGGAGCGTGTAACCTTCACGAATGGAACGAATCGGAAGCAGTTCTCAAGGACGTAAAGCTAGAGGGCGACACCATTAGCTACACGCTTTGTGCTGGACGTGATGCTACAGCAGACCGCATTGCCATGTCAGCACCCATTAGCGGCTCACAGGGTTTCAAGTTTGCCGTATTCAGGGCATTTGAGGCAAGCTTAACGCCCGCCTGAAAGCACACCGCCCTATTGTTTGGCGCGCTGATAGTAGTGAGGGCGCAACCTTCGTTATGCATGAGTCGGTTACATTGGGCGGCTCTACTTATGGCGCATTGGCATTGGGTGGAAAGCTGTAGAGCACCTACCGTTACCTATCTTCTGGTCTTGCCTTATATAGTGTAGACCTATTGCAAGGTTCACCTGTAAATTTCGTTTATCTACCCCCTCCAGGTCACCAGTATTGGCGCTAGAGGGGGTAGATGTGTTGCACGTCACCTTAAATTAGGTTGCATGGCATTTAAAATCTGTGGTACAGTATAGATATAAGCCGGGGAGTTCCCGGAAGCAAATCATCTCGAACACGCACAGGAAGGTGCTTACAATGCTTGAAGCTAACATTGGTGACCTGGTTATCACTGGCAAGGGTGTATTTACTGTCGAATCCATTAACACCACCCAGACCCAGGAAGGAGCTTCCATCTTCATTGACGGTCACTCTCGCTCTGGTTGGTACCGCTCTGTCAAAGTCGAAGAGGGTGCGTACAAGGTTGTTGCGAACCCGACTATCGAGCAGGCAAACGAGGCATACACCCGCGAACGCCAGCTTGAACAGCTTGTAACCAACATCCGCGCATACGAAGAAACCCCCATCGTTTCTCGCTACTACACCCAGAACCCTAACGCTAAGCTTGCACTAACTCTTATCAGCCCCAATGCGGTAAAGGGTACCCGCGCAAAGATGGGTAAGCTGGAACGCGAACTCACCGCCCTGCGCGAATGGGTCATGGAGCGTTACCTTGAGTACTCCACCGAAGTTGCTACCACCCTCGAAGCACACCGCAACCCCTTCGCCCCCGTAGAGGAAGGCGTTACTGAAAAGGTGACCATTAAGGAGCGTGAACTCCAGGTAGGTCGCGTCTACCGATACTCCTACCGCCACCCCCGCCACTACTGGTACAACACCCGCGAAACCTACGCAAAGGTCTACCGCGTTACCAAGACCCGCGCATACGTGGAACTGTCCGGCGGCAAGAAGGGTTACATCACGAACAACCCCGGCGGTGGACGCACCGAAGGTATCCGCGTCATCATTGGCGAAAAGGAATACCCCATCATTGGTGTGCCCGAAGCAATGCCCTTCGGAACCCTCCAGGAGGCATCTCGCTACTACGAGCTGACCCACAATCCCGTAAACCTGGAGCAGGTCGTCAGCACCACCTTCGCAAACATTTTCTTCTCCGAAGAGGGCGCTACCACTCCGGCACTGTTCGGTACCCTTGAAGAGATGCTTACGCGAATCGGCAAGCATGAGCGCTGGCCGTACGGCAAGGAGCGTGCAGAAGCTCGGGTAGAAGCTGTCGAGAAGGCGGTTTTCGAAATGCTGACTGAAATCGACAAGGGCATTATGGGTGCCCGTCAGGTCACCCGCCAGGTAGAGAACTTCTACGCGAGCAAGTAAAGCGAACACAGCACCCCCTGGCTATCTTGAATGGTAGCGAGGGGGTGCTTCTGCGTGTTAGTAACCACACCAATGCGAGTTGTGTTGAGTCTATAATCTGTGGTAGACTATAGGTATAGCAAGGAGGGAAGCCTCCATAAGGCGCTACAAACCGCTAGGCAACTAATACACAAGGAGTACACGCCATGTCCAAGGCAACCGCAATCAACAACTATAAGAACATGTACGAGTCCATGAAGGACGCACACGAAACCCTCATGGCAGAGTTTATCGAACTCATTAAGGCGGGCAAGGCAAAGGGCGAAAAGCTCACCTCCCTGACTCACGTAGCAGGTAGCTCCATCTCTAACATGGGTGAAGAAATCGCCCGCCACAAATACGCTCTGGCGCTACTTGAAGCGGATGCCAACATGAATTACGACTTGGACACCCCGCAGGGCATCGAAGACCTGAACGCCTACACCCAGGAAAGACCGACTCCCTCAATAAGACCCTCAATCGCTGGGTAGAAGTCCGTGAACACTGGAAGTCCAAGTTCGACATCGAGAACTAGCCATCATTAGCTACACGCCGCCTAACCGCATATGGCTAGGCGGCGCAAACAGTATCCATGAAACCAACCAGGAAGGTATGTGAAAGGCATGAGTAATGCAGTAATCCCCATCAAGCGCCTCGACATGTTCACCAAGTCAAACAGCGTGCTAATGGGCTGTCTCAATGGCTCTTTGGGAGTACCGAAACGGTGAACCATATGCCACCATTAGCGACACTCTAAGGGGTGTTGCCATGTGCAAAGAATCTACTGCCTGGCTCGCATCGTACACGGATGGGTTCTACGCTTTTAGCTGTGTGGGCTTTGGGTTTGTAGATGCGGCATCTGGTCAGGTGGCGCTTTTGATGCATGGCAAGCCTGTGGCATACGTGTCAGTGGAAGTCGTAAAGAATCCCCGTCTACTTATTGGTGGGCGATTTGAAGGTGACAGTAGATACTACAGAGTGCTAGATGCCCTAGTGACTGAATCGGGTGTCCCGTACATTGCATACAATTAGTTTTTAGAGAAGGTAAGGAAGTTTAGTAATGATTGATGGTAAGGCTCTATCTTTTCCTCTTAAGAAGATTGAGCCCAAGGAGGTTGCAGAGCTGTTGGAGGTTGCGTATAAGCCTCTGGATGGCGGCTCGTATGGTATGGATGCCATTATGGAGGCAATGGATAGCATGGAAGAAGGGTTCGCTTACGCGAAATTCTCCCACACGTTTAAGCGCGTCTGGTTCGGTGTGCCTAGTCGAGGCATGGTGCCTATCTGTGATGATGCTGAGGTGCTGGGGTATGTCACGGCAAGCGCCATGATGAAGCCTGGTAAGCTCATCGGCGTAACGGTATCAGATAAGAAGGGCAAGGGTGGGCGTGTCGTCGGGTTTAAGGTATCGAGGCGACACGGCTTCATTCTGGCAATCGAAAAGGTGTAGCTAGAGTTGCAGGTTGTTGCAAGCAATCGTCACCGCCGCTAAAGAAAAAAAGCTATTGCAGTCAGTACATCACCTATGAGAGATGGGGAGAAGTGGTGACTAAACTAAGCAGACATCGCCAAGCCCAGCCGGGCGGTGGTAATGTCAAGACCTACAAGACTGTCTCTAGCTGACTGGAGGGCTACTATCAGAGAAAAATAACCCTTGACCCATCTAACCGTGCGAGGAATGATGCGCTGGGATGGCGCAAAAGGCGGGCTTTCTATGGGTCACCGTCGGGCTTATGTGCTTTGCATTGAGGATGCGTTGGATGGCTCAGCTGACCGCCGGGCTATGCTGGGGTGGTGTTCCCATTGCATAACACCCCATGCGAGGCAATTATGTCTGCGCGGCGATGTATGGTTGCGGTATGACCGATACAAGGTTTCCGCGCAAATGCCCCTAGGAGCCACTAGAGCGCCCCTCTGGGAGCTTCTAGGTGCTCTTATGTAAAAGTGTATGCCGGGGCGCATTTCACCCCCTCTCAGGGCTTTCTGGGAGGGGGTGAAGTGTTGTGTGTTGTAGTTACTTGCTGTATGCCTTACGGATGAGGCGTTCTGCCTTGAAGAAGAACTCTTCTTCGTTGTCCGTCAGTTCACCCTGGAGCTTCTGGGCGGCGTTCACGAAGTCCTGAACGTGACCGATGGCGGCGGAGAGAGTGGATACATGGTAGGTGTTGTGGTTGGCAATGCGTCCGTAGTCGCTTACGCGGGTGCAACCAGCCTCTCGAATCATGTCCTGCATCTTGCGGTGGTGTTCTTCCACGATTTCGATGACCTTCCAGGTGAGGTCGTGGAGCTTGTTCATTTCGGAGGGGGTGGATGCCGGGTAGGTTGCGTAGTCGCCGTATTCGCGGTAAAGCTTGTCCACGGTAGAGGACTTCTTGTTGGTGAACTTGAGTCCGTCTGCCTTGCTGGAGCTGATGTAGCCTACTTCTTCGCCGGTGGTGTCGGTGACCCATGCGCGGGTAGCAGATGCGCGGCTGATGGTGTACGACTCATCTTCGTGCATGATGGAGGTTCCTACGCGGAATGCTCGGGGGATGCTGTACGGGCGCTGAGCAGTGAGGAGAGCAACGTCTTCGCTGTAGGTGTACTCGATGTTTGCTTCCTGAACTAGTTCCATAATCTGAGCATATGCCTTGCGGGACTCTTCGATGATGGAGTTGAGGAGGCGGGTTTCCTTTGCGGATTCCTTGTCGCACATGTTACGAACAGTGTCCATGAGCTTACGCATCATCTGGTAGCCCGTGGCAATGTCCGAAATGTAGCTGTTGGTACCCTTTTCAGGGGAGTGTACTTCCTTATAGAAGCTCTCAATGAACTCACTTACGGGAAGGGGAAGCATGGAGTCGTGGCGCGACTCAAGGTGAACTCCTAGCAGGTGCTCAGAAAGGATTCGCTCATTCAGGCGCATATCCACAGCCTCATCGTGCGACATCTGGAATGCCTCAGCAATAGCCTGGGGGTCTTCAGTGTCCATAGGGGTAAGGGTGAACTGGTTGTCGTCGGTGGCGACAATCAGGTTAGCGGAGGTGCTACCTGCCTTGGAGAGTACGGCGGCGCGGTTAGTAGCATCTACAGACTGAACAATGTACATGTCAGTAAACAATCCCATGTTGCCGATGTTGTGCCACTTCAGCTTCGGGTTGGTCAGTACGATGTCGCCAATGTTCAGGGTTTCAAAGTTGAGGGACTGCATGGTGTAAGTTCCTTTCAGGAGATGATTTGATGGTGTTTGCGAGCGGCTTACCCGCTCACAAAATAAGTGTACCACAGATTTTGTGAGTAATGCAAACTATAGGTGGACTAAATATCCTTGAGGGCGAAACGGTGTAAGCATTCATGGGGGCACCCTTGTGTACCTGGCAAATATGTGGTACATTATTCCTGTAATCATGTGGGTGCATCTCAAGCACCTCAAACCACCAATAAAGGAGGCATCAGGTATGCCTAGTACCACCATTCAGAAATTTACCACCAAAGCTGAGGCTATTGCTTCACGATACACCGGCGAAGAGCGAAACATTCTAGAAACTCACGCAATGAACCCTGAGAAGCGCCTTGAAGAACTGGGCGAGCTGGTTCACAATGCACCCTCGTTTAAGGAGTGTGAGCATGATAAGACCTTGGAAACTTTCTGGATTGCAAACGTACCCAACTTCATTGCCTACCAAGACTCAGCCACCGCAGATGAAAAGCCGGATACGGTTCATTGGGGAGATGCCATCTTCCCCACAACCCACCCCAACCGCGTCTCCTACGACTGCATTACGATTGACCAGAACAATAGCAGTGGCGGATACTGGTGTGTAGGTAGCGGCATGTGCCACCGCCGCTGGCCCGACCCTGACGACCGAACCGGAGACTGTCCCGAATGCCATATCCCCTGGTGGGTAGGTGCAGGATGGATGAAACCCCGCAAAACCTACGTTGAAGGCGCGCTAGGCGAAGGACTGGAAGAGCTTACGACTCTCTTTGCTAACAGTGTTCGCAATATCGTCTTCTTCAAGGGGCGTGAGGTGCCTCGACAGGGGCATATGTTGGACAAGGACGGCGATACTATTAAGGTAACCCATTCCAAGGTTTCCGCATGGCGAACGGCTCGCCTGAGCGTGCCTGAACGCGCCTAAGCCATATACTCTCATGCAGGGGTGTTTCCCGGTAAGCAACTAGGACACACCCCTACATGACTCTCGCCCCCAGCAGAAAGAAAGAACTCAATGAAAATCAACCCCCAAGACATTCTCATCAGCCGAAGCGGTGAAGTGCTTCACGTGCAGGAAGTCGAACCTAAAGAAAGTAGCTCGCAGATTGGCGGGCTACTCCTCAAGGTGCAGGACTATGCGGGTACGCTTTTCACGCGAGAGGTGAATGACCCGAAGGCTGAAATCTCTCAGCATATTACCGGCGTGTCTGTGCTGGATGCGGAGGTGTATTATGACCGTGAGCGTGTCATGGATATTCTCGATAGTGAGGCGCGGAATAAGGACTTTAAAGCCCTATACCGTTACCGACTCAACTACCCTAAGCTGGTGTACACGCCTTCACTTGTTTCTGCTGACTCAGTAGCCACACGAAGCATGTTTGAGTACTTGGATGCCGCTGAACATGAGATTAGTGAAGCTGTTACCTGGGCTAAGCAAGAGCGAGTAAAGTACCTAGGGAAGGTTGCACAGGTTACTGACCTAGCGCTCAATACTCCTACCTATAGTGAGTCAGAGCTAGGTGAGCAGTCTGTTCGCCTAAATAACGTATGCTTCCGTGTTGGCGGCATCTATCGATACCAGTTCAACCCCGTGGGAGCCGTCATTGGCTACAAGTTTGGCTATGCCCGCGTTACAGCCGTAGACGGTTCCCGCGCATATGTGACGCTTCCAAACGGTCAAGCGGGCTATCTTGAGAGCGCCCCATACCATTACTCCATTAGACTAGTGGTGGGAGATAAGAAATTTGACCTCTACGCAAACGCAGTGGAACTTCTTCCCATCGGCTCCTTTAAGGATATTCAGGCGTACAGCCTGCATGAGTCCACGACTTCCGCATTTCTGAAGAAGGTATTCATGAACACCTATCTTGACATGTTTAGTGAGGGTGAGGGGAAGCCTCTCTGTTTGCCGCCCCGCTGGGAGCTAGAAGGCACCCTCTCTGAGTACTTGAGTGCTGAGCGTTGCCGCGCCCACATCTTGAAGCGCATCACCGAAATGATTCTAGATATGCGTAAGAGTGTTAGTCATGTGCAGTGGGTGCGTAGTGAGCTCAAGAACTTCTACGCGGGCATATAGTATCTTGTGACGGACGCTACACGCCAGTACTTCCAGCAAGCATTGAATATGTGGTATAATTAAGAGGTAATTCGCCCCAATGATTCATGCCACAGAGAAAGGGAACGCCCGCATGAGCAAGCCCATTATCGAGGATATTACCTATCGTGAAGGTGTTGGTTTTATCGTCCCCGAGGATACGCTCAGGGAAATTATTGATGCTGAGCTCGTAAAGAGCGCTTCATATAAGCTACGCCTGACTGACGAGTTCTGCTACTACCGCTCCGAAATCCTTAGGTACTACGGCTACGAGAGCGGCGAAGACGCTGTAGAAGCTGAAATTGCTCGCATTAAGAGCGGTCAGTAATACATGCCCATAACGAAATGCACCCCCTAACGTAAGAACTTTCACGTTAGGGGGTGCATTTGTGCCCAGTGGAGCAATGGTTATTATGCTTTCGTGTTCACCATTCTGTCTGTAGACCCGGCAGGAATATGTATCGTGACAGAATCATAGATATGGCGTGCATTTAGCGGGCAACCAGTGTCACGCTTCATGACGCAGAGGGTATCACCCGGCTTACTGTAACTATCCAAGCTGTACTGAGGTGTGTAGGTGACGTAAGGCTCTTCACCGGCAGGTAGGTCATCGGCAATATTGAAACCGCCCCGACCGCCCGTATCGATAGAGACGGTCTTTACAGAGCCGCTAGAGTCACGTTCAAGCCAGGTGGCAACAGTGCTTGTAGTTTCCCTCCGCTGATGGTTCTTCGAAACATAGTCGTATTCTTCATATTCGCTCGTTGCGGGCGCTATAGTGACAGCTACACCGTTAGAGGTGAGTTCAATTTCGCCTCGATACTCTACCACTCGCCCATTGATGACTTCGGGAACGACCATTTTGCTTTCGTAGACGGTGCTACCGACGACGGCAAAAATGGTTGCAAAGATGGTGCATATTGCAGTCAGTAGAAGAGTTTCGAAGTATGTCGCCTTATATTGTGATATGAGGTCGGATTCGCTGGGATTACCCTGAGGGGTACTATTGTTGCCTATGCCCTGAATGATGTGGTAGAGGACTAGTAGCATTAAGGGGATTGCTAGACCCGTCCAGAAAACAGTGACAAACATGTCCTGATTGTCCCCTGCCAAAGTCAGAGCAACGATTAGGTGAAGCAGAGCCACAACGCCGTATGCATAGTGAACCAAGAGGAAACGCCGTCCGGCAAAGACAAGCCCTTCCCTACCGCCCGCGCATCCAGATAGCGGCGAGCAGAGGCGATAATGATGATTAGTAGCGCCGCCGTCAGGAAGCATGTTAGGAGCGCGGCGGAAGAGCCCATCATGTACTTTTGAAGAATGGGCATGTCATGCCTTTCTGTGGGTGGGTGGTGGTATTGTTACACCCCGCGCCTGCAACATAGGGCGGGGTGTAACGGGTGGCTTGTGTTAGTTGGTGTAAGTGGCATCCATGAAGAGCATGTCACCTTCGCGGTCGATATACATCTCGATACCGTGGCGCTTGGAGTACTCAAGGGTTCCATCCAGGAGTACCGCGTGTTCCTTGGTTAGGGGCTTAGTGGTGGTGAAGGTGAGGGTCTGGGGAGTCCAGCCCTCCGGTTCTTCGTCGCCAATGTAGTAAGGCTCTTCGAGGGTGACCTTTACGCCCCATTCGGTCTTTTCTTCATTGCGGGTGTATGCCAGTGAGCTGATGTAGTAGTAGTCATGCTCAAGGAATGCCTCAGGAGCCTTTTCTGCTGATGCCTCAAGGCGGGCAGTGTATTCGGTGGGGTACTGGAAAGTTTCTGCCTGGAACATTGTAGACTCCTTTTGCTGGAAGTATGATTGAGGGGTTCCCTCGATAACAATATAATACTACCACATTCGGAACCATTATGTCAATTATTCAGGAGGGGATACAAAAGGAAGCCCTGGCAAGCAATCTGCCAGGGCTTTCACCGTCACTAGTGAGCAATATTCACGAAGTCAATATTGGGAGCAATGCCATCCTTCGGAACTACGAAAGTCACCTCACCAAGCATCAGCTGGGAGTCCGTAGCGTAAGCCACGGCATAATCCATATCCTCAGCAACTACCTTTACAGCATCACGAACAATGGTATGGCTGTAAATAGCACCATCCTGACCGCGCAATGTATAGGCAATCATAGTGACCTGCTTACCGCTATCATTGGTGCGAGTGAACATATGCGCTGAAAGCACAATGTACTGCTTCTGCTTAGCGGTTTCCGAAGCGGTCGGACTTGCCGCCTGAGACACGTTGGTTTCAGTGGGTGCCTGAGTCGAGTTAGCGTCAGTATTGGAGGTAGCACCTGCGCAACCAGTGAGCAGAGTGCCAGCGAGAGGCCAGCATAGCAAAAGCTTTGCGAGTGAACATGTAGTAGTTCTCCTTCTTCATGCGGGACTGCCATTCAATCCCATCTACAAACAATATAGTACCACATAAAGAACTACATTGCCAGTATCCCTGTTGTGATTCACCTATACCCGCAGACACCCCGCTACTCGCAATATGTGGGGCTGGTAACCAGGTCGGCAATAAAACCCCTGGCTCTGCTTACGGCTGGGAGAACAGTGGCTTCCACAACGTCGTCATCAACCGCCCTAGCTAGAGAAAGAAAGCTTCGTACCAGATGGTCAAATACTTGAGCACACTCCGCTTCTTCACATCATTGCTCGACAGCTCCGCAACGAGTAGACCATAGTCGTCGTAAACATCGTCAAGCAACTTGACACAGGTCTGCTTCTCGACCAGCTCCCTATCCAGGCTTAGGAGTCGCCACCGACTCTCATCTGCATCCTTTTCATGCTCAATATAAAGCGAGATAGCGTCAGTGATGTATGGGTCTGATAGAAAGCCACGCAGGGCTGAGTCCACATCCGCCGGGCATGTAAGCACGTCGGTCACCGCGACAGCCGCATCAGAGTGAGCATACGAATGGAGGAACTGCCTGCCGCCATATACGTCGCCCACAGCGTGACGGAAATAGTCACCAATCATGCGCCACGCATCAGCGGAAAAGAGAATATTCTTACCATCCCGAATAGGTGCAACACCATCCTCATATGCCATCTTAGCTTCCGCATGTGCAATACGCCCGCCCCGCATAAAGAACATGGAGCTAGGCAATCCTGCCTTTTCAGCAGTGGTGAGCTTGCCGACAGTGGCGAGCAGTACTCCATCCATAGGAGGATAGAGGTGTACATTCTCATTTCTATAACGGAAGGTGATAACTTCCTGAGAGTCATCTCCGCCCGCATTACTCACCCTGTGAGCATAGAGTAGACCGTCCGCATCCGCGCTGGACACTTCATAGAGCTCAATAGATACATCACGTCTATCAGACGAGCTAGAGGGATAGTGAATGTAGAGCAGACCATCGCCAATGTCCGGGTAATCGGTCACAAACTGAAGGTGCATAAGGGCTTCTCCTTAGGGGTAGTAGTTTTATGGGGTTATACCTCATTTATGGTACCACGCGGGGGTAAGTGTGGGGCGGAATGCTTGCCCCATAGCCATTGTGATGCACGCCACCTAAATATGGTCTGCAAGCACCTTTATATGCGTGATACACTAGAATATGAATCGTAAACGAAAGGAACCCACTCATGGAAAACTATTCAGCTGAAATAAAGTTCAGCAACCCATCATTTACCACCCTAGCTCTAAGCTACGACGCAGACATCACTCACCAACTAGAACGTGGCGAAGACGTTCACCTAGTCGCCGTGGGTGAGGTAAAGAACGAACTGACCGAAGTGTTCGAGGAGACGGGCTTTAGTGGCAACCATAGCCGAAACACTGCTCTTGCAACCTTCACATGTGGCTCTGCAACCGTAACAAAGAAGCTCGACCTAGGAAACGACTTCATCGAAGCTGAGCTCATCAAGTCCATCACCGCAGACGCACTGCCCATCAAGGCATCTAAAGTCTCCTATGAGTACGATAACGAATTTGCGCCAGAGACACTATACGTTGCCGCAACCTTCCACCTACCAGAGTTCACCGTGAAGCTATAACACACCCCCCCCACAGGAGGAACCCATGCGCTACGAAATTAACCACACCATCAAACCCGCCAAAGCCAAGGACGTGCTACAGGCGGCATTGCCCAAACTTGACGCATCTGTCGAAGAGCGCAATAAGAGCGGTTTTATTATCGCTCTTAAAGATGGTGACGACAAATATGCCGTCCGCTTCACCAAAGTGCCCGGCGGTTACAGTGTCACTAACCGCGCGCCGAGTATCTGGGCTGAAAACGAATGGGACTACGAGAGCGAAGACAAGGCGCAAACCCGAATCATCAACCACATCAACCAAGCTATCGCCTCGCTATTCAAAGCATAAGGAACACCGCACAACATCCAGAAAGGAGCCACCTCAACCATGAGCAATGAAATCATCCACAACGGCATCACCTCCCCCCTGAAAGTTGGAGACACCATCGGACTCTTCCCTGTAGATGGCACAAGCATCAACTGGGACGCTACCGAAGAAGGCGCAGAAGCAGTCACCATCACCCACGCCGACCAGAAGTACGCATACTTCACCTCCAACACCACCGGAAACAGAGGCAAGTTCACCTGGACTCTCCGCTCTACCGCCCCGAATAGCGGATACCCCCAGCTCTACTACAAGCCCGACAACTTCCACAACTGCTACGAACTACTCAATCACAAGGAAGAGTAGACTATAATCAGAAACAGGAAGAAAAAAGGGGTACGCTGGCACTGACTAATGGTTCAACTCACCCCGCAGAACACCACCAAGAAAGGAAACATCTCATGGACTCTAACAGCATCAGCTTCGAGACGTTCTCCCACGTCTCAGAAGGCGTACCCGTAAACCTGCTACTGTTTGCCGACCAGGAGGGCGATAAGCTGTGGTTCACCCACGGATTCGTCCACGCACCCTTGAACGCAGAACAGAGCGTCGTCCTCCCCATTCACCCATACCTTGCAGAGGTTATCGCCCCTGAGTCTCCCGGCAACGTGAATAGCTTTGATGATTACTTCCACGGCATCGCAGAAACCCTAGTAGCGCAGGAAACTCATTGTTACTCCGCAAGCTACGCAGACCCGTTCGTCAGCTTCTCCGCAGTCAAGAACTCACCTGTGAAGGTTGTGAGCCCGCTCCAGGTATACCCTGAACTAAAGGACATGTTGCGAGACACCCCCGCCTCCCAGCCCTGCTACATGGTGGAATGCGTTGGTAACGTCATTCAGCCTAAGCAAGCACAGGAACTTGCAGAGCTTCCTGGCATCAACACGTCAGTAGTGGCGGCATACCCCGAAAGTACCGCTGGCTGGCTTGTATGGGGCGACCCAGGACGCGACGACGACGTGATAATTACCGTCTACGCAGGCGTGGGCTTGCCTGACCGACGCTCCGACAAGTACTTCCGTTCAACCGCCTCACCCAGCCTTTCAGGTAGCCTTAGGGATTTGGTTGAGAATAGCGGCAAGTATGGGCGTTTCGTCGCATCCATGCGCGGGCGTGAAGGGCTAGACATTAGGACTGACCCGCCTGCTTACATGTGCTTTTCCGGCACGTATAAGCCTATCGCGCTAAAGCCCCGCAAGATGGGTCTGTTCTTCGACGACATGTATGTTCTGCCGGTGTTCATTAACTTTGATACGCTGTCTATTGCGAGCACGTGCGAGATTGTCGGCGCTTTTGAAGCATTGGCATCCAGTGAAGCGGCATAACGTGTGACCTGCTTACCCGCCGCCCCATACACAGTAAGCCCGTATGGGGCGGCAAAGCCCCTTTAGCTCAGTGGATAGAGTGCTAGAGTCCGAATCTAGAAGTCGCCGGTTCGAGTCCGGCAAGGGGCACATTACCTATTGAGCTTCAAGACAGCTTGGACTCAATGCACCCAGACACTTGCGTAGATGGTTCATTATGTGGTACTATGTGATTATTGGTTCGGAAGTAACCAGTAATCATGAATGACCCACCTCCAAAGGAGCTGACCAATGACCCTTCGTGAAAACATCACGCCTGCCGCTTGCGTTATCAAGACCTCCAAGAACGTCACCGCACAGATGAAGCTCCCTACTTGGAGTCGCGCGCGCCACGGCTTGACCATGCCCACCAACAAGGCAAGCCTGCATGAGGAGACCCTGAGCCTTCACAACCCCGTCCGTGAGCTCTCTCAGTTCCGCCGCGAAGCCATGCTGAACCGCCCCGGCGCAGTACTCTACAATGGAACCTCCGTCCGCCCCAAGGCTACCTTCATTGAGAACCTTGACGCTGTATCTGACCAGCTCCAGACCGAGAAGGTACGCAACAACCTGTACACCTGCAACAATGAGCTTGGCAAGCGCCTGCTGGGTGGCAACGCCATCATTGACAAGGCGGGCGTAGCTCTCGACCAGCTCTACATGGAAGACACTGTGCTTATGGGTCATGCTTTCGCCGCGCGAACCACCCTCAAGAGCTGTATCATTGACGGTTACAGTAGCGTTATCGGTGGCGAACACGAAGGACTCAGCACCACCGGACAGGTCATCGTGTACGACGTAGACACCTATAAAACCCGACTGGCAGGCAACGTCATCCTATCCGCAGAACCCGGCAAGGGACGCATCAGCGGCTACCGCCTCGCCGCAGACGGAAACCTGAGCAGTAGCCCCGAATGGGGAGAAGCAACCACTGTTCCTGATGATGTATGGCGATACGCCGTCCGAAGCGCATCCGAAAACCTGTTTAGCAACCTGGACACCTTCTGTCTCAACAACGCGCTCCACGAAACCAGCGACGGCACCTCCTGCAAGTGCGGTTATGTAACCCCGCTGGCGCTCGCCGGTCACCCCGTAGCAATCAGCTACCTGCTCAACCGCGCAGGTCTGACCGAATACATCCCCGCAGAATACGCAGGCATGACCGAAGAGCAGATGCACGCAGAGCTGGAAGGCATCTACATCTACGCCAACAAGCTCTGCGGCGACACCCTCATTATCAAGAAAAACGGCAAGCGCATCCCCACCAGCATCCGCAACCTGGACGACTGGAAGAACCTCATCCGCATCGAGTATGGTCTGGAAGACGTTCAAGCACTCTACAAGTACCACTAAAAGCTTTGGGTGAGCATCCCGCAGACCACTAAAGGATACCCCACCCACCGGCGCGCCTCCGCTCTCACAGGTGGAGGCGCGCCACAAACACTCAACTACCACCCCTGCAACCCCGCAGGCAACCACAGAAAGAAACACCACCAATGACCACTGAAACCACCCTACAGAACTTCCTCGACAAGCACATCGAAGCAACCCTCAACCGTACCGCAGGACGGTGGGAATATACCTACTACCCCGCAGGCGACAACACCAACCCCACCCGCTTCCACACCGCACCCCTACCCGACGGCGGCTACACCATCAACGAAGGCGTATACATCCCGCAGATGTATATGACCTATCGCTCACCCGCAGACGCACACGAAACCGCCGTAGCATCCCTTTTCAGCATCAACAAGGCAGGTACCTACGTTGAAGTTGGGCGACCCGACACCCACCCCGCCGAAATGACCCGCCAAGAAGCCCAGCTCGCCCTCGTAGGACACCTCGCTAACGACCACGGGCGCAAGCCTGCCGGTGAGCTAGATGAGTTCACCGAAGAATACGCACTATACCTGTACACCCTCACCCGCAGTCGCAATGCTAACACCGAAGCCGACCACACGGCGGCATCCGTGAAGCGCGCCCTCATGGAATACCTGGAGCAGTAGTGAACAATGCACCTCGCCTGTGAGAGACTGGGAGAGGCGGGTAAAATAAACGGACATTTACCAAGCCCCGATTGGGTGACGGTGGTGTCAAGACCAGGAAGGTTAGCCCCAATGGGCTGGCTTGAGGGCTACCATCAGGGGGAATCCCTGACCCACCCAGCCGTGGGAAGAATAGGTGTACACTCATTTCTTCCCCCATGTGCTTTGAGATGGCTCGTGTAATCCATGCAGACACAGTAAAAGCCCTCACGACTAGGTGAGGGCTTTTCCTGTGTTTCTAGTATTGAAGGTGGCGTAGAAGTTCCAGGGCTTCCTGAGGGGTTAGCCCAGCTTCTTCCCATGTTGCCTTAATAGCTTCTGCCTCAGCAATAGCCTGCATGAACATGTCCCCCGCGGTGGTCATAATTATTCCTTCCTAATTGAGTGCTTTACATTATACCACAGAAAGCGGGCTGAGTGGGGAGGGTAGGGGCTTCCCTTTGCACCTACGCGGCTCCATAAGCCCCTAATTTCATCACCAAGGAAGGGAAACCTATTGCGCCCGCTTTATTGCCTTAGAGCGGCATACGCGCCAGCTGTGGGCGGGTTAATTCACCTGGCAGGTATGCAGGATACACAAAAGTGCCTAGAAGCATCCCGTAGGAGATACTTCTAAGGCACTTTTCACGCTCTCAGATGACTACTTGCCGTAGGTCTTGGCAATCAGGCGCTCCAGCTTGAACATACTCACCTCAGCCTGCTCATGCAGGGCTTCCTTTGCGGCTTCAATCTCAGAAAGCAGGTCGTACAGGAAGGAGGTAGTGGTGGTAACGCCGTGAGGTGCGATGCCGCGACGGTATACGCGGGACAGGTTATCGCCAAACTTAACGTTGGCGGCAACGTCGAGTAGCAAGTCTCGAAGGTTTGCCGTGCATTCGGTGGCAATGTTGTGAATTTCGTGCTTAGCCGCCTCGAACGCCTGCATGTCATCCGCATTAGCAACCGGGACAGGAGAATAGCGGAAAGACACAGCGGGCTCACCATTGCCGACGTGCAGGCTGACACCGCGACTCTTCGTGCAGGTGACGTAACCAGCATCTTCGCCCGTATCAGTCTTCACCACGTAGGCGCGAGACTTAGAGACGCGGGTAACCGTGTGGTTTACGCCGTGCACGTCGAAAGTGCTACCAACGCGGAAGGTGTGAACTTCTTTGGTGTATTCGAAGTGGTGCTGAATGGTGTTGGAGTCAGTGGAGCGGTTGGAGGTCATGCCGGAGCCAGCAAGGAGCGGATTTGCCTTAGCGATAGCCTCATGCACAAGTTCGACCATCTTGTCCAGAATCTCACCATTTTCTCGCAAGATTCGCTCATACTCATTCTCTGCAATGGTATACATGTCCTGCGTTACCTTGCGGGCGTGTTCCATGTCACCAAGAAGGGTATTGGGCTTACCCATGAAGTAGTAGGTGGAGTATTCCTTCGCTACCGCCTGACGCACATCGTGGATAAGAGCGTCTTCGTTGATGGATTCAAGGAACTTGAACAGCTTGCCCTCCGCATTCAGGCGGCGAACCAAGCCATGCGCCTGAGCTTCGGCGGGGGTGAACTGGAATACCTGAACCGGGGTGAACTTATTGGTAGCATCAGCAAATCCTTCAATGGTGATGCCGTCTTCGTTAATGCTCAGCAGGTACGTACCAGAGTTTCCCTCCCCGGCGGCGGCAACAATGGCGGTGGAGCTTGCCGTGTCTACAGAGTGTACGACCAGCATGTCAGGTGAATGCCCTTCCAGAAAGTGCGAACGAAGTTGTTGTTATACACGGCGAGCAGAATGTCGCCTGCATTCAGGGTGGAGAGGTCAAGGTTGCGCATGATGGTTTCATCCTTTCAAGATGACTAGTAACTAATTGTTGCGGCTCTGTTCGAACCAACAATTAAATAGTACCACAGTTGGAACTGTTTTGCAAGTGGTATTGTTTAGGGGCTCTGAGGGCAATCCCCAATTTCAGGCGCGGCAATATCGACAAAATAGTCCCCCTCATGGTACTATTGCCCCAAAAGGTGAGGCGTAACCTATGGTTACCCACACCGCCTAATAGTAGTTCACAAACCTGAACTACCACACCTTAACCAAGCACCCATAAGACAGAAAGAGAAAAAATGGCTAAAAAGCCCATCATCTACCTAACCACCGAAGAAGTTGCCAAGCTAACCAACTTCTCCAGGCGAGGCGTGGACAAGGCGCGAGAACGCGGCGAACTTGAAGTCGCCTCCAAAACTGGCACCCAGTACGGGTACACCCTAGAAGACGTAGAAGCCTGGAACAAGCTCCGCGCAAAAGCAGGAACCACCGACAAGCGCTACAAGCCCACACCCCCAGCCGCAAACTAACCCCAACACCTCCACTCTACAGAAAGCTACCCATGAAGTTCGCCCCATCCAGCGCTACTAAGCTCAACAGTGCCGCACTACTCTACCACCGCAATTCAGGAACCTACCAGGCACGCCGCATAGAGCACATCAGCACAAGCTTCACCTACATCACATTTGCCGAAGAGAACGGCTTCCGAAGCACCTGCCACACCTACCGCCACGAACTCCACACCTACCCCACGAAATACAGGAAAGGCGCATTCTTCGAAATGAGTACTGAAATCGCCTCAGTCCTCATCATCGGAAACCTCAACGAACTCGAACCCCTAAGCAACGCACTTAACAATGTAGTAGCCTTGGCGAAGCAGGTGTCTACTAATGCAAGTCAGGCACCCAGCACGCCCGCATTACTGCATATCGCTCAAGTATCCCCGCATGTCATGGGCGAACTGCAATTGCGCACCCTGACAGCCGACAGCTCTAACCCAATTCCTCTTAGCGAAAACGCTCAGTTGCTCATTTTCAGGGGCGACCGCGTAGAGTTCGAGATTGACGGTCAAGAAGGCACAACCCACACCTACCAAGCATACCGAAATATGCGGCTTTTCAATGAGCAGGATAAGCATGTAGTCACCTGCGGCATGTGATGCGCCGCCGCGACTGCGAAACATGCAACCTGCTACTTGATGCAGTTGATGACGACCCGACCAACCAGCGCCTTATAGAAGAGTGGGAAGAGCATCGCACTACATGCGGCGGATACAATACGCGCTCAGTTGTTGAGTATGTAGAATACGCAGACGGGGAATATAACGTAATCGGTGAGGTGAATGACCTCAAGGTGAACTGGGACGACCTACACCAAGGGACTCTAGGCGCAACCAGCCGATAGTAGAAAGATAGGCGCTAGACCATCACCTAGAAGCGCATATATGAAACCACACCCCAAGAGAGCAATAGAAGGGACGCGCCTCTAGCTCAGCGTAAACTTGATTAGCTCACGGTCTACGCCAAGAAAGGGGCGACACACCATGACGACCAACGTCACAATATCTCTTATCGGACTCACCGTATGGGCGGCATTCAACGCCACCATGTTCTACTGCATCAATAGTACAGTGTTTGCGCCCAATATGGGCTTGTCGCCTGATGGTGAGACATGGCACGGAAAGCCAAGCACTCTGCTCACTGCGCATAAAGCGGTGCTTGCGGCGCTATTCTTTGTAACTTCCTTGCTGGTGTCCTTTGATGGCGCTCAAATGGTCGCATTCTTCCCCTCTCTCTTTAGCGTCGTCGTACTCCCCGATGAGAACCCAGGAAGTGACGAACCTGCTACATGGAAAGACGTAAACAATAGCTTGAAGCTCACCTTCGTTGCAGTGGTAATCGGCGCTATCGCCATTCTTGGCGTAGCAACGTTTGGGACAGGTGCAGGTATCCTTGGGTATATTGGCGGGTTTGCGCTACTTGTTGCGGTGAAGGAAAGGTTCTTGCAAAGCTAGAAGCTGAGAGTAGAGTACCATGAAGTGGTATGTAGTCGTATGTAGAGCATAAGGGAGCCGCCTAACCCCATACCAGGTTAGGCGGCTCCCTTACTTCCTTTATTGAGGTTTACTTACCTTATGCCTCTTCGATGAGCTTCAGCTTGTGAGCGACAATCTCATCAAACCACGGGTCTTCGGCTTCCATGTCCTCGTGCTCTTCTACGTATTCGCGGACGTAATCGCCGCGCGCATCATCCCAGCCACACCAATTATCTACACCTGCCCATTCGAGCGCAGAGAGGGTAGCCTCAGACTTAAGAAGCCCTGCAAGCTCCTTGCGGGAAACCTTGAACTCATCGTTACCGAGGTACTGAATAGCGGACATAATGACATACCTTTCGTTAGGTTTTAGCTCCAGCGGTGGGATTACCGCAGGGTTACATGAAGTGAAGCCGCATAGAGGTCACAAGATTAACAAGCGGCTTCTCACCACCCTCTATGGGTGGGTGTGTGCGTCTGGCGGGATTCGAACCCGCACGTCCTATTCGGACACCAGCCCCTCAAGCTGGCGTGTCTACCATTCCACCACAGGCGCTAAAGTCAAAGCCAGGCAGGGCTTCCACCCCCTCCACCTCATTGTGTCCCCGTCCGGGGTGAAGTGGTGAGAGTGGATGCCTTCCGGGTGCTATCCAGCACCCCTTGCCTGGCTCCTTGAGTATCATCCGAGACCCTTTAGGCGGTTTTTCAACCGTTGATAACTCTACTGTATCACAGATTGTTTGGGGTATGCAAGTCGAATTGATGTGAGGTGTAGTACATGACCACATGTTGCACTCTCTCTAAAAATATGTGGTACGATATGTATGTGAGCTTGAGAGAATAGGAATCTCAAGCGAAAACCTTCAAACCTTACCGAAAGGCTTTTACATCATGTCTAACTTTTCCATCTCCAACGTCGAGTTCACCTTCTCCACCCCCGAGCGTTTCCAGGAACTCCTTAATGAGGGCTACTCCCCGAAGGTGGCAGGAATTGGTGTGAGCTCGACTCTCCCCTTAAGCCTCTCTCCGATGCTTTTATGGATGTTCGCTTCTATGAGACTGGAGCCCTGTTCCGCCTGCCTCTCATTAACCACTCTTGGGAAGCCCACTTCGCACTCTTCACCTACCTCTCCTCCCCGCAGGAAGCATTTCAGGAAATTGTATGGGGTAAGGAAGGCGTAGCAGTCCTGAACGATGTGAAGTACAACGTCCCCAATCGCACCGAAGCTAAGTAATAAAGATTCTAACTAGACCCCGCCTGACACCTGAGATTTAGTGCCAGGCGGGGCAAACCCTCACATTGAAAGGAAATATGCCCATGAGTGTCAATAAGCCCGCCTCTAAGCCGCGCATCACTCGCGCCGCCGGAGCTATCACCCTATGCCTTTCTCCTATTGTGGGACTGACGGCGTGCTCAACTTACACCTACCCCAACACCTGCATTATCAATGAAACGGTGGTGGATACGCCTATTGAGACTCGCAACTACACCCCTTCCCGTAAATGGACAGACCGCGAGTTCAGCTATTGCCTGAATCCCACCACAGCAAAGTATGAATCATGCATGAAGGATGTTGAGTACTCTTCGCCTGCAAGCTTTGAGTGGCGTTATGTAGGTACTGAAAACTGGGCGCATGAATCACGCGAACCAGAAGGTAAAGATAACACCGCCCCTTACCGTCGAGTCAAAGAATACGACGTGCAGGTCTGTGATGGACGCGCAGAGTATGCCGACATTAACGGCTCGATTCGCTCCCACCGCTCTGTTGTTTCCTACTACATTTAGCAACACCTAACCTAACCACTATCAACCACCTCGAAAGGATGCCCGAAAATGTTCGCTAACCTCATTAGCCGACTTATTGACACTCAAGATGCCGCGCAAGGCACCGTTTTTCACGCCACATGGCGCGACCCCAACAACAGTATCCCCCTTAAGGTGGATACTGCACAAGCTGTACCTAGTAAAAGTGAAGCTGACTCCCCTCTCCAGTCGGAGTCCCGTATCAACCCTGCATGGGTGCGCCTCCAGCGAGAAAGAATTAAGCCCAACTTCGCAACCGTCAAGGCGGAAGAAGCAGAGGAAACTGACTATCTAGCCATGTACAACAGTTGGCTCAAGGACTACCTGTTGCAGGGCAACAGGATTACCCACTTCTACGACTACCCCTGCCCGCGTATTGAAGTGGTGACCAACCCCCGTAACCAGCGCCCATCGTCTACGTATGGGATGTGTGGGCGCTGATTCTCGCAACTACATTCTGTCCCGTGAGTTTACCGCCAACCACTATGTGAGCGACTTCACGGGTGACCGCTGTCACAATAACATGTACGGTTGGACTAACGGCGGCAAAACCGCTGTCGCCTATAACGGTCATTGGGTACCGGCATACACTAACACCATTGATAAGGAAATGATGCATGATGAGTCTGTGCCAGAAAGTGTGCGCCTTCACATCCGACACGGCGTAGCAAAAGAAGCGAAGCAAGCCCGCGCATGAAGCCTAGGCTTTCACTTCATCATGTGCGAATACGCGAAGAGTGGAGAGTCTGCCCATACACCCAAGCGTGGGTACTCCCGCAATAGCCGCGACAATGAAGCTGAGCGAGTAGGACGCGCTATCAACTGGTACGCCAACTCTAAGGACAATAGCGATGCGCCCATCCTCAGCCAGCCGACCATGACCATGTTTGTGGACTTCAATAAAGGCGATAACTGGGCTTTTGAAACGTTCCTTTATGACGACTCAAAGTTCTCCCACTTTAAAGGTATCGACCCCGCAGAATACCTGTCCCATATGAGGAATGCCACCGCAATGTTCATTACTGACAAAGTGGCAGTCATTACTGGCGCTGACGTGGGCGACAACACTCCCCTCATTATCCTCACGGCAACCAAACCCACCGGTCAGAATCTCGCTGGATATAGCTACACCATTGCATCCGTGGAACCTGGCGACGCATGGGAGCCTGCAAAGGTCACTTTCCAGCCCTGCTAATTTCATGTCAGAAACCTGTAGTTAAGGCGTGGTAACGGCTTGTGGTATGCAAGCCATTGCCGCGCCCCTTACCGAAAGAAAGTGGCGTGCTATGTTTGCCGATTTTCTCAACCTGTTCCAAGACCCCGCAAACTTCTTTAGAACCATGCCGCTATGGGCGTTCTTTGCCCTACCTCACGTGTTCAACCTGCTATTCCTGTTCGTTGTGTGGGTAGCTAATTTGCGAACCTCTAGCGACAGCCTGCCAGAAGGCACCTCTAAGGATGTGGCGCTCTTCTTCGATGGGATTGTCATATTCCTGGGTTGCATGGCGTACTTTGTAGCTATCGACATGCCCGCATTGTTCCTGTCGAAGGGCATCTTTGAAGTGAACGGAGTCGCCCCCGGCGGTGGTGTAGCGGTTGGGTACGGCATCTGGCTCATGCTTGCGGTCGCTAGTACGGTTACTACCGCGCGTTACAGTATTGCGATTCTTAAGAATGCCTACCGTAGGAGCGGAAAATAACCCTAGCCTTTGACCTATGGAGGCTGGTAATATGGGAGTGGATAAGACGGTCACTTGCCCACCCTAGCCATCACCTAGGACACCGCCACACATCAGGCAATCAGCATACCAACTAGAGCTTGAAAGTACGAAAGACATGTTCTCGAAATTCACCACACGATACGTACCCATTAGCAATAACACCCTTCAAGCCGCATGGCGCGACCCTAAGAACAGTATCACCCTTCTTAAGGTGAATACCGCACAAACTGCGCCTAGCAAAAGCGAAGGTGATACCGCTCCCTTGTCGGAGTCCTGCATCAATCCTGCATGGGTACACCGCCTGAAGGAGAGGGTTGGAATCAACTTTGCAACCGTTAAGGCGGAGAAAGTGGAGGAACCTGACTATCTAGCCGCATATAACCTCTGGCTGAAAGAGTATCTACTAAGCGGAGGGAAAGCCACTCACTTTTACGACTACCCCTGCCGAGGCATGGAAGTGATTACCGACGGTCACAGCTATCGACCACGCACCAATAGCGAACGCATCCTATCGCGGGAGATTGATGTGTGGGAATATTGCGGCATCACTGCCAGCAGTAGGGATTACCTCAGTATGCGTGGAGTGTTTGGATGGGAAAAGCAGGGCAAGAAACCTATCACATACGGAACCTTTGTCCCCGTCTACACGAACACCATTGACAAAGAGATGATGTATGACAAGTCTGTCTCTGAGGAGATTCGCCACCACCTCTTGAAGGGCGTAGCAGAGTCTAAGGAGCAGTCTCGCGCAACTAAGCTACAAGAGGCATTCTGGAGAATTGACCACGAGGTGCAAGGGGATAAGCCGCGCACCCCTATGCGAAACCAGTGTCGCAGTGATACCGAATATGTGTCTAAGGTTCTGGAGATGTACGTCGCATCTAGGGATAACAGTGATGCTCCTATTCTTAACTACACGCGGCTCCCTATGTACGTGGACTTCAATAAAGGTGATGGATGGTCATTTAAGAGCTTCCTCTATAAGGACTCAGGGTTTTATCATCTCAAGGATACTAACCCCGCTAAATGCCTAGGCAACCTAGTAGAACGTGGGGGTTCGGTGACGGTAACGTTCATCAATAAGGAATCTGCGGTAGTGACCAGGATTGGCGCATCAAACAATGTCCCATTGCCGCTTATCTGCCTCACAGCAGAAATGCCGCTAACCCAAGACCTCACCGGGTATAGCTACACCATTAGCTCAATGAATCTTGGTGAGGAATGGGAGCCTGCTAGTATCGCCTTCCTAACCAACTAATTCTACTGCGTGAAAGCCACCAATGGTCATTTCCCCGCCTTATTGGTCATCAGACAGGAAAATCCTAGCAGGGCGCACTAAAAGCCCCTCAGTGACAAGCTGAGGGGCTTTTAGTGTTGGTTCAGTCGATTTAGCCGAACCAGATGGTCAAGGGAAAGCCAAGGAATCCCATGTTTGTACCTCCATACATGATTTGTTTACAGGAGCAGTGTAGCACATATTTTGAGTAGTGGGCAAGTCGGCGGAGTGTGGCGCGTGACACACTGGGTCTAGTGGTGCCTGCCTTACCTAAAGGAACTGCACGCTTGCCTTAACGTCGAATTATGTGCTACACTTTGATTAGTTAAGGAAATCACTTACAGAAGGGGTAATAATGCCCAAGGAGAACGCCTCTCAGGTCAAGAGCTTTACGAGCGACGACATCATAGGCGGCATAATAATCATCATAGCCATCCTCCCTATTGCCGTAGCAGTCATCCTAGGCATCCGCTCTACACCCAATACCTGCATCGTCAATGAAAAGCAGGTGGACTCAAGCATTGAGATTCGGAACTTCGAACCATCTAGGCGTTGGTTCGAAGAAGAAGCCGGTTACCACATCAACTCAGAGGGGCAATGGGAAGGAACCTCTCAAATGGTGGAACGTTACGAACCTGCAACCTTTGAATGGCGCTACGTCGGAACTGAAGACTGGGTACGCGAAAGTGCAGACCCCGCAGGAACCGACAACGAACACCCCTACCGCAGGGAAATTAGCCACGACGTTCAGGTGTGCGACGGTCGCCCCGAGCACGCAGAAAAGAACGGCAAAATCAGCTCGACCTACCATCGTGTAGAGTTCTACGTCTAGTCACTCCAACAACGCGAAAGGAAAACGCGAAATGCTACGAACCCGCTCCTTCGAAGATGCAGTAAACCCTCTGCTGAGCGTGCTTGTACCCCTTAAGGAAATCGAGTTCCAGCTCAACCCTCACCTGTTGCTCACCACCCTGCATGTACGTCGCGACAAGGTAGGCGGCTACATCTGGAGCACCCAAGGCAGTATCATATCTGCTGAGAGTGCACCCGCTAAAATTCTTCGGACGCGCATCAATGAACTCTACAACGCAATCATTAACCCAGACCTACTAGATGCCCTAGATGCCCTCCCCGAGGAAACTAAACGTGAAGGGTGGTATAAAGTCTACCGCCGATGTGCCGAGGAGGTATACTTTGGGGAAATTCGACACTTGCACCCCGAAGACCTCGAAGAAGTACTCTACACCTACACTGTAGAATTTCACATACACCTCCATAATGCAACAATGCCCGCCCCTGAAAGCCTTAACGTATAGAGTTGGCACGCCCAAAGAAGCATTACCCCTAGTTGCCAACCGTGACTAGGGGTAATGCCCCTAAATCGAAAGGAAACCGCAATGCAGGCACCCACGCCCGGCAACCTCATCATCCTTGAAGATGAAGCGATAGTAGCCGAAGAAGTCACCCCAAACCCAGCCAATAGCGATAGTGTACATGTCACCTACCGTAACCGAGGCGGCATCCTGAAGGTCATGGAAATTGACCTGCAAGAGTCCCGTGCCGTCATCATCCCAAACCCCAGCAAGCAGACCCTCGACGCATACCACCGGCAGGAGCACCAAGCACGCGCCATCAACAAGCACCTACAGCACATCAGAGGAGCAGACCTAACAGGCATCACCCCACGCCTTTATGAGGCGCTGTGCGCCATCCCAAAGGTTACCCTGAACAATAAGCAGTCAGCAATAGAGCTACTGAACCACCTTGAAGCCATTGAGGGGGGAGCTTCTGGAAGGCTCCCAGTGGCTTAACAATAAGGTGGAGCAGTATATTGCCGCCCTTGCAACCCTCAAGGAGCCAACCGGCAGATACTCAAACCTCATCATCCCAGGTGTTAAGAAGAACTACGCACGTGAGATGGAGCGGGGAAAGTTCTATGCCACATACCGCTACAACCGCGCAACCGCATACTTCCAAGTCACCGACATCACAGCCGAACACGTCAGCATCAAGCTCAGTGACGGCAGGGAAGGACACCTGAAAACCCCCTACCGAAACGCAGTCGTGACAGGTAACACGCAGTACCCTATCGACAGCATAGTCCCAGTCCCCATCATCTCATTCAAGCAGGTTCAAGCATACATTGACGGCATGAAAGCGCAAGAGCGATACCGCATCAAAGTAGCCAAGCTATACAGGGCAACCTTTGAAGGTAGAACCCCGACCGCCTACAGCCACAAAGCGCTCACCTGCATCACCACAGGATATGGATACACGCCCTACAAGATTCGTGAAACCCTCGCCCACCACATAGGGGCAGTAATTCACGACACAGACCTCACCCTTTACCGACTAGAGTCAGTAATTCGCCTCACCCAACAATTCATCAACAAACACGCCCAGCAATGAGCGGCAAGCAAACCAGTAAGCCGCCAAAGCGCAACGAAAAGGAGTCACCATGACCAACACGAAATTAACCGCATCTACCCCCACCGCTCCGCCAAAGACAAATGGCGCAACACAGAGAGCGGCATCACAAAGACCCTCCACGAACTCAACGTCTACACTGGCGACATCCTCGTCACCGCAAACCTATTCGACCCCGCCCGCTACATCGACCTTAACGGGAAAGCATGGGAAGAACACGAAGACCGACCAGTTCTCATCAATGCCGACAGTATCCTCAAAGTCATCTCCATCGACGCAGAAGGATACGTCACCGTAGCTCTGCATCCTGACGGCAAGCAGTACACCGGCAAGTTCTACCATGATGTAACCTACTCCGCCGGTGAACCAATCTACAAGCTATCCTTCCGAGAAGAAGGAGAAGAAGCTGATGAGGACATTCTCGTTAGCCGCTACAATGCAGACTGTAGCCACATCTACCACATCCCCAAGGGTGAGAAGGAGCTCATCAATGAAGTAACCCTCGCATGGGAAATCCAAGAGAACCTAGTGCAGGAAGCCAACCGGAAGCTACCAGCAGTGGTTGAAGGGCTCAATGAATGTTACGCCTACGAAGGTACCGCATTCAGCTTGTTCCTCGACTACCCCGACACCATCAGTAAGATGCGTACCGCCAAAAAGCGAACGACTGGAAGAATTGAGGAAGAGCATAAGGCGGCGCTCGCAGAGCTTCACCGCACCTACAGCAAGTACAAGCAGTACCTTGACGCACGCAACGAATGGGAACAGTTCCAGCAGGCACCTGTAGCCCCTAGCGGGCGCAGTGGAGGGCTAACTATCCCTGGCGGCGGCGCTCTACATGCAGGTGACCACATCCTCACCCGGTTCAACGCATACAAGCCCATTACTGAGGGTATGTACCCCACCCAGCCGGTAAGCTTCATCCTGGCACACCTTACCGCTATTGATGCTGACAAGCAGGAAGCTTTCATCACTTTCCCTAGCGGTGACACGGCAACTCTCCGCATTGCCCCTGACGGTCACGGAAACATCACCTATGAAGGTCTTACCTATGTGACCCTCGACCCTGTTACCTACATGCCGGGCAACACTTCTGAAGAGGCGCAACAATACATTGAGGCGAAGCGACGCTTCGAAAGCATCAGGAACGAGCTCATGGAAACCCCTAGCGATACCGTACAGAAGCATCTCAGGGCGGCTACCCCGTACATTCCTGAGCTTGTGAAGTACCTGCGGGCTCTCCAGACGCAAAGCGAAGCAACCCCTGCGCTGTATGAAGACGCTCAGCAGGCGCTTGAGGGACACAAGGATACCCTCATTGGCGATACGGGTCTTACCGTGTGGCGCGCCCTCTGGAAGGAATACCAGAAGACCCGTAAGAGCATCCAGAAGCAGGCACCTACCGACATCTGGAAGCCGGGGAATACCACCTTCACTGCCTGAGTGCCAGTTGGGAAGAATGCGCGGTTACCGCCCGCATGTTGTAAAAGATAAAGATAGGGGTGGGACTCCGATTTTCCTTGGAGTCCCACCCCTATCTTTATGCTCCCCTTAAACGTCTCGCAATAACACTAGTCGCTTACCGCTTAGTCACTATCCAGCGCTCATACTCGCCCCTAGGGATATGAATAACAGCATCATCTCGCTTACTCCACGCATTGCGGTCAGTACAAGAGTCGGTCAGCGCGAGCGAACCAGCAAACCTAGCGGCACATACGTCATTATCAGCATACCCATCCAACACATTGAACGTGCGGTAATGGACGACATACGGAGCTTCACCTGCCGCAAGGTCATCCATAACACGAACCTGCTTCTCAACACCTCTGTAATAGTATGAGTCGTAAGAACGCTTCGCATTGCTTGCGTCAATCTCAGCCCACGAGTAATCAGCGTCAGGCTCATCACCATTAGTTACCGTACCGTCTAGACGCATCTTAGCAGGCTCACCCACGGCATATGTGCCGTCCGCCTGCTGGCTAAGCTTCACCTCATGGGTATGCGCAATCCACCCCGGAGGCGGGGCATTGCTCGTTGCCATCCCTGAGACAGGAATTAAGCATAGCGCCACAACCGCACTTGCCGCTATGCTGGCGGGGATAGCCCGGAGCTTCACGCCCCTCAGCTCAGAGTCATCAAGGACAGCCCAGCCTGCCGAGAGGAAGAATGCAATTCCAGCAAGAAGAGCTATACCCCACAGCCCGATAGCGACGAAAGTTAGCAATAATAGTACTGCCAGTATTGCCCCAACCACCGTGTAGGAATTGTAGATGAACTCAAGCTTACTGCGGGTACTAGACTCCTCACCGGACAGTCTATCGCCTGCATACTTTGCTGGGTTCTTGCGGTAGTCAGCCCACATTCGCTCAATCTCATCAAAGTAAGCATCACCCCTATCTGCCCAGCCTTTACGCTTGAGGCTATACTCGTCAAGAAGCTCATGCTCACGCTTTTCTAGTAGCCGCTCAGCTTCAGCTCTTGCCTCCTGCACGCGCTCAATAGCGGAACGCACCTGCTCAGCCATACCACGATAACGCCACCAGAAACAGAGACGTAACAAACGCGACAGCACTCAACCCCAAGAACCCAATAAGGGGATACATGTACACGCCATCAGCGACGCTCATCAGTAGAACCACTCTATTTACCTCCTAAGAAACCTTCACATACTGGTCATAAGAACCTTCTGGAATGTGAATCGTAGCCTTCGTACTAACACTATCAACATTGACTGAGCACCTAGTCTTAGAGGAATGATACCTAGTACACAGAGGGCTCTTCCCATCATATGAGTTGGATACCTTGTAAGTAATCTGATGGACTACATACGGCGCTTCGCCAGGTTTCAAGTCGCTAACTACCTCAACATTGCTCACCCACGTATCAGCAGGCGTTTCGTCCAAAGCGCTCACCATAAGGACATACGCACCAAGGTCACCCCTAGGCTTCTTATAGATAGGGCGAATCTCACCGCCGCTAGTCCGCTCAACCCACTCATATGCAGGGTCACCCGCAGACACAAACTTGCCGGAAGTCTTCACAGAAACAACTCCTACCAGCTCGTTGCGTACCTCATGCTCTACCGGGGTGAACCCATCACCACGATAATGAGTAACAGCCTTAGTGCCATCCGCGCTATAGAAGAAGGTCTTAGGAAGAGACGGAGCAATCATGCTCAGCACCCATGCGAATAGTGCCCCGTAAACAAGCATGAAAACAATCCATGTGCGAATCATGGCGAAACCTTGAAGCGAATAGCCGTCGCTCATCGTTGGCTGTGTGCAGACATACGCACATGTAACGGCTAACGCAATAAAGCCAGCCACAAAAGCGACTACAGGCAGGACTAAACCCTGTGTTAAGATACTGGAGACCACAAGCGCCGCAAAGCCCCCAACTGGCACATAAATCCAGAATACGTACTCGATGTTTTCAGCTTTGCCGCGCGCTACTACAGCATCATCAATCTGCCTAATACGGAAATAGAGAACTGTAGCAACAATAATGCACACCACCAACCCAGCAAGGTACAGGACGACGGGCCATAGGGCATCAAAATTAGGAATCATTAGAGTTCTTCTCCTTACCGACTACTGAACTGTCCGCCAAGGATGAGGTGACATACTTATCTCGCTCACCAGCGGGAATATGGATGACACTAATAACAATAACGTAGAGCGTTGCCAGTACCCACTCAGGTAGTGATAGATAATGAACCACGGCGAAAGCCTTTCTTGAGTGGCGTCGCCTCATTCTTGAAATAACTATCTACCAGAATAACATCAGTGGCAACAGTAACGCGGCTTTCAGCTTACTGGTGTGGTATAAATGTGATGAGTGCAACATTGGGGCAGGCGAAGCGCTAAGCCTGACGGCGACCCCACCAATAGGCGGCTTGCATGGTTTCTAAGATATGTGATACACTATTTAGAAAGGAAGAGCGAAGGACTCTTCCAACGCCTCAACCTACCGAAAGGTTTCCGCATTATGACTATCTACCTCAATACCGCCAACAACTCAGTAAATGTACGTGCAGGTAAGAATAAGACCATTGAAGCAAAGGACGTAACCCTTCATGGGCAGTTTGGACACATTAAGTACGACCACTATTGGGCGGCGAAGGAGTCCAACGAGACCTCTAACGGCTTTATTGACGAGGAGCGTCAGTGGAGCGAAAGTCTTGAAGACCTCAAGAAGACCCGCAACCTCGATGAGCTGAACCTGTTCGCAAAGGAGGTTAAGCGAACCCGAGCCTACGCCCGCATTGGAATCTTCCTCGACAAGAAGTGCTCCACCGAGGAGCCGGAGTTTGAGTTCCGTGTCAAGCTCGAACACACCTTCAAAGGCGTTAAGAAGGTAGTTGCTATCACCGACACCCCTAGCGAGTTCTCTTTCACTATCCAGACCCGCTAAATCTTACATACTGTGCCCCGGCAAGAGATAAGTTCCTTGTTGGGGTAGCTTTTGTCTTCCTAGTGGGAAACCGATGAAGAAGAAGTATCCTCCCATATCTAACCTCAGGCTAGAGTGTAGGTAACTGTCCATGCCCGCTTCAGAACCTATGGTAAACTGTAGATATAGTGGAACAGGTAGCAGATGCCTCGACAACTCAGCCTTCCACTATCAAAACATGGAGTCCTGAAAAGCTTCGCATTCCAGGACTCGCCCCCACACGCCCACCCCTAGAGGAGTAAGTATTATGCATACGGCAGAAGACCTAAACCACGGAGATGTAATCGTCACTCAGATTACGAAATATAACGAAAGACCCCACCCTGGAGCCGGTAAAGTACATGAATATGTCGCCTACACTGTCACCGGAACCGCAGGCGACGGCATTACGCTCAACGGCGGAACCCATGCCCTCATTCAAACCGGCAAGCCAGGCGCATACGCAATCTTGGAGTTTCCCAACGCTTACCGTCGCCGCTTCTACGCAGTGCATGGACTCTTCCGTAGAGCTACCACCTGGAATGCAGACCGCATCGCCACTTTCAGAGGGGGTAACGCTAACCGCGAGGCGGACAGCTACGTGTCGCTACTAAACAAAGCACGTGAACTACTCACCAGCGCAGACATTTCTTCCGCCCTACAGGAGAAGCCGCACGCTGTCACACAAGAAGAAGCGCAGATTCTTGCCACATTAGCAAACAAGCATATCCAACAGGATACCACCTCCATACTCAGAGCACTCAAAGCCGCCCGAGGCAAGATGAAGGAAGTAGCCGCCAAGGACTCAAGAGCGCGCGGCAAGAACCCCACTCCAGGCAAAGCTACTGATGCCCCACTTCGAATCCTCGCTAACCAGGAAGGCGCGCTAACCTGCTACGGATTCATTGAAGGCTCCATCGTCAAGCTCACCACCCTCACCACCACGGCAACCCTACAGGTAGCCGGTGGTGACAATACCGCTATCCACCTCAGCGACCGTAAGGGAAACCCCGCAGGTACCATCACTCTACAGCGGAAGCATTTTGAGCATGAGGATGAGATGGCAACGCGCGAGCTAATTAAAATGCTTGATGATGAGGATGAAGACGCTTATGTCCTGTGTTCAGGTTGCTCTGACCCGGAATGGCTAATTGACGTACTCATTTTCACCCCTGCCAATGGGGAGGCTGAACCAATTGAGGAGTATACCGCTAACCAGAGCGTGAGCTTCCCGCAGGAAGAAGTCTCCGCTAAGTCGGAAGCGTGGCAGGAGAGGAAGCTGGACAGTATTCACCGCTCCCTAAATGAAGCTCTCATCTTGTGTAAGAAGCACGGCTTCGATAATGCCCACAGTTCGATTTACAGTGCATATAATGAGGTTTACGAAGCAATGTATGGCAAGGGTTCCGCCGTAGACATTCAGCGCCTCAATAGCTCACTACAGAATGCGCTGGATAGCGCCATGCTTGAAGTTGGGTGTGGCAGTAAGGCACATATTGCAGAGGTGGAGAACACTATCTCAGAGCTGGTCGCCATCAATGAGCGAGTTTCAGTATAGTAGTCGAATCACCGCATAGCGCGAGTGTCACACGGTGACATACCTGCACATGTCACCGTGTGACACTCGCGCCTTAGAAAGGGAATTTATGAACATTATCTATGACCTACTGAGCCAGGTACCTCCGTTTCTTCCTTGGTTCCTGCTGGCTGTATTGGTAGCCGCAACTATTTCAGTTGCAGGCAATAGTATCTGGGGTAAGCACCCTAACTCGACTCTAGCTTTGTGGCTAAGGGGTGTTGCCGCCTTGATGCCGCCCGCCACTGTCGTCTATATGGTGCTTGGGGCGGGATTGATGGAGTCGAAGTATCTTTTCCCTACGGTTGCTTCCATTGTTGCCACTTGCGGGTTCATGTGGGCTTATAGTTGCGCAAATGAAGGCAGGGAGTTTAGCGAAGCTAAGGATAAGGATAGCGTCACCGTTGGTTTCTTGGAGCTCTATGGCGCTCTCGCTACTGTCTTTGTGCTTGTGATGGCTTTTGTGTAGGTGGGGTGAAACACGCGGTAGTAGTTGCGCAACTCTTTAAATATGTGCTACACTATAGGTGTTGAAAAAGGGAGTCGTCCTCCCTGTATCCACCGTCTACGGAAAGGCACGCAATGTTTATTGACTTCATCAATCTCTTCAGTGACCCCAATAGTTTCATTAAGTCCCTTCCTGTATGGGCTTTCTTTATTGCGCCCCATATTCCCGCAGTGGCTTACCTCACTGCTCTATATGCACTCTTCAAGATTCCTACCATTCAGAAGGTTGCCAACAATGCGCTGGTATTCTTCATGCTCTTCCTGTATCTACTCATTAGTTGGTCTGGAGTGGCATTTTGGGGTCACTATTCGCGCGGCGTGCTTGAGTACCACGGAGCCATCCCTGACAGCTTTAGTGTCGTCCTGGGCTACACGCTCTGGTACGTATTTACCATCCTCGTAATGCTGGCGGGTGTTGCAATCCAAACTGCTATTATTGTTAGCCATATCCCTGTAGAGGGCGACGAATAAATAACCCCGTATGCAATGCGTTTCTGCATTATATACGGGGTTATTTTATGTGATACAATATAGGTGTGCTGGAGCAAGAATCCCGCACAACACTACAATCACACTGCTTAACATTACCGAAAGGTCTAATGCAATGTTTATCGACAAGTCTTCCCGCCGCGCCGCAGTAGCAACCGTACTGCTGGTTGCCGCATCCCTTACCGCTTGCGCCACCTCGCGTACCGCCCCCGCAAACACGGAAACCCACGCCCAGCCGGTCACCGTAACCGTAACGCCCACCTCAGACCCGACCCCCACCGAAACCCCCACCCCCAAGATGGAGCAGTATGTCGTCATTAGCGCATCCATGAGTAACCGCGCCTACACCGACGCAACCATGCACCCCTACCGCATCCAGCCCGGCGACACCTACGAGTCCAGAGACAATGAGCACATTATGAATTGGAACAATGGTCATTTCACCCCCCTCGCCGGTGAATCCCGTACCCACTATGGCGTGACCGTTACCTACACCCTACGCGGTGTTGATGGCGAAATCATCACCAAGACCGTACCGCGCGATAAGGTGCGAGTCATCACCGTAGATAGGGACTACACTCTTGCATATGGTACCAAGGAGCAGGTTGCCAATGGTGAGGTCATCTTCGAAGTGCCCCTCAATGCCACCAGCAATGACAATGGTAACGCGGTGAACCTGCGAGACGTAGCTGGCTAAACGGATAAGCTTCACTCAGCCCACGCCCATCCCATCTGATTGAGATGACTCAGCTAGAGGGGATGGGCGTTTATGTGCGCACGAATAGGTGCTTGAAGAGTGCAATATGGCGCAGACGGCTGTAAAAGAATTGGCATACCCCGCGTGTAAGAGATAATGCAGTGGGCATGATGCGCATTCTTGCTATTACTTATAGGTAATGTTTTGTAGCAGGGAGGATTTTTAGGTGAGTGCGCGTAACCCCTATCTGAATGGTCGCATGAAAGACATTCCGGGTTTAAATGGCGCTAATGCTGAGCCGCTGACCACTAGCAGTGTCGTCGCAAAGACAGGCTTTTCGTTCGCTGTTTTGCTTCTTGGTGGTATTGTCGGCTGGTACACGCCTGTGCTTGCTTTACCGGCGGCGCTTATCGCGTTTGTGCTTGGTCTAGTGCTTGCTTTCAAGAGCGGCGGCAACATTCCCGCTTGGGCTGTACTGCTATATGCCGGTATTGAGGGCGTGGCTCTCGGCGCTGTAACCATGTGGGCGCAGACTCGATACCCTGGTATCGCATTGGCGGCTGTACTAGGCACACTTGTTGCGTTTATGACAGTGTTTGCGGCGTACATGTTCGGCGCGAGGTCAAACCCGAAGCTGACCCGCATTGTCCTTATTGGCATGGTCGCATACGTCATCTACCTGTTTGCCTCTATTGCGATACAGGCGTTTACTGGTTTCAGTATTAGTGATACCGTCGTTTTCGGTCTGCCTCTTGGCGCTATTCTTGGAGTGCTTGCCGTTGGCATGGGTGTCTACTGCCTCCTCATGGACTTCACTGAAATTGGTGAGGCTGTGGACGCTGGCGCGCCAGATGCTTTTGGCTGGACTCTAGCGTTTGGGTTGATGCTGTCTATCATTTGGGTGTACCTAGAGATTCTGAGGCTTCTAGAGTACGTCTACAAGAGGTAACGCGACATAGCCCCAGTGAGCTACCCCTAATACGTAAAAACCACCCCACCTACCTTTTCAATGCGGTAGGTGGGGTGGTTTTTACTTTCCTTTCCCTATGTGGTGAAGTGGGTGATGGCATCGCATAGCACGCCAAAGAACGCGAGCATACGAGATGAGAGTCAGTAGCGTTACGGCGGTGGGTACTCACTGAAGCTTGCCGCTACCAGAGAACTTGGATGTAGTGCTATCCAATGCAGGTAAGCAGACCCCGCCCATGATACAGCTCAGGGCTCGAAAGCGCCCTGAGTGTCAATGCAACATGCCCGCGTTGCACACAGGGTTATTTATGTGCCACACTATTTATGTGGCGAGGGGAACCCCTCGGAAACACTGAACCGCACATCCCAACCGAAAGGCTTCAAATCATGGGCGCATCTGTAAACTTCCACACCAAGACCTACCTCGGCTCCCTCCGCAAGGTTCGTAAGTATGCGAAAGCGCTTCGTGAGGAACTGGGCGAAGCCGTCGAAAACATGCCCAACAAGCACGGGTACCTGCATGAAGCACTAAAGGAACTAACCCCTAAGGCACATGAGCTGTACCTCACCGCAGGCGACTACGAGATGATGCGTGACGCAGACCTCTACATTGCTAGGCGCGAAGGCATGGAAGCAATGGAAGAGGTTCGCAAGAACCGAATCAATGAGCTTACTAGTCTCTACATCTCCATTGCAAACAAGCGTCAGACCGCCCTCAACAACTATTCCGCATAGAGCAACCGTATGCACCCAGTAAGCCCAAGATGGTAAGCTGGGTACATACGGTTGCCAGACAGGGCAATCATTGATGCTACCCGACGCTCTACGCCGCTTGCGCCAGCTATGCCACCACCCACTAGTACGTACAACCTGGTTGCGGCTCTGACCTGCGCTCTGCACGGCTTAGAGCCGCAACCAGGTTCAAACGAAGGAATTAGGAATGTTTGTTGATTTTGTAAACCTGTTTTCTGACCCGGAGGGGTTCTTTAAGGTTGCCCCCTTGTGGGTGTCGTTTGCGGTACCTGGGCTGAGTGTTGCTCTAGGTGCAGTACTCGCTACACTTATGTTCGGGTGGGGTAACCGAGGTAAGGAGCTACATCCTCACGACAAGATGCTCTTTGCAGGTGGGTGGCTCTTTAGCTGGGTTGCGGCGCTCGTATTTTGGAGCCTTCTAGCGTGTACATCGTTTGCGGCGCATGGTGTCTTGGAGGGCTCAGCGATGGGCGTTGCCTTGTCTATCTGGGCTTTGGTCATGCTGGCTGTCGCGCTTCTTGTGGGAGTAAAGACTTTCCGTAAGTTAAAAATTACGTTTGCGAAGAATGAGTGGGAGTAACCTTGCAGAAGATTACCCCTTACCCGCGCTAAAGACCATCACACCCCCTGAGTCATCTGGCTCTCTATATCATTATGCTCAGCTTTACTATCGACCACTAACCACTTAGGAGTTCACCCACCATGCAGATTAGGGAAACCTGGGAACCCATTCTCACATATACCGCAGGCATCTACCTGCTACCCCCACTGATTGTAGCCTTAGCAAGCAGACTGCTTCGTGAGAAGCTTTCGGAACGCACCCGTAGCCGCATGGACACATTTCGTGGTGTGGTCTGCTGTAATTCCGTGCTTCGCCATGATTGGGTTTCTTGCTCTAGTAGTCGTGACCAACAGTAAGTCGCTTGGGGTCCATATTGTAGTGGCAACAATGGTTGCGCTCTTTGCCGCTTTCATCATCTGGGCTGGAGGCGTGGAGTCAGACAGGATAACCGGAACATTCTTCGACACCCTGTTTGTCGGACTCATCTTCTTTGGAGCGCTAATGTTCCTCGCGGAAGCTTCTGTACTATCAGACCAGAAAAAGGCTGAAGAAGCCGCCAGGGATGCAAAGTTCACCCAATCTGTCAGCTACTACTTGGACGCTGACAATCATAAGCTAGAGGGCGATTCGCATACCTACCCCATCTCAAATATTGCAGTTAATGATGAGGGCGACACTTACACCTGGATTGAGAAGCGTGAGGACGGTACGCTAACTACCCGCAAAGCTTTCAGGCACGTTACTGATGGGCGCTGGGAGGTAGTTGTGAAGGACGACTTGCCTGCTACCGACACAGAGGCGCGCGTCGAACGCAGGTACGAGTATGTGCTTATCCCTGAAGAAATTGCTGAGGGTAAGGAGGCATGTGTCGCCTCGCGCATCGTGGACGAAGACGCAGGCATCTACCCTGTCTGCAAGGATGGCGCGAGTACCGTAAAGTTTGTGAAAGCTGAGGCGGTTATCCATATTCCGCAGGGTAGCGCCTCTAGGATGCTGTCAGTAGTGGATTAACTAGCTATAACGTCGAGCAATCCCAAAGCTTGCACCTCGCCTGTGAGAGACTGGGAGAGGTGCATAAAATAAACGGACATCGCTAATGCCCTGCTGGGTGGCGGCGGGTGCTGTTGCCGCAAACAAGGCAGGAAACAAGCCTGACTCTGGCAATACTGGCAACAAGAACGATAACACCTCTCAGAACGGCTCCAGCGGTTCCCAGGGCGCTTCCAAGTCCGACAAGGCGGCAGACACTAACTCGAAGCCCAACAGCGGCTCCAATGGCTCCCAGAACGGCGGCAGTAGCTCACAGTCCAGCGGGTCGAACTCCAACAGCTCCTCCAACAGCTCGAAGTCGGGTGGCTCGTCATCCAATAGCGGCTCTTCGTCCGGTGGTGGCTCGAAGTCGGGCGGCTCCTCTGGCGGCTCGAAGGGTGGCTTTGGCGGCGGGTCGAAGTCGGGCGGCTCCTCTGGCGGCTAACCCCCAATGCACGCCAATAGCAAATGGCGCAACAAAGTGCCCCTCGCAAATTCAATGCGAGGGGCACTTCACTCTATACGCTAGTCAGCTCAATCAGGCAAGGAAGATGCTAGGTGGTCAGCTCCAGCAGTCCCGAGCCGCCGAGGGTCATCTTCAAACCGCCGCCAGAAGTGGAGATGTTGGTAATCTCAACCTCCACGGGAATATCTCCCATCGCCGCAATGTTTTCGGCAATGTCTCGAATAGCGCCCGAGGTGATACCAAAAACCACCTTCAAGATAATGGCATCCTGCTCGCTACCAGCACCCTCGTAAGAAGCGAAAAGTAGTACCAATATGAAGTTCATCCCTAAGTGGTTAGCCTCATATTGGTACTACTTTTCGAAATTTCTTAATAATTGGCACACGTGTGTCATCAAGCCACCAACTCATTTTCAAAATAACAGCCCCGCAATGTTTTCAGGGCGCAAAATCTGTGGTAAACTGTTTCACATGAGGGGCAAGCTCGAAGCTCCCCACCCACTACCCAATCAGGAAAGGCAAACCTCATGACCGCCACCAGCATTAGCGAAACCACCCAGGAATACATTGCGAACCTGGTTAAGACCAAGGCAGTAAGCGTTATGGACCCGTCCGAAAGCGACCCCCACGAGGTCTACCTAGAAGAATTTGAACGCACCAACGACGGCTCTATCAAAGCCCTAGCGTTTGCCTACTACGAAGACTCCCGATACCGCCAGTGGCAAAGGGGCTACCGAGTAACCATCAGCGCAACCAACACCTACACAATCGAAGAAGATGTCGAATACTACGAAAGCTTCTAAGATGCCTTCGCCGCGACAAGCGCAGAGCATTGCCCCGGCAGTAGAGCAACGCATCACAGAACTTGCCGAAAATGAATACCTCAAGAAATGCAAAGCCGAAGGACTAGAAGAACCCATAGACACATTCCTGCTAGGTGCAGAACGTAAGCCCAACGGCGAAATACGAGCCGTATTTGATGCTCTATTCGGGCATGCCCCAGATAACTACTGGACAAAGGATTACGAAGTTATCATACGCAGTACCACAGAATGCGTCATGACCCCATGAGTAACCTCACGGCATCCACCCCAAGAAGAGGCAGGTAGAGAATACGCAGTGCAGGGAGCTTGCATTTTTCACGCACAAGGCTAGTCTGTGTTACACTTAAGCTAATGCACCTCGCCTGTGAGAGACTGGGAGAGGTGGTTAAAATAAACGGACATTACCAAAGCCCGGTAGTAATTGGGTGGCGGTGGTGTCAAGACCAGGATAGCTGGTTTCGGCTGGCTTGAGGGTTACCGCCAGGGAGAATCCCTGACCCATCTAACCGCAAGGGAAGAAAGTGAATCTAACTCGCCGCCCTGTCGGGTGTTTGCCCTAGTCGGGAAGTACTTCCCCCCATATACGCGGAGATGGCTCCAGAATGCATGTCAAGCATCTTACTTTCCCCGTCCACGCGGGGATGGCTCCCGTCTTCCCGGTATACGCGGGGATGGCTCGTTGCCAGTATTTTACTCATGTTTTCATTGTTTCTATTGGAAGGTTGTGTATAGGTTTGTCTCTGTATGAGAAATTGATTAAGCCCAGAATTATTGATGTGGCTAGTGGGCGCAGGTTGCTTTCCTGTGCTTTTGGTATGTTGTTCCTGGCTTTGGGCGGGTTCACCATCGCTTTTGATACGACCGTTCTTTCGTTTTTCCGGTCGGGTCTCAGTGCTGTTATCGCCTTCGTTACGGGTGTCATTATGACTCCTTTTGCAGTAGGCGCATTTGCTATGTCGCTGATGCTTTTTGTTGCGCGTAATTACTCCAAGAGTATGGGTAATCGTCTGGGTTTTTACGCTGATGATGAGCCTGTCGAGTATGAGGTTCTTCCTGTCGAGGGTGTCTCCGATGGTTCTTCTTACGTTGAGAAGTACTTCAAGGTAGGTGGTGGTAAGCTGTGGGTTTCCGTTTCTGAGGATGGTGAGGTTAAGTCTCTGCCGATTGCTCCGCTTTTCTCTAAGGGTGCTTGGATAGGGTGGATAGTGTCCGAACTGTCTATGATGCACTTGAGGGGTCTGCTCCGAGGCTGAAGGTTGTCTTTGGTGAGTGGGAGGCAGATAGGCGTTATCTGCATTACGAGGTTCATGTTCCGAGGTCTGAGAAGAAGGCTGTTAAGGATTTGATTCGTTCGGTGCATGATGAGGTTCGAGGTGAGCGTTATGATGCGGCTATTAGTGATTTCGGTAAGAATGGTGTTACTCGTCTGATTGATGAGCCTATTCGTCGCCCTAATAACACTGATTTGGGCGGTGAGATTAACCTGCCGGTTGCTTTGACTGATGCGGGTGCAATTTACGCCGTCCTACTGGCTATGGACGCGATTCTGCTTAGTATTGCCGCAACTGTACTGTACTGCTTCGCGTTCTTTGCTCATGCTCTCCCTATGTGGCTCATCGTCGCCTCTGGCATTCTGACGCTACTGATGTTTTTGTTTACGGTTGGGTTCGCACGCGCTAAGCGCGGCAATGCTTGGATTAACGCATGGGATTATTCCTCGCTACAGTTCAAGGTTCTGCCGTTCACTGGGCTTGATGCGGACAACCCTGCTCTTGATGATTACTTCAAGAAGTGTGAGGATGGAACCTATGTCCTCCTTGAGGAAGCTGACTATGAGCTGATGGGCACCTATAAGCTTCCTGCTAATGCAACCGTGAAGTACACCCTTGAGGATTTCGAATCGCCCATGTGCCTCATTGAAGGCAATGAGGGTGAGGAAGATGAAGATGAGGGTATTGACGGTAAGATTACCGAGTTCTGTCTTTATTTCCCGAAGCGACTTACTCCCTCTAGTTCGAACGAGCCAGAGCTGAACTAAGTGTGATACCTCCTGTGCCTCACTTTTCGCTCGCTTGAGTGATTGGTGGGGTACAGGGCGGAGTTGCATCCTCTCCCGTTGGCGTACTTGCCTACAGCATATGAAAGGCTTTATAGATGTTTGATGTTGTTATCTTTGATGCGTATACCCTGCATCTATGGGTATCCCTAATTTCTTCTTTGCTCATCATTGCCGCGAATGTGGCTCTCTACTTCGGCACTCGCCCTAAGGGGCAGGGTGTTGTAGCCTCTTTCAAGGATGGTAATGAACCACTCTCTTTCAGTATCCTATTTTCTGCTATGGCGATTGATAACCTTATCACTATCGTCTTTAGCAAGAACTCGGTAGCTGGAGTTATTGGTACGATTGTCGTGTTTGCGGGGCTTGCCCTATTTGCCTATGCTTTCTTCTTTGGGCGTAAGCACTCCAAGGTGGAAAGTGATAAGGAAGTAGATGCTTCTAAAGCCGGTGTGGATAGGGGAGACAGCGTGAGTACTTCCTTCCCTATTGTGGATGATACCCCGCAGGGTGAGAAGAGCACATAACCTCATACTGTGAACATTGTAGGTATGGCGGGTAGTTGAGATTGCCTTTCGGTTACCCGCCATATCTACACCCATATCCAATTGTGACTTAGGGCACCGATAGATAGCTTGGTGGTGTTTGAAATATGTGGTACACTTGTTTATGTGATGAGAAATTGTTGCCACAGCAACATATCCCCACATAAAGTCAAGTAACTCTATCGCTAAGGAGTTTAGCCAATGCAGAACCGCATCACCATCAACCCCGAAGTTCTTATGCAGGCTTGCAAGGAAGCCCGCCAGCTGACCAAGCTCACCGGCAATAAGAACAAGGCGGCGTTTACTACCCGCATGGGTCAGCGCGTAATGCCTGCAAACCTGAGCAGTGTCCTGGAAGCCCTTATTGCAACCCTTGCAGAGGGCAACGCAACCCACATTGAAATTCGCCGCTCCGAGGTATCCCCTGTAGAGGCGGCACAGATTCTAGGTATCACCCGCCCGGAAGTCATGGCACTCATTCGAAGCGGCAAGCTCCCTGCCGCTATTCAGGGCAAGTTCTATGCCATTAAGGTATCTGACCTTGAAGATATGGCGGTGAAGCTGGAGGCTCGCGTAGAGAGCCCTGCCCCTGCCGTCCAGCATGAGCAGAAGAAGCCTGTTGCGAAGCGCAATGAGTCCATCCAGAACATCAAGGGCATGGTTGCTACCATCCAGACTAGCAAGGCTTACGGTAAGGTTCGCCACGCAACCCTCAAGCACTTCTTCTACGCGGGAGCATAAAAGCCCCTACATAAGCAAGCAAGTAAAACCCCCTTAGAAAGCCGCATATGGCTTCCTAAGGGGGTTTTACTTTAGTGGTGATAGTAAGTTGCTAGACGTACTGCCCCACAAAGAGAACATACATATCTATATGGTACCTGCCATGCAGAACCATGAACTCATCGCTAAACCTACAGGTTCGCTTCATTCGCTCTGCATGTCGAGCACCCCACCCCCATACACTATCTGCCAAATCTTTGGGAATGCCAGCCTCAAGAGTATGCAGTGTGGGGGTCTTCAAATCTCCAACAGAGTCCAGCGTCATGGTCTTTCCGTCGCCCATAATGCCGTTGTACACCACGCACTCCCTGCCGATGGTAATGTGGTTCCTTGAGGTGGTGATGATGCCGCCGGAAACCTGCGCCCCATCCCTCAGATAGAGGTGGGCACCTGGCTTAAGAGTGATGGTTCCATCAACGAATGAATCCTTAGGGATGATGAGCGTCTTACGCCTGGGTGCCACTACGTCCCCGAGGATGAAGCTGTTTTCCCATAGACCGGGCGCGCTACCCATAAGCCAGCTTTTAAGCCAGGTCTCCACGTCGGATGCGAAGTAGGGGTAGACTTTAGAATTAGGCTCCATTTTGTCGCGACTGCCGTCTACGCATGAGCAACCAAGAGGGGAGACATGCTCACGCTGGTAGTTGCCGAGGGGGATACGGCGAAGGTTGTCGTCCCATGCGCCATACCAAAGCGCACTATCCTTGCGCCATTCTTTACGGCGCGACTTAGGGATGGCGTAGCCTTGACCAAGCCAGGTATTCGCAAACATTGGCTCTTTCCCTGCGGGGGATACGCCAATAGGGGAGTAGGCGGCTACAATGCCAGGCATTTTCTTTGCTTCCTCAACGTCCAATCCGTCATGCGGAAGCCCCTGCTTACTGTCATAGACGCACCCGAAGATGCGCGCGCCATCCTTTACGTGGACTTCACCCGATAGGGAGATGACGCTACCGAAGATGACTGCGCCGCTATCAATAGTGATGTCGCCACCTGCAAGTACAGCAACAGTACACCATAGAGGCAAGGGGGCTTTGTGGGGTGCGACACGGTAGGGTGCGCCGATGAGTGCGCCATGCTCAATATGGGCGGTATTGCGGACGCTAACGCCGCCTGCAATAAGGCAGTGGCGCTCAATAACAGTGTCACGGGCGAGGACGGAGCCAGTCACAAGGTTCTTAGGTCGTAGCGTCACTGAGGCTGTGCTGTAGATGTCGCCTGCAACGAACTTCTCCTCTGGGATAATGCAGTCCTGGTCGGTGTGGACGCTATTAACACCGTGCATGTTTGACCAACCATAGTAGGGACCCTTATTGCTACAGAATTTTTCAAGCTTCCAGCCGGGGGCTTTCTGGACGTGGTTGGCTCCTGCCCATGACGGCGCAGTAGCAGGGGTGGAACGATTCCTCTGCATGTGAGCGATAATATTGCGCCACCCAGCAAACATGACATTATCTTCCCCTGCGGCATTAACTCGCATTCTATTCCTTCCTTATGGGGCTTACCTATTATTTCGATAGTACCACAGAAAAGACCATATAGCGACTTGCATAGAGGCTGAAACATGTGATACACTATTTTCTGTAAGTTAGTTTTAGCTCGAAAGGCAACAATCATGTACATCACCTCCACCCACCTCATCAAGGCAAAGACCTCTACCGCAACCCAGGACGCACTCAACATCCTGGAAAGCAACCGCGAGCACCTGGGTATCATCGAAGATATTGATACTGTCTCCATCGAAGGTGGCACCTCCTACCTGGTAGAAACCCGTGAAGGCACCTACCTAGTAACCATCACCACCGATAGCCCGGCAACCACTCCTACCATCCGCATCAGCCCCGTAACTGACATGGAAGATAAGGCAGACGGCTTCGAAAACACGGAAGCATACCAGCTCATCGTTGCCCTCATGGGCACCCTTGCATAACGCAAGCCACACCACAATAATCATCCCTATCTGAAAGGATAATAATCATGGCAAAGAACCACTTTCTCACCGCACATTTCACTGACATCGACTTCCCAATTAGTGCAGATACGGAAACCTTCGAAGCGCTCGCTAACGCTAACCTCAGCGAAGCACGCATCACCATCAACCCGGAAAGCTTCAGTGGTGACGAGCTTACCCCGGAAGACCTCGAAAGCACCATTACCGCTGAAGGTAAGGAATACACCGTAACCATCGACCCCGTACATGAGTTCGGCATGTTCATCCTTGACAGCCCTTCGAGAACAAGGCACGCATCACCATTGATAATGAACGCCTCTACCTCCACATTGACAGCTACCGCGTAAACATCTAACCGTAAAGGAACCACTAACAATGTTTATGGACTCAACCTATTGGAACAACGTCCCCGCAGAGTTCACCCCAGATAGGTTCTTTCACGACTTCAACGTCCCCCTAAACCTAGCCCTGTTCCCCGGCGTTCAGGCAGAGGAAGCCGTCAGCTTCCTCAACCAGACCATGCATGACGCGACACTTACCGTAGATGCCGCCAATAGCCGCTACGCCGTAGACTTCTACCAAGGTGACACCAAGCTTGGAGAAACGGTATACAGCACCCCCAACCCGCCGAACTATGAGCAGATGAAGCAGACCTCCGAGCTTTTCGGTGAAATCAGACTCCGCCATTTCAAGGTGACCGCTGACATCTCAGCGGCGGGTGCAGATGCAAACCTCTCCATCGAATCCATCGACTACCTGGGCGAATAGAAAAAAATAGTTAAACCCCTGCCAGTAAGGAAACACTCCTTACCAGCAGGGGTTTAACTTCACACAATTACTACCACAAGGTATCTAGCGGCTCAGCATCCTCAGCATCGCTACCGCGCTTCAAAGCCGAGTCAGGCAGTAAGCTACCCAGAGCAGGTCGCTTCACCATGCCGTAATACTCTCCCTCAGACACACCAGGCAACAAGCCAAGCTCATAATACTTCGCTTCAGCGGCGATATTACCCGAAGCCAGCAGGCGGACACGGGCAACGCTTGACCGCATCACCGAATCATCCTTATGGAACCTCGCATACTTCGGGGACTCCATACATGCGGCATGTACCCTAGCATCAGTATATGCGAGCGCATCATCTTCATTACTAAGAATGGAAAGCCTCAGGTCGCCAACAGGCGGCAGTAGCACACCATTACGGGCGGCTCTCAAGTAGGCATTAGCCGCATACCCTCTATTAGCGGTTGCATACTTCGACAACTCGTAAGCCAATTTAGAATTATTAGACACCCTAGAGGGCACCTCCCTCCAAGGTTAAGAACGCGGCGTATGAGCCTGATTGAACCCGTCAGCATCAATACGCAGGCGAGTCAGATGCTTATACGGCTGACAGTACGCATTCGTCGCATGAATATTGTTCATCGCCATCACCTCAAGCACTTCACGCACGCCAGGAGCAGGGTTAAAGACAGTCGCACATAGCTCAGCGAACTTGAACGCCCCATGTGTCATTCTATGACCGTCCGCATCATGGAAGTAGAGGACGTATTCACCATCATCACCGCGCTCAACCTCATACCCCCGCGCATTGTCACGAATATATTCCATGACAGGGCGACGTAGCTCCAAAGGACCAATGGAAGCATAAAGAGTTAGCGGGTTAGAGGAAGTGTAAACTTTCTGGGACATGGTGTTTCCTTGTTGAATGCGTGTTGTAGATGTAGCCCCACTTGGGGCTTAACTATGGAATTGATAGTTACTATTCTAACACACCGAAACCCCCGGAAAATACATGTTGATGCACCTTCGGGAAAGAGTTACCTAAAGCACACCCGCCGCACAAGAGCCACCAGCAATGGATATACTAGGAGAGTACCTGAAATCATCCCGCCTTCGGAAGGGGCACCCGTAAATGTGTATCGAGTATATGCAGAGCGTCAAAGGCACTGCGCCCGAGAATGAGGACGCTGTGGGGTACCATGAGAATTACTGTTGGGTTATTGACGGGGCAACCTCATTATTTGATAACCCTATCGACCCAACTTTCACCGTTGCCGACATCGCTAACGACATCAGTGACACTCTCCCTGAGCACTGCGACGACAACAAGTCCTTGGCAGACATCCTGCATGACACCATCGACACCGTAGCTAAATACCGGCTCTACACGGCACAAAACAGCACCACACAAGAGCAGTATGCGCAACTCCCCACCTTCGCCATAATGCTTATCAGAGCTACTGACAGCGGTATTGAATACCTCTCGTTGGGCGACTGCTACCTAGAAGTTAAAGGCAAGACCTACACTGATAACCGCATTGCCCCATTCGCACAGAAGAACCGCGAGCGCATCCAGAACATAATTCATAAGCAGGGCAGTATCACCTCAGATGAGAGGAAAACCATATTCCAGGAAACCCGATTGAAAGCTAACGCGGCGGACGGGTACCCTATTGGTAGTCTAGACCCTCTGAGTGCATATGCGGCGAAGACAGGCACTATCAGACTGCATGGCGAAAGTGTTACCGCAATACTGTACTCTGACGGGTTCAAAGACTGCTATATACCAGGAGAGCCAATTGAGAACTCCCTGAGAAACCTCACTCGCTCGAAAACTATCAATGAAACCTACGGTAAGCGTGATGACGCTACCGTCCTAGTAGTAAAGGCGTAAAGCTTTATGACTCAGTTCGTACCCCTTGACGGCTACTCCGTAACCGCAACCACCGCACCCTCAAAGTTCAACCCCGGCTTCACCACCGAGGAGATTGCTCAGATTGCAAAGCTTATCGGTGGTGAGAACGTTATCAACAGCCCTGCCGCTCGACTGGAAGAGCTACGTCTGAACAGTGCTGATAAGGTTGCAGAGTTTGCGCTTTCTGAGACGGACTTCTTCAGCTTCCTGGCAACTAATATTCTGCCTCGTATTCCGGCATCCGTACTGGAGGGTATTGAGGATGAGGAGCTTCGTGAGCGTGTTGCCGCATTTAAGGACAGTATGTTCCCGGTTGGTGTTGTGACCACCCATGATGCACGCCTTGCTAACGCGCTGGCAACCAGCCTAATTGTTGAAGATGCTGACGGTAATATTGTGCTGACTGAGCGTGCTGAGGGTCTGCCGGTTGGTGGCGGCATCTACGGCGTTTCCGCAACTAGTGGTGTCAGTATTGATGATGTTCTAGATGGTGCTCCTATTACTGGCGCGGTGGCTCGTGAAGCACGTCAGAGTTTGGGGCTGGATATTGATGCGAATGATATTGCTGTCCAGGGTGTCGCTTTCGGTGTCACCAAGTCCCAGCCTGCCGTGCTGTGCCATGTGAAGCTATCTAGTGTCCTGTCGCCTGATGATATTCAGGTGAGCGAGAAGAATAAGCGCGCTATTATCGTTTCGAAGTCCGATGAGGATTTCTTGAATGGTATTGAGGTGAGCGAGGTTGCTCGTCTGCACCTTGAGCACATCTAAGTAGTGGCGCGGTAATCACCTGTATGTAAGCCCCTAATGTTTCCCTGTTTCCGGGAATCGTTAGGGGCTTTTCTTATATATTGACTTGCGTATCTGCAAATCTGTGGTACACTTTTAATATATTTAAGCTTCCGAACGAAGCATCAATCCCCACTCACATAAGGAGTAACCACAATGCGAGCATACTTCTCTCTCGACAAGGCAGTGAAGAGCGAAATTCTTGCCCGACTAAACAACATCGACAAGGCTCTCGAAGCAGAACTCATCGACAGCTTCAACCGCCGCCGAGTCGAGATGGCACCCCTCATCGCAAAAACCCTGAACTTCAATGAGGAAATTGGCGGCTTCACCTCCGCAAACCTCAGCGACTCCGAGCTCATCGAAGAAGTCCGCAAAAGCTTCAGCACTGACCGCTACCCCGAGGATGTCTCCAAGAATTATTACGACTTCGTAGAGGAAGACCTCAAGCGTGAACAGCTCACCTCCTACTTCAACCTGCTCCCCGAATGGGAAGTAGACCGCGACCTCCTTACCGAGCTGACCGACCGCGTATCACTGGGCGATAGCCGAATTGAGTACGCACTGGAAATTGGTGAAGCATCCAGCATCAACCCCACCATGTCAGCCCTTGAATACATTGCGGTCATGGGTGACGATGTTCTGCGCAACACCCGAGTCGGGTATACTATCAATAAGGACAACTTGGTAGAGCTGGAAATCCAGCAGAAACTCGTCCCCGTAACCCGCGAAGACCAGGCGAACCCCCTTCCCCTTCGTGAGGCGCGACAGTGGCGAGAGCTCGACCCTACCGACACTCTTCAGGTAATGTTTGATAAGCCGCTCAATCTAGGCACCTCAAACGACCAGGAAGAGCTCGAAAGCTCCATCCGTGAGCATGTCCTTGAGAAGATGGCGGAAGCCTATGCCGACTACGGCGACCTCCTGCCCAGCGGCGGTGAGGACATGCAGGTCTTCCGCATCGAAAAGTAACCCCATCAGCAAAGGGGGAAACACGCCGGGGTATGCTCATAATCGCACCCCGGCGTGAGAACACCCCATCCAGCAAAGGAGAACGCCCTATGGCTACCACCACACCTAAGGAACTCACTAAGTCCACTTACATTACGTTCAAGCCCGCATATAAGGACTCTAACCTTTCCCCTATCGACCTTGCCCGCATCGCGGCAAGCGCAGACGGGTACACCGTCCGCAAGAATGAGGAAGGTACCGGCTGGGACATGCTCTTCATCACCCACGAAGGCATCCCCCTCCCAACCCCTATGAAGACTGGCGCTATCGAAGGGCACATCACCGACGTTACCACCGAGGGCGGCGCAACCGACACGGAAATCCTAGAGTACATTCAGAACTCCGGGCAGTATGCGCCCATCTTCCCTGACTCCCGTAGCATCAATTACGACACCGGCTATGTGACATTCGCATTTAAGGGCATTGAGCAGGACTTCGGCATCTTCTTCCTGTAAGGGAATGCCCCTATGAGACGACGACAAGAGAAAATCCGCGTATACCTCGACGGCGTATGCGAAGTGCCTACCTATCTGGACAACCTTGTGGTAGAAATCCGTCAGAAGGCAGACACAATCACACTCAAGCCAAACCGCGCGAACTACCTGCCTGGAGATGAATCATTCCTAGGTATCGCAACGTTCAGTAACAGCGCTACAGGTGACACCATCATGCACCCTGAGAGTAACTTCTATGGTGTAGCGCCACAGCCTGCGTATTTCTCATACCGAGAAAATGAGCGGAGCGACAGATGGAAAGATAGGCAGTTGAATAGAAAGACTTCCTACCGCATTAAAAGCATTGAGGTGCCGAAAGCTAATGCAGGGCAAATGCGAACCCTTATCGTCACCATCAATGCCGCCCCCATCAGACCATCAAGCAGAAGAAGGTAACCTTTGAAAACTCTAGAAATTGTTCACGCCCACATCAGGAACCTCCGACACCGGGAACGTAACGGCGCATACTCCAAGGAGTACTATGTACTGACAGCAGAGATGACACTACGCGACCCCGAAACTCAGGAAATCCTTATCCGCGCCGAGCCGGTTCGCGAGATTAAAATTATTGCCGACCTGAAGGATGGCGAGACCCCATACGTCATCCGTGATAGCGGCAAGATTACAGCCCATGTTGGGAGTGAACCAGATAAGAAGCGCGGCATCAACCTTCACTACTCCATAAAGTAAAGCCACCCCATAAATGTATGCCGCAGGTCAGCTAGAGAGAAGCACACTTTCCCACTGACCTGCGGCATACATTTGCCAATAATAGGAAACCAACGAGCCCACGACTGGCAACCAATCAACACCGACCATCCGGCGGTTGAAATAGCCAAAGAAAATAGTGGGCATCCACCACAGAGGAAGCTACATCTTATGTTCCAAGCCATCCCTAACACGTCTGAAGCCCGCAGATGGATTGAAGCTAACATCTTGAAAGACACCATTCAGAATGTCACTTACAGGGTAGCTGAAGCCCGCTCCTACATAGGGACGCAAAACGGCAGGTATGAGCCTTGCATCATTGCGACTGACCAGCTAGGACGCGAGAACGTTTGGGCTGTAGGGAACCTCATTCGTAACACCATCCCAGAAGACCGGGCGCGCCTCACCTCACTAGTGGAGACAGCGCGCGAAGAGCCAGATAACGCCCTAGAGTTGATTGACTACTTCTACAAGTCAGGCAGTCAGTGGGGTGGGTTGAAGCATCGTTCTATGCTCACACCTCAGGACGGTGTGAACCAGATAGGTAACGCCTATGAGCTTGCACCTTATGAGGAGCCTTTCGTGAAGCTTCGAGTGTGGGGGCAGACCCCAGAGGACGCAAAGGAGGGTAAGTTCCTCCCTCTGGACTTTTGGAAGTGGTTAGCTGAGGCGCAGTGCAGTGTGAAAGTTCCACCTGCTCGACCTGGCGTGCTATTGACTGCAACGCCTAATGTGGAGGTTGGCTTTGCGGTGGTGGCTCAGTGGAAGAGTGGTACGGCTCCGCTTGCGAGCGCTGACCGTGAACATCGTGAAGTGGCGCTCGACTTTTCGAGTGCTCGATACCGCCTCACGTATGATAAGAGCAATATTGTCTATGTGGACTTCCTTGTTCGGGCGAGCGACGTTCAATAGCTGGGACGCAGTACAGATGCCTGGCGAAGTGGTATACTTTGTGAAGACCACTTCGCCAGGCATCTGTACATCCATAAAAATCTGTGATACAATTTAGTTATTGCAGGTTGGTGGGAAACTCCCCATCACAAATACCAAGGAGAAACAACATGGACATCCAAGAAGTGCTCGACACTGTAGCACCTGTCGCCACCGAGTCAGAAGACACCTGGGTAGTGTCACAGCGAACCATCTGTGAGAACCACATTGAAGGCACCTTCTGGGCAACCAAGAAGGTAACCTTCCCTAAGGAGACCCACTCCAAGGAAGAAGCGCAGATGGAAGCCGCCCACCAGACGCTCATCGAAACCCTTGACTACAAGAAGGTTCAAGAAGCGGAAGGCACAGAGAGCGGCGCATGGACGGTAATTATCGCCGGGTTCCCAACCTTTGTGAAGGCAACCAAAGCCGACCCGCACAACATCCAGACCGCCCGCAAATTCCTCAACCTCTGGGCGAACTAACCACCCACTAAGGAGAACCGCAACATGGAGAAGAACAGCACTGCAATTAGCAGAATCGACAATATCCTAGAGCAGATGAAGAGCCCTACCCAATACGGTACGGAGCTCACTCCCAGCAAGCTAGACACCATTGCCACCGCCGAACTGGGTTACCTGCTGAACATCATGTACCAGCAGTGGGAAATCATCGAAATTGCTTCCCACACCTCGAAGGATAATGCGCGTCACAACTACGAACGCGCCATGAACATCATTCGAGAAATCCTCATCGTCATCATTGACGAAGGTCACAAGACCCACTCCCGAAGCGTCGCAGAACGAGGCGAATACTACCGAGCCCTCGCACAGCGGGCATCCGCTCTCAACAACATCTGGCACAGCACCATCAACCACTCTACCCCCCCAACGAACCACCCCCAACGCATACTACACGGAGGAATACATGGCACGCCGCAACGCAAACAACGCAGACAAAGCACTCAACACCTTGCGCGAAACCAACGCCGCAAACATCATCACCCTCTGGGAAGCCGGTCTGCGCAAGTCGGTTGCCGAAGCTAACAAGGAGACCCTGGACGACTGCATCATCAACATCGCTCAGACCTCCAACCCGAGCACTGAGGCTACCTCTGCAAGCAAGCGAGCCGCAATCGCCGCGTCAGCCCTAGAGAAGGAAATCATTCCTAACCTTGCCGCATCACAGGAGCAGTTGAAGAACATTGTGGAAGCCACCGCGAAGCTCATTGAGAAGCGCGAGTTCCAGCTCACCAGCGAATCCCTCACCCACACCGGCAACGACATCCTGAAGCTCATGAAGACCCCTAGCGGCGTGAACCTTGACGGCAAGGAAGCATCCCGCGAGGCAGATAACGTCGTTGAGCAGATTAAGGCATACAACGAAATCTCTGGCCCCGAGGTGGACTTCGCAGACATCGACGCAGAAGGATACATCTCGAAGATTGTCAAGGGAGGCAAATAGACCATGCGCCGAGACAAGACCGCACAGCGCATCAATGAGCTTGATGCTATGCTGTGGGACGAGATTACCTCAAACTCCAGTAAGCAAGACCATTACGGTCTCATCCCTAGCCCAGCTAGGGTGAAGGAGCTTGAGGGTCAGGTCAAGAGCCGCCCCAAGGCTCCTGTAGCAGGCGGGTACACGACCCTGCTTGGGCGAGCGCTAGGCAACATCAAGTACATCACTGCTTTCATCGTAATCGCGTTCACCTTCGTATCACCTTTCTCTCTCATTCCGCTAATTCTGCTGAGCCTGTTTGGTCGATACGTCCTGAATGTCATCAATGCAGAGTCGTTCCTCAACGCAATCTTCTTCCTTAGCGGAAAAACCAAGGAAGAAGAAGCCGTCGATAAGGGATACCTCATCGCTCTAAGCCTATCCTTCGTGGTGCATACCCTCCTTCAGTTCCTCTTCCTCCCTGGCTTTGCTTGGAATATGGCGAACACGGTTCTTTGGGTATCCGCTCCACTGTTCATCATCGAGCTACTGACCCTTGTAGCGGCGAAAGTTTGGGCGCGTCGTAACGCATAAGGACGCTCCTCCACTATAGAAACTATACCCCTGCTGGTATCCGGTTGTTCACACTGATATACATCGTAAGTGTGAACAACCGGATACCAGTTTTTGTGAGGAGTTGAATGGACTTTTCAACAGTTGCCGTTCAAGTGCTAGGTGTAGCTACCAGCATATGCCTGTGCTTCATGGGGTATGTTGGCAGACGGGGTGTGCAGTGGATTAGTGTGGCTACATGTGTTCTGGGGGTTGCGCAGGCGGCGCTACTAGACCAAGTGGCGGTTTTGGTGATGTCTGCCGTAAACCTGCTTTACTATACGCTGAACCTATTTGATGAGCGGTTCGCACTTCTAAGGAGTACTAGCTATCGAGTGGGCGCAGTTCTGGTTTCCTTGTTTGCCGCCGCGTATACCCAATACTTTGCGTTAGGGCATGGGATTCTTAGCCCTGCAACTCTGGCAATATTGGGGGCGGCAACTGGGTTGCTGATGGTTATCTCTCACAATTTCTGGACGCCGAAAACTTTCACGGTAATGAACGCTCTGCTTTGGTCGTCGTACTGCGTCCTTGTTGGTAGTTATGGGAACCTTATTGGAAATGCGTTTATTCTTGTCGGTGTGGGAGTAGCGGTCTGGAAGCATACTAGGGATAGCGAACCCAATAACGATGAAGTATTGGGAGACGGGTAGTATCTGTGGTACAATTGGTAATGTGACAAAGTAATAATCTTAAAGAAGGAGATACCTAGATGGCTACCAAAGTGACCGACCTGTTCGAACCGGAAGAATATGGCAATGTGCGTATTGAAGTTACCTCGTCCCCTTTGAGTGAGCGAGAGGGGAATCGTTTTCATCGCAAGGCATACACCATTGCTCTCATTAACACTGAGACTGGAGAGCCAGTTGTGGGCGAAATTTCTCGCATGATGCCCATTCAAGCCTTGCTGAGCGACTATTCGGAAGGAACCGCACGTTGGCTCCTGGCTGACCAAATCAGCCTTGTAGAGGAGCATGTGCCGTTTGAAGATATTCAGTCTTTCATCGACTCCCTAGAGTTCCGCGAAAATTAACGACTAAGCGCCTTGACCACATGACGGTTGAGGCGCTTAGTCATGCCCGCAGGCAATCTGCATATCCCGCAGGGGCGCTTCTATGGCGTGGTACAATATGAAGAAATAGGGGCGGGGCGTTCATGCTCCCCCTCATAGATATTGAAAGGATGGTGCTGTGAATATTCAGCCCAACGATACGCTACTGGCAATCTATCACCTCACCAATGCTCAGGATAAAGCTGATGCTATTGACAAGCTCCCCGACAATGCGACCATCCCTCTAGAAGATGTGCTAGTTATGACTCATAAGGCGGTTCTACTAGAGGTTACTGATGTGCGCCTTGGAGGGTATACCGCTAAAAGTATTCCCTTCAGGAGTGATGAGTCTGCTGTTGAGTATGTGAGCACCGACGGTGTTCTAACGCCTCGCTCTAGTGAACTGGCGCTTGAGGACGTTGAGGGACAGCCTTTCATCATCAATCTGGGTAAGCCTCTTTCTGAGGAAACCCTGACGCATGAGATGCTTTACGTGCCAGGCGCTAATGCCCGATACTATGGCAAGAATGTTACGGTGGCTAACGCATACGGTCAGGCGTGCATCTTTGATGAGTTGCCGGGCGCGTGGGTGTCCAAAGAGCTGTGGCGGGTTATCGATACGCACCTGGGTCTGGAAGCTCTTATTGACGGGGTGAACACCCTCGACTTGTGTGTACCCATGCCTAAGGTTGTGAGTGACGTTATGGGTAAGCTAGAAGATTCAGTAGGCTGGCGAGAGCTGTGGAGCCTTTACCATAACCTGCAAGACCTCACTGCCAGTGCTCTCTTGTACGACTTTGAGTATGCGCATAAGCACGCAGACCTTCCGCGAGATGGCAAGATTGAGGCTCGTATCGTAGCTTACCATTTGACGCATTTGGCGGGTGCTCTCACGTCGCTTGCGGAGGAAATTCCGCATGTCGTGTCTGTGCTCAGTGAAGGTGTGAAGGCTCTAACTGCTGAATATGAGCCGCCAGTAGACGCATAGTACGCTCACTTAGCTTATGGGGAGCCCTTGATTGGATTGAGGTCAGGGGCTCCCCCTAGGTCTACTAGGGGCAACTAGTAGTAAATTGCATATACTAATAAATATGTGATACACTGACTTTAGTTAATCAGTTTATGAAAGGTTGCTAAAACATGCGACACATGTACCTGCTCACCGGCGCACCCGGCTCCGGTAAGAGCACCTACATCAAGGAAACTATCGAGAAGCATCACCTGGGGCGTGTCATCTCTTGGGATGCCTACCGTGCACGCTACCGCCACGAGTCCCCGGCGGTGCTCACCTACACCCCCACTGAAGATGGCTTCGAGGAGTCCTATGTCCAGCCTCTCAGTGGCGCGCAGGAGAAGGCGGCAATCAAGACCTCCTATATTGACACTGACGTTCTCATGCGAACTGGCGAAACCATCTTCGTAGACAACACGAACACCCTACTGAAGAATATGCGCGGGTTCCTGGATTTGGCAGAGCAGTACTCCTACAAGGTATGGCTTATCGACATTCAGGGCGACCAGACTCTAGAGGAAATTCAGGAACGCAATGCGCGACGAACCGGCTACAAGAAGGTTCCTGAGTACATTGTCTCCAAGATGCACAAGCAGAATATTGAACTGCGCAAGAACTGGCGCGCTATGCTTCGAGAATACCCCCGCGTCCAGGGGTACATTAAGCCCGCAGACCTCATGGAGCACATGGCAAGCCGCGTGAACTTCCGAGACTCCACCCACCAGCACATCGCTATCGACCTGGCTAACACCTATGACCGCGTATGCATCCTGGGTGACATTCAGGGCATGGGCAACACCTTGGAAGCCGCACTCGAAGACCTCGCGCCCGGCAAGGGACTTAACGACAAGAAGACCCTCTGGGTATTCATTGGAGACCTATTCGACCGAGGTAACACGCCTGCAAAGGTGGCAGACATCACCTTCCCGCACCTTATTAAGGGGAGCGACAATGTAAAGCTCATCAACGGCAACCACGAGTCGCAGATTCTCAACGTCCTAGCAGGAGTGAACACCGTCAAGGATAGCCTTATTACCGTCAAGGCACTCAAGGAACACGGCTACAGCGAGAAGGTCATCAAGGACGCGCTATCTACTGCCCTGCCTGCCGCAGAGCTACGCCTCGACAGCGTAGAAGAAGACGGTGGAGTCTCCAGCAAGTACCTGTACCTCAGCCATGCAGGAGTTCACCCGAAGCTCTACGCTGATTCAGCATATGCGAAGCAGGTTACCGATTTGCGACCCGCGAAGCAGGTTGGAAGCATCTACCGTTACCCGCTCAAGCATTGGGAGACCGGCTATAGTGAGAGTGTAGACATCCTTAATGGGTGTGGCACCTATGAGGGTTGGGCTGAACCGCTCAACGCGCTCTACGCGAAGGCAACGCAGATGCACAAGGACGAAGGTGGACACTCCAATAGCGAGCTTATCGCAGTGTGTGGTCATCGAGGAAACTACGGCGACCCCGCACAGTACCGTAACCTTATTCCGCTAGAGTCTAAGGTTGAGCACGCGGGCGGTCACCTCAGCGTGGCAGTTTTCACTGCTGAGAAGGCTTCGTTTAAGCGCTACTCTGGTGGACGTACCTTCAGGCATAAGTGGAGCTATGAGCGTCGCCAGTATAAGGGCGATAGCGATACCGTGGACACCTGGGTATCGACTTCTCAGCGTGCGAAGCGCCAGAAGTAGCCCTCTAGATAGCTTGGTTGGATGGTGAAGCACCTGATGGTTTCACCGCCCAACCATCGAAACCACATGGAGCATAACGCGCATGTGATACACTTGATTACGACAACCCCCCTTACGAAAGGAAAACACCTTGGCAACTGCTAAGATTTACGAGCTTACCGTGACCCATGAGCGTAACGACCTGAACCCGAAGGAGTCCGTCACCGCAACCTATGAGGGCACCCTGGAGAAGATTGCTAAGCTTATTCATGAGAATGTTCAGGGCACTTCCCGCCGATTCGTCCCTGAGCTGACCGCCCCCGTTTCGGAACTGCCCGATGAGGTTGCTCTGGGCTTCTTCCATGACGCTGACGCACTGGTTGTCGATAAGCATAGTGGTCAGGTTAGGCGCGCAGGTGAGACTCACATGTGGTTTACTGACATTGCAGACATTATCTCTGACCTGCTGACTGGTAACACTAAGGTCGTTATGGAGAAGGTGTCTAGCGGCTTCTACCAGCCTCACGAAGTGTACAGCGCAGAGAACACCAAAGGACGCTTACCGCATCCCGCTCCCGCTACAGCACCTTCACGGTGAGCTGGCGGAGGCTGTGACGTTCAAGCTTCGCACTGAGCCTATGCCGGTAACCCCTGGCAATGTGATTAGCTACGCGCGCGCCATCTACGACGCATACCTCAATGACGCAGACGGCGCTGGCTACACTTCTGTATCTATCCGCAAGGTAGATGCTGAGGAGTTGTGTGAGCCTGACTGCGTGAAGGCGTGCGCTATGGAGCGCGAGTGTGAGCGCGACGCTGAGAAGGCAGAGCATGAGTTTGGTGCAGAGCAGGTATTCAAGAACCTGTTTACCGCAAGCACTGCGGCGGCTTTCTGCAATGACGAACCTGACTGTGATGACTGTGACGGTTGTCCCGTAATGGCTTGTGGCGCTGATTGCGGCGACTGCGAGGCAGAGTGCAACGAGTGTGCAGAAGGCTTCGACCTGGACGAGGTGCTAAGCTTCCTGTTCAGCAAGGCGCTCAACCATGATTCGGATGAGCCTCTGGTTTGCATGGCAGAGTGTGACGGCGACACTTCCAAGTGGAATGTCGCAGATGGCGGCATTGAAGATATTCTGAAGTTCTTCTCCAAGTAGGAGCTAATCGCCTAAGTGAGTAGGGGGAGTTGTGAGTGTGGCTACATTCGCAACTCCCCCTACTTCTACCCCCTAAAATATGTGATACACTATATGTAGTTAATCATTTTTAGGAGACCAATCATGAGCAAGAACGCTACCATTGAAGAACTGCGCGCAGGCGACGTTGTACTGTCCACCCGTGAACGCCACTGGGTAGATTCAAACATGTGTCTCAACGACATCTCTGTCGTGAGCAGTGTCGGCATTAAGCGCGGAATCGCTAACTGTAGCAAGAGCACAAACATTTACAAATTCCTCTCACTCACCAGCCTTAAGAACTGGGAAATTGTAGGTGATACCGACGAAGTGTACGATACCTACAATAGCCGCATTGAGCTCGCAAAGAAGCTCTCCAACCTCTCCCTCTGGAAGCAGACTTACCACGGCAACCGCCACGTAAACAAGTCAGAACTGACCTGCATCGACTTCACCGACAAGGAGCAGGCAGTCAAGCTACAGCGAGAACTGAGCCTCATCAAGACCGAGCTTAAGAAGGTCTGCAACTACATCCAGGAGTACTACTACGCCCTCTATGTTGGCACCCTGCGTGAATGGGTCACCGATAGCACCTTGGCAGAAAGCAACCTGGCAGGCAAGCTTCTAGCTAAGGACGTTAAGGAGCAGGGCGCAAAGAACCTTGTAGGCACCATTCTCAACATCAAGACGGCAGGTAGTATCCTCGCAAACGAATCATCCACCGTCATCGGGCGCGTAACCTCCATCACCTCCAAGAACATCAACATGACCCTCACTAACGGGCTTGAAGCCTCCCTCTCCATCGGATACAGCTGGGCTCTCACTATCGACGGCGTGAAGATGCGCTACGCCCGCGTATACGTTGCAGGCGAAGGCTCTCTAACAGATGCCCTCAAGTACGAGCAGGTGCTAGAGAAGACTCGCGAGGACATCGACAAAGCTAAGGCACTGTACACCGAGTACTTCCTAAACGAGAACTCCATGCTGGGTCACATCATTGCGCGCTACTTCAAGTTCCGCCTCACCCGCGAAGGCTACACAGCTTCCAGCTGGATTAACGAAGAAGGCTCATCCGCAGACCTCCAGACCGTCCACAAGGACACCGCAATTACTGACATTCTGGCTGAATCACGCACCGCAGTAGATACTCTGATGGGTGAATTGAAGCGCTTTAGGGCAGAGGCAGATGAGGCAGACCAGCTCATCCAGGAAGTTTACCAGCTGAGCGACATCTAGCACTCTATCCACCAACAGAAAGGAATAAGACATCGTGACCAGTCTCAAGCCAGGCGACATCCTCATCATCAAGAAGCCAGATGAAGTTACCCGTCTCGATCACATGCACCGCATCGAGTCAATCGGTGAGGTGGTTAGGGCACGCTCAGGAAGAGGTGAAGTGTCTGAAATTCTGACCCCTGAGAGTGGTGACTCTACCCGACAGGTCGCCCGCGTCCCCAGCTCATCCGTTGAGGTATGGCTGAAGCTTATTGAGCTTGTGGAAGACGCTAAGCGTGTCACTCAAGCACTCTCTGCGGGCGGCTCTAGCTCACTGGGTGCTATCGGTGCATCCCTTGGGTACGCCGGTAAATGGCATCATATTGACGTGGCTAACCCGGCGGGAATTGCTACTGCAAGGAAAGGTGTTAGTGCCATGCAGGACATGCTCTATGGTTGCCAGGAATATGTTGCCGCCGCATCCTCCAAGTATGCGGCAGACGTTCACGAAATTACTGGTATGCTACCCGCACATATTCAGGTTGATGATGCGGCAGGTGGGCGCAGTACGCTGTACATGGATAGCACCAAGTTTATTGAGGGTGCTATTGCAGAATTTGAGGCGTATGATGAGCACGGCTCATCTGGCATGAAGATTATTGCACAGATGTTCAAGCTGACGAAGACCCGCGCATATTTCAAATCCACCAATGGGCTAGAGGGATACCTGACCTACCGCAAGAAGCCAGGGCATTTCTGTGCAACCATTGACGGTGTAGAGATTCGCTCCACTGACCCTAAGGTGCATGAGGTCTACACCTTCGAAGATTTCTACCGCCTGCGTGAATATAACGCATCCATTGCCAAGGCTGATAGTAAGCTGAAGCATTCTTACCGAGAACACTTTCTCGACAATGCGCCAGAAGCATATACGAAGTTCATGAAGCCCCCGTACTATCTTGCAGGGAAGACTAACTTCGAGGATACTTATGCGGCTAACCACAAAGCCCTCACGGAAACCCGCAAGTCGCTAAGTGATATGCAGAGTACCCTGTCCTTCATGGAGTGTCTGCTGGCAGGTATTCAGCAATCCGTAACGAAGATTTTCAAGGTCAAGTAGCAGGCGGTAACACTTGCTCACTTTTAGCGCCACCCCAACAGCCCTCTGTACTGTTGGGGTGGCGCTAAATGCTATTTGTCCACTTACGCCAATATCACCTTGTATGCAATCGTAAATATGTGATACACTTTAGTTATTGAATTGAAATGTGGCTACAATAAGCCACAAGCCCACCAATCACGAAGGGAATACCCCAATGAACCTACTCCAGCATTACAAGGAGAACTACTCACACCTTGTAAAGTTCAATACGAACAAGGAGCGTAACCTTACCTGCGTTAAGTACCGCCCTGAGGTTATCAACTTCGAAGACCCTTACCTGCGCGCCGCGCGAGGACTCGTCCTCAACGAGCAGGGTGAAGTAATCCTCCGAGGCTTCAACAAGTTCTTCAACTGGAAGCAGTACGACGCTAAGACCACCGTGGACGCAAAGTTCAAGGAAGAGTTTACCCACATGGGCTCCTTCACCCGCGAGGAAAAGGTGACCTTCTATGAGAAGCTAGACGGAACCTGCATCATCGTCGGACTCTACCACGGCGAATACCTCTTCACGACCTCCAGCGTCATTGAGCACCCCGACTACATCGAGCCTGTCTACCGCCTCCTGAATGAAACCCCTCAGGTGAAGCAGTGGCTTCAGCAGAACCCGGAAAGTGCCTCATCTTCGAATACACTTCCCCGAACAACCTTATCAACGTCATGTACGACGAAGAGAAGCTTACCCTCATCGGTGTATCTGAGAAGGCAACCGGCGACCTGTCACCGCTCATCATGCTTGAAGTAGCACAGGAACTCAACCTTCCCGCACCCAACATCTACCACATGACCATCCCCGAGGTTGAGACCATCCAGCAGGAAGCAAAGGGCATCGAAGGGTTCGTCGTCGTCAATGAGTACGGGCGACTCATCAAGTTCAAGACCGAAGACTGGTTCATGAACAGCAACGACTTCCTCCACCCGTACATCCGCAAGTCCTCCCGCAAGGGTGTCCGACGAATCATCCAGGCATTCGCCAACGGAACCATCGACGACATGATGGCACAGCAGGCAATCCTCACGAAAAACGGCGCAGAGGACAAGCTCACCCCTGTAGTGGAATGCATCGAAGAGCTCCTATCCGAAGGACAAGCAATCTACGCAGAGCTCAAGCGTAACCTAGATGCCGCCACCACCGAGGAAGAAAAGCTGAAGGTACGCATCGACTTCTTCAACCAGAAGGAAATCAAGATGACCAACGTCCAGGAAGCGCTTGTGAACATGCATCTGATGGACAGGACGTTCAGTGAACTCATCGAGAAGTACCCGGCACGCCTCCGCTCCCTCTCAGAGGACATCCTAAAGCGTCTAGCCGCTCGCGGAATCACCGTAACCATCAAGCACCGATAATCAGACCTGGTGTGCAGAAAATCCTCCTAGCGAGCTCCTAGGGGCTTCAGAGGTGGTCTCTACGACGTACCAGTCACACAGAGCCGCCCCTGAAGCCCCTTATTTGCGCACCCAACCAAGCAAGGAGACCAAACATGCCCAGTAAGAACAAGTGCGTAGCTGGTTGGCGAACCGCCTACACCACCCCACCTATCGATACCACCAGCTCCCACCAGCCCGCCACACCCAGCAACAATCGCAACACTTCCACTTCCCAGGAAACCCCACAGAAGCCCCAGCCGCCATACCCCGGCATAGGCAAAGCCACTATCGATGTGGAACCATGCCCACACCTTCAAGAACTACGCGCCGACAGCGTGAAGAAGGATTTAGAATCCCAGAGGGAAGCTTATACTAGGCGTATGCACTGTATCCAAGAGGACATCGAACGTGAGCTATCCAAGGGGTGCACCCGCAACTACTTAACTCACGCAGAAATGAGGGACTGGTCAGACGTATTCCCTGACCGCAGGCTCCCCTCCACAGTCGTTTACGTAAAGAGTCCTCACGAGCTCAACTTCCCAGACGGCATGTGCGGAGCTCAGTCAATGACCTTCATCCTAAATAAGGAATACGACGCTAAAAAACATGCCTTTAGGTTCCTACAGGGCACATCAAACAACAAGCTATACGGCTGGACTAAGAAGGGTAAGCGCCGCGTGATTATCACTCTCGCCTAGATGCGAAATACCCTCAATAAGACCCCCATGTGGCGACTGCAACCCAGCATCACAAACTGGCGCAGTCGCCACACCCATACCCCACCAAAACATGCTAGAGTAATGAAGTAGGGGTACCCCCCCCCGACCACCCGACAGAGCCACAGGAGTAATAATATGACTTCACCCAAGAAGGTAGCACGGCAGGTGTCCGCCTGGCGAAGCCATGACCATAGCGAGCCTGAGCATCGGCTTGCCGCCACCAGCAACCCAGCCGCGCCCACTCAATCGCCAGCGCTACTACTCACGAGGCATGTCTCCAATGCGGGGAAGCGCCTTCGCATGGTATTCGCTTCCCCTAAAGCTAAGCGCCACCTTATGAGCGCTGAGGAGCTGTACAACCAGTGGCTCCATGACTACATCAGACAAGGCGGAACCCCGTCCGACTACTATAACAGTGAACTACCCAAGGAGCAGTTTACGCGAAGAGTCATGGATGACGGCGAGGTGTGCGTTGAGTACCGCGCCGGGCTGGTAGGTTACATTTTCAACTGGGACGGCTCCAGGGCTCTTGCAGTCAAAGGTAATATCCCCTCCTACACGAACACTATCGACAAGAGTATTATGCAGGAGAACAGCTCTGATGGCGCGCGCCTTAGGCGAAGCCAAGAAGCTTACCAGCTGGCGAAACAAGGTATGGAGTATGCGACAGAATATGGCGCATACGTAAGGGCGAAGGAATGGGAGAGATTGAGGCGGGAGCGACGCTTAGCTATGCATAGGCGCGCAAGGTAACCCGCAATATGTGAAGCATCTACATAATAGGAGGAATAATGAGTAATGCCTGCCAGGAAAATATGGGGCAGGTGTCCGCCTGGAGAACCGCACCCACCATCAACGATGGGACTCTATCAACAAAGGCAGGTGAAGTCACAGGCATCCGACCTCCAACATGTGTGTCGGAAATGGATAACAAAGACCTTAGGAGGGCGCTTAGGAAGCTTGAGCTGAGCGACATGAGTCCCCTAGATGCCTATAACCTATGGCTCCGCGACTATATCATGCAAGGAGGGGTACCAACCCGCTATTATGATGAGCCATTTGAGGAGCGCCACTGCAAGGTCTATCATGATGAGCAAGGTGTAATCTGGGTTGCGAACTTCAGTTCTGGGAGGGTTCTTGGGCGGATTGTTTTCACGTGGGAGCATGGGAAAGCGGTTTCTAGTGAGCCGAAGCACACCCCTGCATACTCTAACAGTATCAATTAAAGCTACATAACTTACATTCGCAGGTTACGTTGCCTTGCATGATAGCCGCCTGATTGGTCTCCACGACACCGTATGCGCCGCAGTCCGCTAGTACCCTGACATTCAGGCGCGAAGCCTGTGCCCTAGCGGGGCTAAGGGGAAGATTCACCCCCTTGCGCTTCTTCTTCCTCTTCGGTGTAGGAAAGTTCTTAGTCCTATCCCTGCCAGGATACTTTAGGGTTTCGCGGGTGGGCGGGGTCTTGAGTCGAGCCTTGCACTGTAGGTTGCGGTTCTTAGCGCGAGTCTTCCTCGCCTTCTCAACCTTAGGTACGGCGCGGGCGGCAATATTCGCGGCGGCGTTTACGTCCTGTCCATCGCTCCATGTTCGGGACAAAGTGAAACCTTGTGAGTAGGGTGCGTGACCTTGGAACTGCATAGGTGGCACAACTGTGACGTGTCCGCTGAATTTACGGACACGACCCAGCCGCCATTCTGAGCGACGTAGTGAGTGAGCCACTGAGTGAACGCACCACGATTCCACCTGCCGTTTTGCATGGTGTTGCGAAGCCAGCTGAGGTCTTCAATAGCCACAACAGCATTGCCAAACTGATGTGACAAGTAGGCGATTTCCTGCGCGGCAAGAATAGCCAGCTCATGTTTCTTTCTAGATGCGGCTTCACGGTGAAACTGAGCCTCGTCTATGGCAGACATGTGAGCCTGGCGCTGGTAGAGAAGCTTGTCAGCCTTCTTATTGAGCGCGCGAACCTGACGCTCAGACGCGCGAACACTATTCCACAGCGAATGAACACGCTGAGAGAGTGTTGTTTCGTAAACTACCCGACCAGTGGTACTGTTACGCACAACGACGGTAGCGTAATCGTTGATGCCCACGTCCACACCGATAGTGTAGTCACCCGTAAACTGAACGACAGGGTTATCCGTAACCACAGAGAAAATAAAAACAGGCTGACTATCCTCAACTTTAATAACCGGCAAAGTAACCTTACCCTCAGTAAAGCGCTCATTGTCGAAGCTGAAAATTAGTCGATACCATACGCCTTGGATAATCATTCTCAAGACGATTTCACCATCAGCAACAGGGTCATTTTCAATAGCCGCATACTGCTTATCAACAGCGCCAAGATTAACGACATTCTCACCATACGACGGCACAGAAGCGTCCACAGTGCGCTTCCACCCCTGCGAAACATACTTTGAGCTTTCACCGTTTGCGGCATTGATACGCTCCTGCCAGGAACGAAAAGCCGTAACTACGTTATGCTGAACCAGAAACTCTTTGCGCGACCTGCCCGACTTGCCTGTTACCAGAAAGTCAGGCATGGTAACACCTGCCCGGCGACCAGCAGTAGAAGGCTGAACAGCCCCAGCCAGCGCCAAGCGCTCACCAAGCATCACATCATTACGAACCACGTAAGTAGCATACGCTGAAATGCCCCGCACCTCAGAAGTAAGCTGGGACAGAATTAGGGTGCTATCTAGTAGTTCACCGTTCAAATCCAAGACGCAAGAAGGGCGCGCCGAAAAAGCTTTATATGTCTGATTTTTCGCCAATATACCCTCCTCCCTGGTATCCTTGAGCTACTGCTAATGCATCTAATATTACCAATATTAAACCATGCGCGCAATAATAGTGTCGCTTGGCGGTTGAGGGGAAAGCCGCGCACAGTGGGATGAGATGTTTGCAGATGCGCGGGCACGTTGGGCGATAGCCCAAAAGGACATCGCCTAGTAAGGTAAAGGTGTTATGGTGTGTGGTGGTAGCCGCTTATTGGTTGGGTGTGTTCGAGTTGGGCGCGGTTACTGCCACCCACAGCGCACCAGTTTCACATACGCCAAAATGTGTGATACAGTATAACTGTTGGGTCGCAGGGAAATCCTTGCGCACCTCCCAAACCCTCCGCCAAGCGGAAGGGCTGGGAACCAGCAACACCCCCTTTAAAGAAGGAAATCAACATGAGTGACCTCCCGAAGATGACTAATCTTCCTAACGTAAAAGCCAACAGGCTTACCGTATACGTACACCTGAAGGTGAACGATTGGGATGCGCAGGATAGACTGCTAGAGTACTACAACGCATACCTGCGCGTATGTAACATTGCGAGCAAGGTATCCTTCCAGCTGAACACCGTCAGCGCGAAGAAAATCATGACCCGCATCAAGGGTGACACCGCAAAGCTGGAAAGCATCTATCCTGGTATCCGCGACCGTGCCATCTACACCGTCATTCAGGACTACAAGGCAGACCACGCGCAGAACAAGTCCATCAAGAAGCCCCGCACCTATAACCTTGACCGAATCCCCGTCCGCTACAGGAGCGACTACGACTTCTACCGCCTGGGCAACGGCGCATACAAAATCCGTCTCTACCGCTCAGACCTAGCAGACGGAACCCATGACACCGAACAGTTTCTTGCCGAATGGTTGAACCTCCCCGCAGGTTACCCGTACACCAAGAACATGAACCAGGCAACCCTATCCTACGATAAGGCAGTAGGTTGGCTCCTGAAGTACGACATCGCAACCGTAACGAATAAGGTAGTCGGTATCGACCTGGGAACCCGGTTCCTCGCAGTCTCTTACGACGGCAAGGAAAGCAAGTTCTACCGCGCATGGAACACCCCGCTCCAGACTTACATGGAGCAGTACAGCGCACGCCGTGAACGCCTCAAGGCGAAGGATAGTCGAAGTGCTCGCAAGCGCCTCAAAGCACTCTCAGACGAGATGCAGGCATACCTTCAGGAAGGTATCGACAAGACCGTTAAGGCAATCCTTGACGGAGCAGAGCCTCACACCGTATTCGCATTGGAAGACATCCAGGCATCCGTTCACCTCCGCGAACGCTTCAGCCGCGACGACATGGGTAAGCTCCCCACTGTCGTCTTCGACAAGTTCAGCCGAGCATTGAGAGAGGAATCACAGAAACGAGGACACATTTTCGTCCATGTTTCCACTGTTTCGACTAGCACTACCTGCCCTAAGTGTGGTATGATAGAGAAACGGAACAGAAACCACCATCTCCACCTTTACAGTTGTGCATGTGGCTTCCGGTCTAACGATGACCGTACCGCCGCTATGAACATCCGTAAGCGTGGCATTGCGCGGCTAACGTCCCGTATGAATTGGCGCTGATGAATATATTTTGTCAGCGCGGGGCGAGATGCTACCGTCCCACGTGAACTTTAGAACCCCAAACCGGGCAGTGAAACAGCTTAGACCTGTTTCGCTGTCGCTCATTCGCCAGAATGTGAAGCTGGACACTGATTGCAGTCAGCACCTAGCAAAGCATGAAGGCGCATCCGGGAGTAAGGCTCTTTAAAGCTCTGAGGTGAAACATTTACGGTACCGTAAACCCACCTACTATACGCTAGAGACAACGGCGCATGGCAGGATTTGGGAGTATTGCTATAGAACTGGCAATGCGTTACCGTGAGTCCAAGCCCACCTTATCTGGTTCACCGAAGTTCCACTCTCCACAGCCTCCGCCTTGTACGGAATAAAGGCTGTGGCGGCTAGTTCCATGATTGCTATGCCGTTTTGTAGAAGGGACAAGCTGAAAATACGATGTTCACATCAGGTGCCAAGCACCCAGTGAGCATCACAGCAGAATAGCGACATTCATCATTTGGAGGCTGTAACTCCGTGGGAACACACACTTCCATGTTCACACCCCGGAATTATGGTTCGATGAATGTTAGGGAACACCTTCCAGTAGGAGCTGGTTGGGTTCACCGCCGGGAACACGATGAAGATTCTTCAACGAGTACCCGGTAAGTAGATAAGATGGTTACGTCTTCGAATGTCATCCGCTGACTCCTCAGGGGCAGAGCACCCTTGAGGAACGCTATATCAGCGGGGAAACATGAAGCGGCTTCATTGCACTGAAGCGCTAGGCGTACACGATTACACATCTTACCTACCTTAGGAACGAACCTATATGCTCACTAGCACCACCGCCACACAGCTCTATGCAATGAGCTACCGTGACGGGATGGTTCCAAGTGCATACTGAGCAGACTGTCATGCAACACGGACTGCCAGTAGGAACCATTACTGAAGGTGTCCCTCTTTTTTTATGCCCAAAACCGCCGACTAGAACCTTCAATCAGTACTGAAAAGAATCCTTAATGTGAGCGGAATCTCCCTCAAGTAACCCCTGAAGCAAGGTGCCCATGACCAGCAACGCGATATACTAGCATTTGAAGGGCGCTTTTTGCCGCGCCCGCAAAAGCATGTGGCACCACAACGGCACCACATGCTACAATAACCACAAGCCCACACAAGAGACGTAAAGCCTCCCACAAAGGGCACGCTGACCGGCAACCAGCCAAAAGGCACGTACCGCAGAGCGCTACGCAAACCGACTGGAAGCCACCACCATGCATACGGTGGACAGCAGAACAACCAACCCACAACCAGTACAGGAGAAAACTTTGTCCCCTAAGACTGAAAACACCCCCGCAACCTTCGCAAGCGCAAAACATAACGCCAAGCGCAAGGTAGCAGGCGCGCTCATGGTCACCGCCCTCACCCTCGGTGGTGGTGCAGGTGGCGTAGCAATGCTCAACGTGGCTCACGCCGCCGAAGCAACTGCCGCCGCAACCACCCAGGCGCGCACCGAAAGCACTGTGAACCTGACCGCCAAGGATTTTACCGCATCTGCACCCAAGGAGACTGTTCAGAACTATGTGAACTGGACTCTTAAGAAGGATAAGATTTCGCCGTTCAGCGGTGACAGCACCACGAACTACACCATCAACGTCGCAGACTAGTTGGCAAGGGTAACACTGTAGTTCCAGGCACTCTCCTTGTAGGTATCGGTACCCTTGGCGATGATGCTACTCGCGTAGACCTACCTCTGTACGCTCCCGATGAGGGCTCGACCCCGCGCAGTGGTACCCTTCAGTTTGGCTCCGGCTTGAGTAGCACCGATGGCTCCAAGATTATGGCTAACGCTGACGGTACTATCACCATTTCGCGTCCAGATGACAATAAGCAGAACATCACCTTCCTCTACTCTGTAGAAGTTGAGGGCGGTAAGACTGTCACTCAGCGCATCACTATCGACTCTGGCAAGCCGACCGTTCAGGCTGGCACCTTTAGCGCCTCCACCACTATTGGTGAACTGGGTACCACGCGCGATAATCCCACTGAAGTTGCCGTGAATGATGCAGGTAAGGTAACCTTCACCTACACCAACAAGTCAGAGATTGCCGCTACCACTGCCGAGGGTAATGGTGTTGATGACCAGAAGATTCACCTGAGCATCACCCGTGACGGCAAGAAGATTGCCCTCCCTAATGTTGAGATTGCTCCTGGTGAGACTAAGACTTTCTCTGTGGAAGACGTAGCCGCATCCGGTACTCCTGGTGAGGTTACTGGCGCTGACTTTAAGCTCACCGAGGTTCTGATTGCGCCTATGGATGTTATTGTCGTGGCACCCTGCGACCATCTGGCGGCTTCTCCGATTATCTTCAAGAGCTCTGGGTATTCTGAGGATATTGCCCCCGACTTCTTGAAGCTGTTCGCTAATGGTGCGCAGGAACGTGTCGCCCCTGTACTCCCTGAGGGCGTGGAAGCTACCCTGTATGACGCTAAGCCATACGAGAGCTACATTCAGACCTACGCTAAGGGTGGTACTTGTGGCGATGAGACGTACAAGAGCTTCTACGGTGACGCGAACTTTGGTGAGGCGGGCAAGCAGGGCTTCGGTCGCGGCGGCTCCGACAACTACTACTCCTGGCACTCCACTAAGGAAAACGTAACCGACTACTCTGTTTACGTGAAGCCTGTAGCGGCTCCTGTAGAGACTCCCGCGCCCACCCCTACGCCTGACGTAACCCCTGAGCCCACTCCGAGTGAGACTCCTGCTCCGGCTCCGTCTGAGTCTACCCCTCCGGCTCCTGTGAAGCCTACGCCTGAGCCCACTCCGACTAGCCCCACCGCTATTCCTTCGGTAACGCCGTCTGAGCCTGCTGTGACTCCTTCGGCTGAGCCTACCCCGTCTGAGTCCGTTCCCCCTGCTCCTACTCAGGAGGCTACCACTCCGGTTCCTTCGGTAAGCCCGTCTGAACCTGCTGTTGAGAAGCCTTCGGAGCCTGGCGTGAAGCCGAGCGAACCTGCTAAGCCTGTTGAGGCTAAGACTGGTCATGAGCAGGGCAGTAACCCCGTTCTTGGCGCTATCTTTGCGGCTATTGCGGCGGCTGGTATCGGTGGTCTGCTGTTCTTCATGAGGAAGATGCGTAAGGCTCAGGATAAGACCGTTGAGGCTCCTGCTGAGGGCAAGGAAGCGGCTTCTGAGGATTCTGACGCTTAGTTAGGTTTTCCTCAGTGCTCCGGCGTGGCGCAGAGCCGCCGGGAGGGTAAGCCTAGGATTGGCTCTTCTTAGCGGTTCTGTGTTTGTTCGGTACTTATGCTGGCGCGTTTCAGAGTGAGCTGGCTCTTCATGCTTGACTTATGTTTATGGGTTTTGTGTGGGGTTGCATGTTCACGTTGCGACAACTGATTCGCGGACAGTGAGCTTTTTGGTGGCGGCTACTCTGCAACCTGATTCCTTTGTGTTTGTTCTGAGGGTTTGGGGTTGCAGGTTAGCCGCCACTCTTTTGCTGTTCTCTGCTGTTTTGCGGGTTCGGTTGCTATATACTCATTGTGTTGCGGGCGCTACGGCGCTATGGGGTTACCCAGCCCCACGCATCCGCGCACGTTTCCGCCTCTTTAGCTCAGTGGTAGAGCATCCGCCTTGTAAGCGGAGGGTCACCAGTTCGAACCTGGTAAGAGGCTCGACATCTCTCTAGTGGAAAAACTTAATACGGTTTCCTTTGAGGTCTGTCATCTACCATCTTTGCGTAGGTGACAGACCTATTTTTGTGCCCCTTTTTTATTCGGTGGCTATCCTCAACCCAGCTGACGGCATCCGTTGCCTACTGGAAGTCATGGAAGCTCAATCGCCAGATATTCCCATGCTCCCTGTTTTTGAGGTACAATAAGGGGTGATACATAAGGTTCTCAGCGGCGCATCCTGCCGCGCCTTACCTACCAGAAAGGGGAGAAGCCCCATGATGCGTAAGAAAAAGACAGCCCCACCGCCGGAAGAAACCGCCAGCTTTGAGCTAACTCCAGCCCGTAAGTTGAGGCAGGAAATCGCTCAGAGCAACGCCCTACTGGTTTACGCCCGGCTAGGTGGGGAGGCGTGGGTCTCCCTAAGAACAATACCCCGCCTGTAGGCTCCCTAGCGTTGCAGAGTGCATTCCCCGTACACACAGGGCTGGCTCCACTCAGCGCTACCAGCCGCGCCTAGAGATACAGCATTCCCCGTACACACGGGGCTGGCTCCTATGGCTACCGAGTACATTGCCGCCGCAGACCGCATTCCCCGTACACACAGGGCTGGCTCCCCGACGCTGTTTGCTATGGCTCCAGTAAGCGCCCCCCATATACGTAAGGCTGGCTCATAAGCAGGAGGATAATCGCAAGAATGGCTCTAACATCCCCCGCACATGCGGGGTTGGCTCATGATTTGCAGTCAGCACCCTTATAAGCGTGATGCAGATAACACGGAATCGAGTTGCATACAACGAAAAACATGTGGTACAGTAACTACATAGGCTTGGGAAAGCCCGAGCCGCCCTGTGTATCTCACTAAGATGCACAGCAATGCCCCTTTAGCTCAGTTTGGTCAGAGCTACGGACTTTAATCCGCAGGTCGTGGGTTCAAATCCCACAGGGGGCACGTAACGCACCCTAGAGTGCGTTACTCACCTCGCCTATGAGAGATGGGAGAGGTGAATAATCTAAACGGACACTCACGTGTCAAGACCAGGAAGGCGGGGTAACCTGCTTGAGGGTCACCGTCTAGTGAAACACTAGACCCAACCCACGTAAGGGAAGCTCCACGCAAAGTGAATGTATTTCGCGGCTTGACTGGTTATTTAGCCTAGTCAGGAACGTACTCCCCGTACACATGGGGATGGCTCCAGACAGCCCCCTCGCTATACACAACGAGGAGGGTGCTCCCCGTACACATGGGGATGGCTCGCCCCAAAACCATAATGGCGACAGATTTACAGTGTTCTCCCTGTGTATGCAGGGTTGGCTTGCGTGGTCTGCCTCACGGTCATGTAGAGACTGTGACATGGATAACACGGAATCGAGTTGCATACCATGAAAAACATGTGGTACACTTGATATATAAGACGCGGAGGCTTGAAAAAGCCACCGACGTAAAGCTCATTGATAACCCCATAGTGAAACTATTTACTATTACAAGCCGTCGTATCCAAGAGGCTAAAGGAACCTGACTGTAAATCAGGCATCATTCGATTTCGGGGGTTCAAATCCCTCCGGCGGCACGCAACACGCAATTAAAGCGTGTTCACATATACCTCGCCTGAGAGAGACGGGAGAGGTATTAAATCTAAACGGACGTTACTTTCGGGTGATGTCAAGACCAGGATAGTGGGGTAACCTGCTTGAGGGTCACCGTCTGACAAAATGTTAGACCCACCCTACGTAAAGGGGATGGCTCCCATTATAATGACACCTCCCTTGCATTTACCGGGTTTCCCCGTACACGTGAGGGTGGCTCCTTCCATTGGAACACAGGATAGTTTCCCAGTACATGTGGGGATGGCTCACGACTCCCCTAAGCCCATCTAGCTTATTGTAAAGCGGGCGGTCTCCAAAACCGCAGGATGCTGGTTCAAGTCCGGCGATGGGTGCTTAAAGTGCATGATGTGGACGAAGTTAGTAAGTCCTGAGCCGTCCTGTAGAGGCGAAGCAAAACAGATAGCAGGTGCAACTCCTGCCATGCGCACGTAGCCGTTAGGGAGCTGTACACTCTCTATCGCGCTCCCCTGTGGTGTAAAGTCACTAGCTAACCGCGTGTTAGCTTAAAAACATGGGCAGGGAGGTGCCAGTTCGAGTCCCGTCAAGACCTCAGTATGCCAGCGTGCCCTGTACAAGCACCTGGCTGTCTTGTAGCGTAATTGGTAGCGCACCCACACAGGTTGCTGGTGTGAAGTCCAGCCGGGGGATTCATCTTTTTAGGTTCGTTAGCTCAGTTGGTAGAGCAACGCTTTTACACGGCGAAGGTCGAGGGTTCAAATCCCTCACGAACCACTTTAAACGCCCTCTTGTAGGGGTGTCGAGTCTCTTTAGCTCAGATAGTAGAGCGCCTGCCTGAAGAGCAGGAGGTCGCCAGTGCAAGCCTGGCAGGGGACACGTAAACCCACCTATTCTTACGGTGGCGTATTACCTCTCGCCTATGAGAGATGGGAGAGAGCATAAACGGACGGGTAGCTTCGGTTGCCTGTCAAGACCAGGATAGCGGGGCAACCTGCTTGAGGGTCACCGTCTGACAAAATGTTTAGACCCAACCCGCGCGGGGATGGCTCCTGACCAGATAAATTAAAATCCGCAGGGTCCATGTTTTACCCCTACACGTGGGATGGCTCCTGGCTGGTGTCCTTGGGGTATCTTCTTGCCGCCGTCTTACCCGTACATGTGGGGATGGCTCCGATACCGGAGTTCTAACCGAAGGTGGCGGTACGTTTTACCCGCACACTATGTAGACTATGCTATAGTTGTTGTAGTAAGCATTCTGGCGTGTTAGTTTAATGGTAAAACCGCAGTCTTCCAAACTGCTGTTGCGAGTTCGATTCTCGTACACGCCTCTCACGCAAGGAAATTATTCTTTGCGTTGCTATTTAGTAGTTAGATAGTTAAGCGCCCGTGGTGAAACTGGCAGACACGCAGGATTTAGGTTCCTGTGCCTTTACGGTGTGTGGGTTCGAGTCCCACCGGGCGTACTTACTCTTGAAAAGCACATTTCGAGAGCCGTCCCTGTAGCCAAATCGAGTATAGGTATCCGTGAAGCGAGCCATATGTGCAAAACGGCTCGTGTAACGGATGGGGCTATCGTGAGGTACCCCGTGCTGGTTCAAGTCCAGTCAGGGACACGTAGCGCATCCTTTAGGGTGTGGGACTCACCTCGCCTGTGAGAGACGGGAGAGGTTGTAAATCTAAACGGACATTAACGTGTCAAGACCAGGAGAACCTACCTTTGGCGGATTCGAGGGTCACCGTCTAACAAAATGTTTAGACCCGCCCCATGTAAGGGGTGGCTCCCTATTGAGGCACCCTTATTGCAATAGGGGAGCCTTCGGGCTTCTGACTTTTACCACTCATTCTTTTGCGAGATTGAGTGTTGGCGTGGTATGATTGTCGTACTTACGCTTTAAGCGCCCGTGGCGAAATTGGTAGCACACAGGCGGTCTTAACCTTCCCTCACTGGGGAGGTGTATTCCCTCGTAGCTCAATTGGCAGATGCGAGCGACTGTTAATCGCTAGGTTGAAGGTTCGAGTCCTTCCGGGGGGAGCTTGTATTACCTATATGGGTGATACGGATTTCTTGGCTTTTGTCAAGGTCTAGGGCGGTTAGCTCAATTGGGAGAGCACCTGTTTTGCACACAGGAGGTTACGGGTTCAAGTCCCGTACCGTCCACGCACGCACCTGTTTCAGGCGTTCAGGTGTGTGTTAAGCGCCTTTAGCTCAGATGGTTAGAGCAACGGACTCTTAATCCGTGGGTCGTGGGTTCGAGCCCCACAGGGCGCACGTAGCTTGAGAGGGTGTAGCTAATCCTTTCGTGTTACGCCGGGATATACACTATCCAGAAGGTCTCAGGTTAAAATCCTGGCATGTGCCACATTGCACGTGTAGCTCAGTGTTTAGAGCGTCTGGTTGGTGCCGGTTTAAGCCGTACACGGGGGGAAGTGCCCTACACGCTTCCATAGGGGTAGCTCCCCGGCTGTCTTGTAGGATGTATAGTGTCTCTTAGTGGGGGCACTCTCATGGTCTGTTAGCTCAGTGTTGGTTAGAGTGCCGCCCTGTCACGGCGGAGGTCGCGGGTTCGAGCCCCGTACAGACCGCGCATATGGCGCACTGACCGCCTAAAGTCAGTCTAAGCCCTTGTAGCGCAGTTGGTTAGCGCGTCGCTCTGATAAAGCGGAGGTCGGTGGTTCAAGTCCACCCAAGGGCACTGTGAGTGAAGCCAAACGGTGCGGCGCTTGCTTGTGGCGCAAGTATTAGCGGGTTCGATTCCCGTCACTCACCCCGCTCCCCTAGCTCAGCCTGGATAGAGTACGACGCTACGAACGTCGGGGTCGCAGGTTCAAATCCTGCGGGGAGCACGCTCTACTTTTCGTAGAACCACACAATACGTCCCCGTGGTCTAACGGCTAGGATACCGCCCTTTCAAGGCGGAGGCGCGGGTTCGATTCCCGTCGGGGATACATAGTGCGCTTTCGGGCGTGCGCTCACCTCGCCTACGAGAGACTGGGAGAGGTAGTTGAAATAAATGGACATTACTAATACCTAGCTGGGTTGCGGTGGTGTCAAGACCAGGAAGGCTGACGTTTGCCAGCCGGAGGGATACCGCCAAGGGCGAATCCTTGGTTCATCTAACCGCCTTGGGGAACCAAAAGGCACTTCATATGCTGACTGGGTGTTTACCCTAGTTATGAAGCGTCTTCCCCGTATGCGGGGGATGGTTCCTTCATAACTTTTTAGCCCTAGTAGTTCAGCGGATAGAGCAACCGCCTTCTAAGCGGAGAGTCGCAGGTTCAAATCCTGCCTAGGGCACGTAACGTAGGATAGGTTCATTTATTCTGTGTTACTCGGCGCTAGGTGTGAGATGCGGGTTCGAATCCCGTCCAGCACCTCACAAAGCTGTTGGTAGCTCAATTGGCAGAGCCCCACTGATGCGCCGATTTTAAAGCCGGTTCGAGGATTCAGCCCCATTAGGGTACACCCTTATTGCAATAGGGGTGCCTTCGGACTTTCCAGCTTTCCCCCTGTTCTTTTGTGGGGGCGGGTGTTAGTGTGGTATGCTTTGTCATAGTTACGCTTTAAGCGCTTGTGGCGGAATTGGTAGACGCGGCAGACTTAAATCTGCTTCTTCGGAGTGCGGGTTCGAGTCCCACCTGGCGCACACAACCACCCTTATATAGGGTGGCTCATTCCCCTGTAGCTCAATTGGCAGAGCATTCGACTGTTAATCGAAGGGTTACTGGTTCGAGTCCAGTCAGGGGAGCATACGTCGCTTATGTGTGGCGTTATTACCTTAGCTTTTTGTTGGGGTTATGGTCTACTAGCTTAACGGTAGAGCACCACCTTGTCACGGTGGGGAGTGCGGGTTCGAGCCCCGTGTAGACCGCGTATAGCTTTGGCTATGCCTCTCGCCTGTGAGAGATGGGAGAGAGCATAAACGGGCGGGTAGCTTCGGTTGCCTGTCAAGACCAGGATAGCGGGGTAACCTGCTTGAGGGTCACCGTCTGACAAAATGTTTAGACCCACCCGCTGTGAAGGAGATGGCTCTGGAGCTTAAATCCGCCGTGTGCCACCAATTTCGTTTTACACGTACACGCGGGGCTGGCTCTCACCAAAAACATGTGGCATATACGATGCGCTCAATGTCTTCCTTATACGCGGCGTGGCTCTTATGTTAGTACCGCTATAATGCTGGTAGCATCTCAATTTCATACCTTTTAGCCCCAGTAGCTCAGTGGATAGAGCATCCGCCTCCTAAGCGGAGGGTCGCAGGTTCGAATCCTGCCTGGGACACGCTCACACTTTCGGGTGTGCGCTCACCTCGCCTGTGAGAGACGGGAGAGGTGTTGAATCTAAACGGACAGGTAGCTTCGGTTACCTGTCAAGACCAGGATAGCTGACGTTAGTCGGCTTGAGGGTTACCGTCTAACAAAATGTTAGACCCAACCCTATGTAGTAGGGGAAGGCTCCGTTTTCGCTGTCAGTTTCAATGCACTGAACGTCTTTTCCCTGTACACGCGGTGTGGCTCCTACGAGTATTACTTTCTTACGCTTACTGCACCGCTTTCCCCGTACATGCAGGGATAGCTCCATGTGGTACAGTAAATATGTAGGCTTGGGAAAGCCCGAGCCACCCGGCGTATCTCATAGAGATATGCTAATGCGCCCCTTTAGCTCAGTTTGGTCAGAGCTACGGACTTTTAATCCGCAGGTCGTGGGTTCAAATCCCACAGGGGGCACGTAACACACTCTTTGCGGTGTGTTGCTCACCTCGCCTATGAGAGGATGGAGAGGTGGCTAAAATAAACGGACATTGCTCGCAAGGGTGGTGTCAAGACCTTGAGCGTCGGGAGTTGTTCTCGGCGTGACTGGGTACAGTCTGGGGTAAAGTCCAGGCTCGTCTTTGGTGCATCAGCCCCATTCCATAGGCTTTGCAGAGGTAGCGCCTCTGCCGGGGGTGGGTAGCTTCTATGCACGCAGATGTCTCCCCGGAGGTTGTCATGAGCCTTCGGGTGCGCCCTTGGGTTGGCTCCACAGGGTGCGGTAGCGCCTTTAGCTCAGCGGTAGAGCCCTGCTTTAGCCAAGTGGGTCAAGTGTCGCGGGTTCGAGTCCCGCAGGGCGCACGTAACACACTCTTTGCGGTGTGTTGCACACCTCGCCTATGAGAGATGGGAGAGGTGACTAATATAAACGGACATTGCTAAACCCCGGCTGGGCGGTGGCGGTGTCAAGACCAGGAAGGCTGGCGTTAGTCAGCTTGAGGGTTACCGTCAGGGAGAATCCCTGTCCCATCTAACCGCATCGGGAAAGAAAGTGAATCTAATTCTCGGCTCTGTCGGGTGTTTCCCCTAGTTGGGACTTTCCCCGTACATGTGGGGATGGCTCCCCAACACATAATCCGCAGACACACCACGCCCAACTTTCCCCGTACACGAGGGGATGGCTCCTTCGCCTCATCCGGTACGGGGTGTACGCATAGGTCTTCCCTGTACTCGGGGGGGGGGTAGTGCTTGTCTTTTATTCTGCGTGCGGGGATGGCTCATGTATATCGCCTTGTCCAGCGGGTGTGCGCGCATATGTTGGGCTGGCTCTAGTCCCTGCGTTCGTGGGGCTGGTTAGGTTTCGTTTCTTTATCTTTATCCCTGCCACTTGTGCCGTTGCTGGTTGCTTGTGGTGGGGTTTTCTTTATTTTGGAGGTTTTCTTTGTTGTCTTTTATGCGTGGTTCTACTCCTACCCCTACCCCTACTCCTGCTCCTGATTCTTCCGTGGGGGCTGGCGTGTTGCCGGTGGTGTCGCCTGTGGAGGATTTGGGTAACGTTGATTTGGTGGATACTGGGCATTTTGTGAGGGAGCCGGTGGTGTTGCCGGTAGGGGATTTGTCGAAGCGTGTTCTGGGTTCTTCTTCGGAGCTGTTGTTTATGTTTGGTGGCGATGGTGCGGGCGGGGCTGTACTGGAGGCTATATTGTTGTCGGTTGGCGTTGGGGGTTTGGGTAGGGCGGTGTTGCCTGCGCATGGTCGTATTGTGGGGTCTGTGTGGGATGAGGTTTCTGGTCGTGGTGTGGGTGTTTCGCGTGAGCGTTTGGCTGTTGCGTGTGCTGAGGTGTTGGTTGAGCGTGGTACGGAGTTTGTTTCTGCGTATACGGATGCTTTGCCGATTGCTGTGCCGCGTGGGTTGCGTGGTAAGGGTCGTGGGCGTTGGGTATCTGCGGATTATGCGGCGGGTTCGTATGGTGTGGTTCCGGCTGATGGCGTGTTTTGCCATGTGGTTGGGGTGTCTGCGGATTATGTGGTGTCGGATGCGGTGTCGGTGTTGCATCGGCGTGGGGCGGGTGTGAGTGGTGTTTCTTTGGGGCGTGATGGTTGGTCTCATATGGGGTGGTTGCAGTGGAGTGTTGATGGTGGGGTTGGTCTTGAGTTGGGGTTTGGTTTTGGGGAGCCGTTGGGTGAGGCTGGTTCTGCCCCGTTTGTGTCACTGGTTCCCGCATTTAAGGACGTTTTTGTGAGGATGGTGGAGTCGCTTTCTTCTGATGTTAATTCGGTGGGTGCGGCGTTCATGTCTATCGTGCAGGACGGTACGTTCACGGGCAATGGTGATGAGTTCACCATTGGTGGGGCGCTGTTTGAAGACGGGCGTTTCGGGTATGATGCAGACACCGGCGTGTACTATATGCCTATCATCATTGATGCTCCGCGCAATACCGGAAAAATCTTCATGGTGAACAAGGATTAAAGCTGGGCGGGATGAGCATCACAGGGCACTCACTCGTCTGAGCTTTTAAATTCGTAGACTGTGTGGTACGATTGTCTTATACGTTGAGGGGAGCACACAGTGCTTCTCGTATGGGGCTTACACCCCTTCCCCTCAACCTAGCGCTCGTGGCGGAATTGGCAGACGCGCCTGACTCAAAATCAGGTTCTTCGGAGTGTGGGTTCGAGTCCCACCGGGCGCACGCAAACATGCCCCGCAAAGGGAGTGTGCAACACCTCGCCTGTGAGAGACTGGGAGAGGTGGATAAACTAAACGGACATCGCCAATGCCTAGCCGGGCAGTGGTGGTGTCAAGACCAGGAAGGCTAACCTTTTGGGGTTGACTGGAGGGTTACCGCCAGGGAGAATCCCTGACCCATCTAACCGCATCGGGGAAGAAAGCGAGTCTAATTCGCGGCTCCGTCGGGCGTTTGCCCTAGTTGGAAGCATCTTCCCCGTATACGCGGGGATGGCTCCCAAAGCAGGATGCATAGGGCGCTGGCTAGTTGCTCTTCCCCGTACATGTGGGGATGGCTCCTATCCTGAGCGCGCCAGTATATACGCAGTGTCTTTGCGGCGTTCCTACTTACCTGTAGGGGTGCCGCATTTGCATTTCCTGCATTATGTGATATACTGTAAGTAAATTATGTGGTATATGAACTCTCTGCCGGTTGCGGGGAGCGCCTGTCCACCCAGCTCTATCAAAGGAATTACTTACATGAATAACAATACTAAGGTTGTTCGCACTACTTCTACTCCGCTGGATGCGGGTGTGCGTTCACGTATCATTTCTACTCGTGAAGCAAAGGAAAATGGTACTAGCTTTGTTGGCTTGCCTGTCTATTACAAGGAACTTTTGGGTCTACCCCATACTGTCGCTAATCCGACGCACACTTATGCAACTATTGATGCTCATCATTATGCTACGACTAGTCAGCGCCCGATGGACCCGTCTTTGGTTGCGCATTTGACGCGCAATGCTTCGCAGGAGCGTCCGGTTATTATTGAGGGTGCGCCTATCACTGCTCAGGTTGTTACGGGTGCTACTGGAGCTATGAAGCATTTCATTGACCTTGATAGCGTTGATGAGAGTTACCTGTTTGGTACTGGGCGTAGTATTTTTTATGCGCCGGTGAAGCCGAAGGTGTTCTACAGCATTGGCTATCTTGCTTCTCATTATGAGAAGCTTGGTGGTGAGTCTATGGTTGGTAGCTTCGTTTCGCTGTATCGTGAGGCTCATCCTGGCTTTAAGAATGTTATTGAGAAGGGTGAGCTTGAGGGTTTCTTCAAGTTTGTTGAGTCTCAGCCTATGGGTTTCCGTTCGATTATGTTGGAGGCTCCGAAGAGTGATGTGCCGCCTGCTGATTTCTCTGTAGTGCCTTCGCTTGAGGGTACTGTGGTGGATGAGCCTGTTGTGGTGTACAGTAATGAGTTTCTTTGTCGTTCTTTGTATTTGTCGCCTGAGCGTGCGCGACAGTTGGGTTATCCGAGTGGTAAGCCTGTTCCGTTTTTGGCGGCTGATGTTCGTCCGCGTGTTGCGGCGCTGTTGAAGGCGGCGGGTCGTTCTTTGACTTATGACTTTACGTGGCGTAAGGGTGTGGAGAACTCTCCGCTGTACACTGCTGAGCAGTACACTATGATTCGCTCTTGGATTCGTGCTGAGGGTGATAAGGTGGAGCCGTCTGCTGATTGGGTTAAGCGTGCGCGTGAGGTGTTCCCTGCGAAGAAGCCTACTACTATGTATGGTCTGAGTCGTCCGCTTATTACTATGGCTGGTAATGGTGATGAGGAGCGTGTTGTTGATGCGCTTCGTAAGCATAAGGCTGAGATGGTGAAGATTGTGCGCTTTAATAGTAAGCGTGTTGAGCCGCTGAAGCTTCCTAGCCTGATGTATACAAAGAAGACTGCCGATGCTATTTTTAAGGAGCTGACCGGGAAAGGTCTTTAGTTTCTAGTAGCTGGATAGGGGCTCCCTTGAAGGCTGTTGAATGGGGATGTTGGGTGTCACTAACCCGACATCCCCATTTGCATACCCTAAAATTATGTGGTATAGTTAGTTTATTGTTTTGGGTAGGGATTCCAGCCCCTACCCTTCCCTGCATCACAGCTGGAAGTAATTGGTAATGACAAACACAAGGAGTGAAACCAATGACCCCTACGCCCCGAATTATGGCAAACAGCACCCCTAAGCCTCGACCACCCAAGACTCGCCCCCAGTACGGTGGCAAGCCTTCCAAGAAGCCCCGAGAGCTTGGTGTAGAGGCAACTCTGGCATACCCTGACTGGTATGCTGGGCATAACAAGCGTGAATACTTCCTCGCCGTACTAGAAACCCTCAAGCAGGTGAAGGAGAAAGGTAGTAAGCTTACCTATACCGCCGCATACAATGCGTACAGCAACCGCTATACTATCAGCCTGCGTGTCAAGAACAAGCGAAATAGCCTACTTACTGCACGGGTGGCTGGAGTGAGCTACCCCATTCAGTTCACCACCAACCCCTACACCTCGGTTGCAGACCACGGTCGCGAAGCGCCCTATGAGCTTTCCGCATTTAGTGGCGTGCTCGACAAGGTTGCGCTGGCTAATCGAACTGAGGTAATGCGCATTGAGACTCCCATTACTGCAAGTAAGTCTAGTAACAAGACCCTAACTGAAAGTGCCTACCGTCTGCATCTGGCGCTTCACCCGAAGTCTGGCGCACAGCGACGAGTTAGCAAGCTCAAGCGTGGCACTAACAACTCGAAGTAAGCGCCCACCGTATTCCCATGCAGGGAGTGCCGAGTAGCTGAATATATAAACCCCTTATGCCACGGGATGAGCATTTGCAACTCACCCCGTGGCATAAGTATGCAACCCGATTTGTTATGTGCTATACTGAACTTGTAATTTAAGGTCTCTATGCCCACAGAAAGGAGCTACAGTTCAACCCATGCAGACTATCCCAATTGCGACCCGCGAGGAGACGAAAATTCCCGCAGGGAGCTACATTGCATTCCGTGCAGAAAACATCTCATACAAGATGCCTGAAAACATTCAGGAGATGTTCGCCCGCCACCTCACCAGCTCAGGGAAGGAGTGCTACCCTACGCTACTATACACCCCTGATGGCACTACCGTGCAGACAATTGACGACGGTGAAGTGGTTGGAACTTTGGCGACGAAGAAGGAACGTAACGGCAATTACTCCCTGCTGTTCCGAACGTCCAACCCGGAGAGTGAAACCACTATCCTGACCACTTATGTCTTTGAAACCGAGACTGTGGAGGAGTGCATCGCTCTACTAGACAAGTGCATCTCAGAACTTGTCGTTCAGAATCGCCTCGCCACCTGGCGCTTCCGAGCTGTAGCTCTTCAGGAGCGAGGTGTAACCCACGAGGAGACGAAGAATATTGAGTCCCTTATCGCTGAGGCGGTGCATACCGGAAACACTACTGAGGGCTTGATTACCGCAGAGAAGGTACTCCGTGAAGCTGTAGTCAATGCGTCTGCGGTATTGAAGGCTCAAACTGAAGCCGCAAGGGAGACCTGGAAGAAGGTTAAGGAGGAAACCCGCAATGGCAACCAATAACATCAACTTCATTAACTACGTTGTAGCCGAATGCATCGTAGGCTCACACATGTACGTCAAGAGCGCCCGCTTCGAAGAATGCGCCCCTACTGTTGGTGTTACTTCGAAGCTACCCCGCGAAGTGTACGCAGAAGCATACAGTGCATTCAAAGGTACATGGTCGGTAGGGACTGAGGCACCTAGCTACAATTTCGACTACACCGTGCATGAGCTCACTGACGCTTTCAGTGTGAAAACCGGGGGAAAATATAAGATGACCCCCGTTTACCATCAGGAGAAGGCTGGGGCAGGTGGTGAGACTCATCACCGAGTACTCTTGAGGTAGCCTCCACGCAGGAAGGTGCAGTGTCCTAATGTCTGAGAATAATATCAGCAACGTGGAGCACACTTTCCGCGTGGCAATCATGCGCCACCACTATATCCTAGATTGCAAGAAGTCCGCGCCACTACTTGCGCGACAGCTGAGAGGCATCAACCCCAACAAGCCAGTTGAGCACCAAATTTCAGTAGCCGCTAAAGCCGCTGAAGAAAGCCTCAACCGAGTAGCCGAATATGCCTACGAGGACATGGCAGAGTTCTGCTTTGCGCCTCTGTCCAGTAAGACCGTAACTCACCCCACTAAGAAATAACAACAAAGGAGAGCAAATGGGTTTCCTAGACGAGAACGTCACTACCCCGCCGAACCGCAAGCCGCCCGTAGACCGCGACAAGATTGCGGCGCTACCCAAGATGTACAACCCTAAGGGTCTTGCAGACTACATTAAGGATAAACGTGAAGACTTGCGTGGCGACACCAATCTAACCGCAGACAGCCTATCAGCAACCTACCGACCAGACGCAGTTACTCTACGCATGGGCAGAGGCAATAAACGAACCCTGCCTCCGATGCTATGGTCTGAGGACACCGCTAAAGCTATTGCCCAGGCATACCCTAAGCCGCTACCTTCGAGCGCCAGTAAGGAGCCTGAGCTACTTGTCGTTCCTACTGCCCTGAGTAAGAACTATATTTCTTACCCGCCGAAGGACTCCACGAACAATTACCGTTCAAGGATGTGGGAATCGATGAACCTTCACCCTGTGTACTGCAAGATTGGCGCACAGGGCCTAGCAGGCTCACTGTACCGCGTCGATGATGTCCTTGAAGGCGTTTCTTACGCGGGGAAGGTCAGAGCAGACCTAGGTCTTGAGCCTGTGTACGGCTTCCATAAGGAATGGAGCGACGCAATGGTCATCACCAAGGAACTAGTAGCCGGCATGAACAAGTACTTTGACGAGCAGGAAGCAGGTAAGTAGCCATGAGTTTCGAAATTGAGACTATCTCCCCCAAAGAAGCCGCCATTCTCACCGTAATCACCCCGAAAGAGATTGGTGTAGGTATGTTGTGAAGAAACACCTTCTAGCACTCCCTGATGCGGCAGATAGTGGCGCTTCCGTCATTGCGCCTATCCGACCCACGGGCATGATGTTGCAGGCAGGCAGGATGGACAGCAACGACGACCTGGAAGAGCAGATTAAGCGAATCGTAAAGACGATTACCTTCTCCACGGGCGGCATTATCCATTCTGGCGCTTCCGTTGTCGCCCGCGTCGTAGGTTCCTATGACCCGCGACCTCTTGACACGGCAGGTTCCGTAACCATCAATGAGAAGTTCTACCGCGAAGGCGACTTGGTGTTCATCACCCCTGTGAAGGTTACTGTAGCCCCTTACATGAAGAAGGATGCGCTCACTCTATCTGGCTGGGTTGTTTGTGACACTGAGCAGAAAGACACTCATAATACTTTGTGGCTTTGGGTGCGCCGCCCGCCGCTGGTGGAGCAATCCACAGCCCAATTATTCGCATTACGAACAGCCTACCTCACCGAGCGCTCTTTGACGATGCAGGTAAGCTCCGCGAACTTGTCCACGCACAGGAAATTGAGGATGTGAAGGGTAGCAACCCCTTCGCCGCAGGGACTCATTTCAGTAGCGTAGCCGCCAACCACGAAGAAGGCTTTGAGGTTCAGAGCTACGACGACGGCACGGTTCTCGCTTACCCTGTGTGGGTGACTCTCTCTCGCCGCGCTGACGCATAACACACGTAGACAGATGTGGTAGGGACGCTAGAGGTTTTTATGTCTCTAGCGCCCCTACCACATTTCCGTATATGCCACCAAATGCGGTAGAATCTTCTCATGCATAATGAACGAGCTATGACACCAAACATTGTGACCGACTACATGCGAATGCTTGATTCCCTTGAGCTGATGCTGAACCATTGGGAATGGGTGAGTGCCGCTAATGAAGTCCACTCTAAAGACGGTTTTCTCCACGTTGCCACGCAGGAGAGCAAGGAGAAGAAACGTCACCTCCCCAATCAGTACCTATCCCGTAGGGCTTTCGACAAGCTCGAAAAGCAGAGCGCGCAAGCATCTTTGCGGTTGCAGGCGCATACCTGCGCATCACAGGAGTGCGATACGTGCATACTTCTCTGGAAAGGGTATACGCATTGTGTGATTGAGGTGTCGGGGTTAGATGCGTCAGCATATCTACTGGTTAAGCCACCCCGTGAGGATGCCTACGGTACCGACGGTGACCTACTTCTATTTAAGCATCTTGAGTATCCTGAGGTGGAGGCGCGGACTGGGACAGGTGACGGGTTCGATGTCCCTATGGTTATGGCGCGGGATAACTATGCTGAGATGGACGTATTGAGTCGCAGGTTGGAAAAGTCGGGTTACTGTGTTGCTGTAGATGCTTTGACAGGGCACGCTCCAGCTATGCTGTTTGGTGAGAATCCTATAGTAACAATCACTATTCCATATTTGCCGTATATGGCGGATGTGGCGGAACGCATCTTAGAGCGGCTGGATGCTTTGGGTAGACAGTATAAGATGCTTCCACCTATGGGTTTGTCAGACCATATCCCAAGGGCGTTCCAGAGAGAAGATGTAACGCATGGGCGCTACCCCATGCTAGAAAAGTGGTTTTGGGATATGGAGGAGCGGGCAATGGAAACACACGGCGATGTGTCGCCTACGCAGTTCAGTGAGGAGGTGGAATTGATGGCTGAAGAAACTGAAGATGCGATTGAGGTTGAGGAGCAGAAAGAGTCGTTTGGCTCTAAGTTCTTTAGGTTTATGTTTGGTTTGTAGCTCTATATGTGTCTAAAGAGAGGGGCGGAGGTGTATTGACTACACCTCCGCCCCTCTCTTTCATGTCTTGCATGGGCAAGCTTTTGCTACTGCGCGGGCTTCTATAGCCCCTCTGAGCGCCTATCGGCTCCTCAGTGGGTTCTCGTGTACTTCAACCCCAAGGAAGCGCACAAGGGCTCCCTTGGTGATAGTAAGCGCCTGCCGAGACTTGCCATAGGCGATGACGGTGGCTTCCTTTGCAGTGATTGCTACTACGGCGATGACTGCCGCAATACTCTCTCCAATGAACCATGCGGCTCCTAGGGCGATAAGGTTGATGTCCTGACCTGTGGCGGTGGTGATTAGGTGTATGTCTCCGGGGACTGAGCGCAGAGAGTTGGCGAGGATGAGGTATGCGGCGAACATGATGCCCGGCAAATTGAAGCCAAGTGCGAGCGCGGCAGTGCTCAGGTGTTTCTTCATGTGTTTCTTTTGGGAGTTCATATTTCCTTTCAATAGGTTGTTTCGCTTGGGAGTTTAAGTTTACCATGCCCCTGATGGGGTGCAAAAGCCGCCTTAAATCTATGGTACACTTACCATCAAGCCCAGCTTTTTGGGTGCAGAACATTTCCAGAAAGAACCATAGAATGAGCAATACTTTCAATAAGAACCGCAAGTACGTACTCACCGATAAGACGGCAACTTTCCCCCACCCCCGCTGGCAGGGACGGGAAGTTACCGTACACCGCATCAAGGCAACCCGCGACATTCCCGAGCATAATGTCATTGCAGGTCAGCTTGGTGGATGGATTGAATCTGAACACAACCTTACGCAGGGAAATAATGCTTGGGTAGCAGACGAAGGTAAGGTATTCGACAATGCTGTATGCATGGTAAACGCCCTCGTCACTGGCAACGCAATGCTATATGAATATGCAGTCCACCGAGGAAGCTCCACTCTGACTGGTGACGCTCAGCAGTATGGGTACAGTCAGACCGGCGGCAACAGTTCGCTAGGCGGCTACACGCACATTACGGGCGGCGCTATGGTTGGCGGCACATACCGCGACATCCGCGACATCACCATTTCGGCAGGCACCTACACGGAAAACCCCCTGTATGCCTCTGACGAGCCCGTAACCCAGAGCGCCTACTACACTCACCAGTAACTACGTTTTGCACCGCTAGTTGATATGTGGTAAAGTGATACATGTGACGGGCACTCCGCCACATATGCGCCGTTAGCTCAGCAGGTTAGAGCAAGGGACTCATAATCCCTGGGTCGTGGGTTCAATCCCCACACGGCGTACACACAAGAACCAAACACTCTGCATGAGCCGCCCCTCAACCCCTACATCGCTAAAGACGGGGGCTGAGGGGCGGCTCACACCAACCCAACACCGAGAAGGTAAACACATGCTTAACAATAGGTACACCCGAGAAGAGCCCCATTCAGAAAGCAAACACCACCGTCACCACCACTACGTAGCATTCATTATCATCGCCACATTAGCTATCCTAACCGTCCACGAACTAGGCACCTAACCTAGCGCCCTACAAGGAGTATCATCATGGCGTTCACCCCCAGTATCGAGCAGAAAACCACGTACACTGCGGCAACCGCCCGACACATCCTCAACACCTACACTTTCCCCGGCGACAGGATTAAGGAAGAACTGTACGCTCTAGCAGACAAAAAGGTAACCCTCACCTACCTGACCCACGAACAGCTGGATAAGCGCACAGGTAAGCGCGCAAAGAAAATTCATTGCGCCCTATACAGTGACCCTGAATGGCAGGCACCTTGGCTAACAATGGGTGAAGCAGACGCGACACCCACTAAGGAACCTGGAAAAATTCAGGAAGGGGAAGCGGAAGTAAGCGAAACTGTAGAAATAACCTCTACTGGCTGGCAGTCGCCCACGGTGCTAGTGCTTGACCGAAGCTGTATTGAGTCCCCAAGGTCATTCAAACCGCCACGCGCTATCACTCATACAGATAGCGGCAACGAGGGAACCCCTGAGTGCATCCTTCGTGATGACACGCACGTACATGATGGCGCACTAATTGAGGGTGGCGTGTTCACTAGTGGCAAGGTAGAGATTGGCTACGCAACTGTCAGTGATACTACGCTACGTGGCGGTAACATATACGTTGGAGATGATTCATATCTTGCAGGGTGCCACTTAGAAGGAAATATTTCTGTTCGTTTTGCGATGCTGAGAAACGTCGCCCTTGAAGGCGATATTTTCATGAGCGGGAACTTCAGCCCCCTGCATGAAGTCGCCTCAAGTGATGAAACGAAAGTCTGCATTGATGATGCATACTACGTTTCCGACTTTATCAACCACCCGAACAGTGAAACCCTACTCCAACCCAGCTCCATTCAGCATCTTCTAGAGATAAGCCGTGAGGCATTGGGCTGGAGTAGTGGAGACTGGGAGTTCTGCCTCGACTCTATCCGCCATCGCCGCCCCTGCCGCTGTGCGCTCTATTTCCCGCTCTACATTATGGGAACTCCGGCGGCGGTGCAGTATATGGGGCTATCGGGAAGCAGAGTCTCTAAACTTCCCGCAGGGCACCCCTACAACTTCCTAACGATTCCTCAGCTTGAAGTCGCCCTCAAAGCTGAGCTTTACAAAACATGGGAAGAACATTCATCCCTTCACGACATTCCCACCAGCAAGGAGGAATGGATGAACAAGATTCTTCGACTTACCAACATCAAACCAGACCATGCATAAAGGTACGACCCATGCCCCGTTTTGAAAACAATCCGAACTGGACACCCGTCCAGACATGCCGACTGGAGGACAACTACTTGCCGTTCTTCATTAGCGCCTCACAGCACGACCTGCATCACACAGAGCCCATGCTGGAGCCTTTCAGTAAAGCATCCACTAGAGAGGCGTTGGCATCAGCTATGGGAGGCAAACCGCCTCTACCTTTCACCATACTTCCTATAGATGCAGGTGTGGCAGATAAGGTGATTGCTGTCCCTCATCGCTCGCTACTGGCAGAGTTGCGGGACAGCGGTTTGTCGCTCGTCGTGACTATTGGTACTGATGCAACTAGCTTTGTGAGAGAGGCGCACTACCAGCGGGGGATGCGCGTCGTCATGTTTACGTCTGTTTCAGAGGTTCGTGATGCACGCAACGGATACATGTTGCAGGCGCATAATATCATCGCTACCGGCAGGGGCGCTAAAGGGGGTATTTATGGGAACCATGAAAGCTGAGAATGTAGACCATATTGTTATGGGTGCGTCTGAATGGCAGGCGGTCGCCACAAATTACGAAACCAACACAGCGCTAATGACTACCGGCAACCCGAAAATCTATACAGTGGTTGATAGGTCGGTAGAGCCGCCTAATCCGGTGGCGCACATTATGCGTAAGAACTCCAGGCGCAAGAAGGAGAGCTGGGTTGCCTACCCTGCGCCTGGGAAGGTAAGATATAAGAGTGTTGGGCATCGGGTAGCTCAGTCGATTCCCTATACGGAGAGCCGTAGCCTTGGGGTGACCTACTCTAAGTATTGCGGGTTTCTGCTGTACGAAGATTCGGACAGTACCTCACCGTAGGTATACATAGTTAGGACTTTATTACATGTTTTCTTTTGGTAAGCTTCGCAAGAAGAAGAAAGAATCTCTGCGACGTTCGAGCGCATCGGCGGGTGCAGGCGCTTCGTCAAGCACTAGTAACTCTAGTGTTTTTGACGATGCACGCGACGTAGATAGCGGCTACGGTTACTCTTCGAGTAGCAGTTCGGATAGCTATTCTTCGAGCAGTAGCTACAGCGATTCTTGTTCCTCTTCGTCTTACTCTTCGTCGGATTCTGGTTCTTCAGACTGTGGCTTCAGCGGTGAATAACGATTAGCTCTCAACGCCTGAGGTGCATGTTGGTTATAATCTTAACTGACATGCACCTCAGGCGTTTTCTCTTGCCATAGAGAAAATGTTACAGGCGCTTGTTAGCCCGTAATATATGTGATACACTATTTTTGAAAGAAAGGAGGGGTTCCTGTATGCTCCCTATTATTCAGATGGTGCCGCCGCCCGGCGCGCCCGCTGTAAACAGCATTACTGGGCTACCGGCAAATAGTCCTAAGAAAGTGCCCATCATGCTACGTAAGCTCACCCCTAAAGAGCTTGACGTGTTCATTCACCTCACGGACGAGCTGACAAGCATCTCGCCATACTTTGCACCCATCATCCGACAGGTACGCCCTGCAATCATCAATTCCAAGCAGGCAAGCATTGACAAGGACTGGCGCATCGGTCTCCCCGAAGGTTCTCTGGATACCTATCGCAACGCAGAAACCCTTAAAGTGGCGCTACGTGAAATTTTGCGAATCATCATCCTACAGGATAAGCGTATTGCCACCCGAGGCTACAAAGACGACGAGGTTACCCGCCTGGCTTTCGACCTTGAAATTAACCAGCGCATCAGTGGCATCTCCGGTCGTTTCCGCCTCACCCCCGGCATTGACTTTGTTCCCGCAGACTACAATCTGCCCTCCAATGGTATTGCGGAGGAGTTTCACAACGCACTTAGGGAAGATGCGCACGCTCTAGGACAGCAAGGCTCTGGCGGTGGTAGTGGCTCTGCCGAAAGTAAGCCGCAGAG